>Ga0207668_10000019_pt1 | contig 152108 bp, 144 predicted proteins | sample KBSS43metaG_FD_184323 | JGI IMG/M metagenome (GOLD analysis project Ga0207668, IMG submission 184323) | Switchgrass rhizosphere microbial communities from Kellogg Biological Station, Michigan, USA - KBS S4-3 metaG (SPAdes) (version 2) | ecosystem: Host-associated > Plants > Roots >...
GAGCTCGACAAGGGGCAGGTTCAGCGCTTCAGCGAAAAGCCGCCCGGCGACAACGGCCTGATCAACGGCGGCTTCTTCGTGCTCCAGCCGAGCGTCGTGGACCGCATCGCGGGCGACGGCACGGTCTGGGAAAACGAGCCGCTCGAGGGCCTCGCGCGCGACGGCCAGCTCATGGCCTACCGTCACGACGGCTTCTGGGCGGCCATGGACACGCTGCGCGACAAGAACCACCTGGAGGCGCTGTGGGCGTCGGGATCGGCGCCGTGGCGCTGAATCCGGGCTTCTGGCGTGGCAAGCGCGTCCTCCTGACGGGCCACACCGGCTTCAAGGGTGCCTGGGCGGCGGTCTGGCTCGAGCGGCTGGGGGCGGAGGTCACCGGCCTGGCGCTGCCGCCGGATCAGGTTCCCAGCCTCTATGAACTGGCGCGCGTGCGCGGCTTGCTGGCGGCCGAGCACCTCATCGACCTGCGTGACGCCGCCCAGGTTCAGGCCGCCGTCGGCGCTCGACCGTTCGATCTGGTGCTGCACATGGCCGCGCAGCCGATCGTCCGCGCCGCCATCGAGGATCCGGTGGGGACCTTCGCCACCAACGTCATGGGGACGGCGCACCTGCTGCAGGCGCTCCGCAGCCAGACGGGCCTGCAGGGCGTGCTGGTGGTCACCACCGACAAGGTCTACGCCAACGCCGAATCGGGCCGCGCATTCCGCGAGGGCGACGCCCTCGGCGGCAAGGATCCCTATTCCAGCTCCAAGGCCGCCGCGGAGCTGGTCGCTGCGAGTTTCGCCCAGAGCTATTTCGCAAAGCTGCGGACGCCGCTGGCGACCGCGCGCGGCGGCAACGTCATCGGCGGCGGCGACTTCTCGCGCGACCGGCTGGTCGCCGACATCGTCCGCGCCGCTCGCGCGGGCGAGACGGTGGTGTTGCGCCACCCGGAAGCGACCCGCCCTTGGCAGCACGTGCTCGACTGCCTCGCCGGCTACCTGACCTATCTGCAGGCGCTGGCGGAGGATGCCGCGGTCCCCCGGTCGCTCAACTTCGGCCCGCGGCCCGGCGGCCCGGAGGTCACCGTCGGCGCGCTGGCGACGCTGGGCGTCGAGGCCCTGGGCGCGAAGCCCTGGCGGCACGAGCCGGACCCCGCGTCGATCGAAGCCCGGGCGCTGGCCATCGACGCTTCGCTGGCGGCGCAGGCGCTGGGCTTCGCCAGCCGGATGGATGCGCCGGAGGCGGTGGCGGCCACCATGGATTGGTATCGCCGGCAGGCTGCGGGCGAAGACGCGCTCCGCTTGTGCCGCGAGGCGATCGAAGGGTACGAACGGCGGCCATGACCGCGCCGCGTTGCCGCTTCTGCCGCCAACCCCTCGTCCACACCCTGGTGGACCTGGGCCTCCAGCCGCTCGCCAACTCCAATCTGACGCCGGAACAGCTCGCGGCGGGGACCGAGCAGCGCTTTCCGCTTCACGCGCGCGTCTGCCAGGCCTGCTTCCTCGTCCAGGTCGACGACGTCGTGCCGGCGGAGGCGATCTTCGATCAGGACTACGCCTACTTCTCCTCCTTCTCGCCGAGCTGGGTGGCGCACGCCAAGGCCTACGCCGAGCAGATGGCCGAGCGGCTCAGCCTGGGGCCGGAGTCGCTCGTGGTCGAGATCGCCAGCAACGACGGCTATCTGCTGCAGCACTTCGTGGCCATGGACGTGCCGGTGCTGGGGATCGAGCCGGCCGCGAACACGGCGGAGGCCGCCCGCGCCCGGGGCGTGCCGACCGAGGTCGCCTTCTTCAACGATGAGACGGCGCTGGCGCTCGCCGCACGCGGCCTGCGCGCCGACCTGATGGCGGCCAACAACGTTCTGGCGCATGTCCCGGACATCAACGGCTTCGTCGCGGGCTTCCAGCGCGTGCTGAAGGACGAAGGCGTGCTGACCTTCGAGTTTCCCCACCTCCTGAACCTGATCGAGCAGGTGCAGTTTGACACCATCTACCACGAGCATTTCTCCTACCTCTCGCTGCTGGCGGTCGAGCAGGTGCTCAGGGCGAACGGGCTTCGGCCGTTCGACGTGCAGCGCCTTCCGACGCACGGCGGATCGCTCCGGCTGTTCTGCTGCCACATCGGGTCGGGCCGGTCGGAGACGGAGGCGCTGCAGGCGCTTCGCAAGGAGGAGGCGGAGAAGGGACTGGGCCGGATCGAGACCTATCTCGACTTCACGCCGCGCGTCGAGGCGGTGCGCGACAGCTTCCGCAGCTTCCTCGCCACGGCGAAGGCGCAGGGGAAGCGGATCGCCGCCTACGGCGCCGCCGCCAAGGGCAACACCTTCCTCAACTATTGCGGCGCCACCGCCCAGGACATCGTCGCGGCGTTCGACGCCAATCCGGCCAAGCAGGGCCGCTTCCTTCCCGGCGCCCACGCGCCGATCCTAGCCCCGGACAAGGTGCGCGAGCTGAAGCCCGACTATCTCCTGCTGCTGCCCTGGAACCTGAAGGACGAGCTGATGAGCCAGCACGCCTACATCGCCGAATGGGGCGGCCGCTTCGTCATGGCCCTGCCCCGGACGGAGGTCGTCGGCTGATGCAGTTCGCGGCGACCGGGATCGCGGGCGTCGTGGTCGTGGAGGCCGAGCCGCGCACCGACGAGCGCGGATCCTTCGCCCGCCTGCACTGCCCAAGCGAGTTCGCCGCCGCTGGCCATCCGTTCGCGCCGGCCCAGACCAGCCTGTCGCGCAATCCGCATCCGGGCACGCTGCGCGGCCTGCACTACCAGCCCGATCCGCACGGGGAGACCAAGCTGGTGCGCTGCGTCCGTGGGCGGATCTTCGACGTGGCCGTGGACCTGCGGCCCGGCAGTCCGACGCGCGGCGAATGGACCGCCTGCGAGCTGTCGGCGGACAACGCCCGCGCCCTGCTGATCCCCGAGGGGGTGGCGCACGGCTTTCTCACCCTGGAGCCCGACAGCGACGTGCTCTACCAGATCGCCCCCGAGTACGCGCCGGGCCATGAGGCGGGCGTACGCTGGAACGACCCGGCCTTCGCCATCGACTGGCCCGCAGCGCCGCGCGTGATCTCGCCGCGCGACGCGAGCTATCCGGACTTCGCCGTCTGATGGGCGAGCGGATACTGCTGACCGGCGCGAGCTCGTTCACCGGCCTGTGGATCGCCCAGGCCCTGGCCGCCGCGGGCTTCGAGGTGATCGCGCCGATGTTGCGCGCGCGCGACGACTATGAGGGCGAGCGGCTGGCGCGCGTCGCCCAGGTCGAGGCGGTCGCTGAGGTGGCGTTCGACCGCCCGTTCGGCTCTCCGGCCTTCCTCGACCTGGTCCGCAGCCGCCCGGGGATCGCGGCCCTCGCCCATCACGCGGCCGACGTCACCGGCTACCGCGACCCAGGCTTCGACTCCACGGCGGCCTTCCAGCGCAACCTCCAAGGCGCGCCGGAGATGCTGAAGGCCCTGGCGGATCAGGGCGCTCGGGCCGTGGTGGTGACGGGCACTGTGTTCGAGGCCGGCGAGGGGCAGGGGCCGAACGCCCCCTCCGTCTCGGCGCTACGCGCCGATCCACCTCCCCCGCTACGCGGTGGAGGATCTGCGCCCAAAGATGCTCCACCGCTTGCGGGGGAGCTGTCGGCGAAGCCGACTGAGGGGGCGTTCGACGACGCGCTGGCCGTCACGCCCTATGGCCTTTCCAAGACCCTGACCAACATCGCCTTCCAGCATCATGCGGCATGGTCGGGCCTGCGCTTCGGTCGGTTCGTGATCCCAAGCCCCTATGGCCCGTTCGAGCAGCAGCGGTCGTTCCCGGCCTATCTGTTCCGCAGCTGGTCAGCGGGTGAGACCCCGGTGGTGCGCACCCCGCTCTATCTGCGCGATCACCTGCCCGCGCCTCAGCTCGGGGCGGCCTATGCGGCCCATCTGATTGCGCTGCTGGCGGATCCCAACGCGCCTCCGGTCAGCCGGCCGAGCGGCTGGATCGCCACCCAAGGCGACTTCGCCGAAAAAGTGGCCGCCGAGGCCGCCGCCCGGCTCCGGCGCGATTGTCCGGTCGCCTCCGCCGACCAGACCGAGTTTCACGAACCCCTGCGCCGCGTCAACAGCCAGCCGGCGCCGCGCGCGGGCTGGGACGAGGCGGCCTTCTGGGATGGCTATGCGGAATGGTACGCAGGCCTCTACAGTTAAAGCGTAACGCTTTCCGTCTGATCGCGTCATATCCACAATCATTCGAAAGGGCGCCCAACATGGCCGCGGTGCAGTTCAAGATTGAAGGCGAAGTCGCCGTGATGACGCTCAATCGTCCGGAGGCGCGTAACGCCATGAACGGCGCGATGATGCAGGGGCTTGGCGACGGCTTCGGCGAGATCGTGCGCAACCCTGCTATCCGCGTGGGCGTGCTCGCCGGCGCAGGGGGCAATTTCTGCTCCGGCATGGACCTGAAGGCGTTCGCCAGCGGCGAAAAGATGGACGTCAGCGGCATCCCCTATGGGGGTGCGAACAACATCGTCGTCGACAAGCCGATCATCGCGGCGATCGAGGGATATGCGCTGGCCGGCGGCTTCGAACTCGCCATGCTGTGCGACCTGATCGTAGCGTCGCGCGCGGCGAAGTTCGGCCTGCCCGAGACCAAGCGCGGGTTGGTTCCTGGGGGTGGCGGGCTGGTGCGGCTGCCCCGCCTGGCCCCGATGCGCGTGGCGATGGAAATGGTGCTCACGGGCGACACCTACGACGCGGAAACGCTCCAGACGCATGGCCTGATCAATCGCGTCGTCGATGAGGGCGGCGCGCTCGCCGCCGCCATGGAACTGGCCCACAAGATCGCCGCCAACGGCCCCCTCGCGGTGTCCGTCGTCAAGAAGGTGATGCAGCTGGCGGCCGATTGGCCGACGACGGAGAGTTTCGACCGCCAGCGAGAATATGTGGCCCCGGTGTTCCTCACCAACGACGCCAAGGAAGGCGCCCGCGCGTTCGCCGAGAAGCGCGCCCCGGTCTGGACCGGAACCTGAGGCGCCAGACCCTTCCCGGTTCAGGTGGAATCGCCTGAACCGGGCAAGAAGGGTCTTTCTTCAAGTGTTTGGAGCGCGTCCGACGGCGAAACCGGCATCCACTTTCGCCTGACGCGCTCTAGCCGGCCTCCACCGTCCGCGCCACCGCGTCGTAGAAGTCCCGCGCCCAGTCGGCGGTGCGGCCGAGCGGGCTCGCCTGCATCCGCTCGCGCAGGGTGGCGCGCAGTTCGGCGATGCGGTCGGGGTCGGCCGCCAGGGCTGCGGCGGTGGCGACGTAGTCGTCGACCGTGCGGGCGCAGAACTCGGCCAGGCCGATGTTCATCAGGGTCGAGTAGCTCAGCCGCTCGAACACGCCTTCGCCGACCAGGGTCACGCAGGGCGCGCCCATCCACAGCGATTCGCAGGTGGTCGTGCCCCCGGTCTGGGGGAAGCAATCGAGGCTGATGTCGATGCGGTTGTAGTGCGGCAGGTGCGCGCCGCGGACCGGCTCGAACAGGATCCGCTCTCCCTCCACGCCGCCCGCCTCAAACAGGGCGCGCAGGTTGTCGCGGAACGAGGGGGCGGATCCCTCGGGCCGAATGAACAGGAACCGCGAGTGCGGGGTCGCGCTCAGCACCCGGGTCCAGGCGGCGATCACGCGCGGCGTGTACTTCTGCGGATTATTGGCGGTGCCGAAGGTCACATAGCCGTTGCGCTTGACCGGCGGCACGGGATCCACGGCGGGATCGGGCCGGAAATGGAAGGCGCCCAGCGGGTACCAGGCGTTGGGCAGCATGAGCGGCTTCTCCAGGATCAACTCCGGCCGCTCCGGCATGACGTAGGGGTCGACGACCAGATAGTCGATGGTCGAGAGCCCCGCCGAGTGCGGATAGCCCAGCCAGCTCGCCTGCCTGGGCGCCGGCCGCCAGGCCATCACCTCCAGCTTGTTCATGGCCGTGGAGCCGCCGAGCTCGATGAGGATGTCGAGTTGGTCGTCGGCGATCATCTGCGCGGCCTCGCGCGCACCGATGTCCGGCCGCCAATGGAAGGCCTTGGCGCGACCGGCCATGGCCCTCTGGACGTCGTCCTCGCCGCCCTGGGCGTAGGAATAGCAGTAGAGGTCGAACCGGGGATCGACGTGCTCGAACAGCGGCATGGCGAAATAGCCGACCGGATGGCGCCGCAGGTCCGAGGACATCAGGCCCAGGCGGATTCGGCCGTCGGCGGGCCGCGCCTTGGGCCGGCGGATCGGAGCGTCGGCCGCGCGGGCCTCGACCGGGCGCGCCCAGAGCCGGTGCTGTTCGAGCAGTTCCAGGCGTTCGGCGTCGGTCTCGACGGCCGAAAGCTGCTTGGTCAGCGCGGCGTGCCGGCCGGTTTCGGCCCAGCTCCGGCCGCGTTCCTGGAAGTCGCCGAGGCGGCTCATCGAGCCGTAGGCGGCGACGCGCTGCAAGACCTCGCACAGGATCTTGCGCGCCGTCGGATCGGTGACCGCGCGATCGCTGGCGAGGTAGGTGCGGGCGAGCTGGTAGGCCTCCTCGATGTTGGCGCCCTCGTCGCCCACGCGGGTGCGCTCCAGGCTTTCCACCAGGGCGATCAGATAGTCGCGGTTCGCCGGGTCGAGCTCGACCGCGCGGCGCAGGTGAACATTGCCGCGGGGCCTGTCGTACTCGCCGAGCGTGACGCCCAGCTGATAGTGCAGCCATGCTGTGTTCCCGTGCTCGGGGAGCAGGCCCGCGAGGTAGGCTTCGGCCGCACGCAACTGGCCGAGCTGCCGGTAGAGGACGGCGCGAGCCTCCACCAGGCGAGGGTGCGCGGGATTGGCGGCCAGAGCCTTGTCGATCGTCTCTTCCGCCTGCTTGGTCTTGTGGATGGTGTTGAGCGCGCCGGCGAGATCGAGCCAGGCGTCGATCAGGTCCTTCTTCAGCGCCACGGCCTGGCGAAAGCGCACCAGCGCCTGGTCGGTCTTGCCCTGCATGTGCAACGCGCGGCCGAGCTGGCGCTGGTATTCCGCATGGCGCGGCTGCTGGCGGACAAGCTGCACCAGGGCCGCCTCGGCCTTGGCGCCCTGCCGCAGGTCCATCAGCACGTTGGCGCGGTTGCCCTGCTGCGCATCATTGCGCGGGTCGAGGCGGACGGCCCGGTCGAGCGCGGCGAGCGCCGCCTCGAAGCGCCCGCACTTGCGGAGCAGCACGCCCTGCAGGTTCGCGAGATGCGGGTCGTTCGGCCAGCGCTCCGCGGCGCGCACGGCCCAGTCGGCGCCTTCGGCGAATTGTCCGGTCTGATAGAGTTGGAGCAGGAACACCCGCCAGACCTGGCTCGGCTGGCCGGGGTCGGCCTCGAGCACGGCTCTCAGATGATCGATGGCCTCCGCCGGACGGCCGGCGTTCAAGGCCGCCTGCGCCGCCGCCAGTCTGTCGCTCATGCCTCACCGCTTCTCGAAACGCGCCTTGGCGGGAGGCATAAGCGGCGACGGCTGGAATATCCAGCACGCTTGCGCCGCCTGGACCTGACAGCCCCTCAGGAGGGAGCGGCGCCGGCCTGGCTGCTTCGCTGGGTCGGGTCCGGATGGCCGCGGTCGAAGCGCCATTTCAGCACCAGGATGGTGGCCGACAGGACTAGGCAAACGGTGTTGGCGCCGACCACCGGCCAGCTGGAGATCATGACGCCATAGGCGATCCAGAGACTGAAGCCGGTGACCGTCACGGCGTACATCCGCAAGGACACCGACGAAGCGTCACGTTCACGGACGATCTTCAGGATCTGCGGCACGAAGCTCGACATCGAGCAGAGGGCGGCGCCGGTTCCCAGCGCGTCGGCGAGAAGGGACACTCAGGGCCTCGCTGGCGCGCGTTGCGAAGAAATGCGGACTGGGTCGGCGGTGGAGTTCATGGCCCCCTAACGACCGCTATGCGGTCCGGTTGCGCGCTTGTGAAGCTGCAGCCCAACGGTCCGCGTCGCGAGACCTGGTGTATTGTCATCGGCGTGACACACCCATGAGGATGCTCGAAGGCTTCTTCCCTGGAGATTCTGGTTGTCCGCTTCCCCGTCCCAGAACCGTGTCGCGCCGTCATCGCCGATGTGGCCGCTGGTGGCGGCCGGGGCGATCGGGGTGCTCGCGATCGGCGCTCTGGCGGTCACCCAGCATCTCGACACCGGGGCGGCCTTGACCGCCGCCTTGGTGGTGGCGGCGGCCACCGCCGTCTGCGCCTTCGCGAGCGATCGCTCGCGCGAGGCGCGGCATCGCGAGAGCCTGCGGCAGGCGGCCGCGACAGCAGGCGAACCGCCGCCCTTCGCCAGCCTCGTCAACGCCCTGCCCGACCCGATCCTGGCGATCTCGGCCACCGAGCCCGACGACCTGACGAGCCGGCGGTATCTCTTCGCCAACGCCGCGGCGCGCGACCTGCTGCGCCTGGACCGGGGGGAAGGGCTGTTGGTGAACGCCATCCGCGACCCCGACGTGCTCGACGCCGTCGACCGGGCCCTGTTCGCCGGGCGCGACGCCGAATGCGTCTTCGAGACCGGCGGCGCCCAGGCGCGGACCCTGCGCACCTATGCGCGGCCGCTGGGCCTGGCGCTCGACGGGCGGCGGCTGGCGGTGCTGGTGTTCCGCGACGAGACCGATATGCGCCAGGTCGAGCGCACGCGCGCCGACTTCCTGGCCAACGCCAGCCACGAACTGCGCACCCCGCTCGCCTCGCTGACCGGCTTCATCGAGACCTTGCGCGGCCACGCCAAGGACGACGCCGGCGCGCGCGAGCGGTTTCTGTCGATCATGGAGGCGCAGGCCGGGCGCATGGCGCGGTTGGTCGACGACCTGATGTCGTTGTCGCGGATCGAGCTTGGCGAGCACATCGCCCCGGCCGACGTCGTCGACCTCGCCGCCTGCGTGCGCGACGTGCTGGACGCGTCCGCGCCGATCGCCGACCGTCGCCGCGTCAAGCTCAGCATCAAGCTTCCGCGAAAGGCCTCGGCTATCGCGCGCGGCGATCGCGACCAGCTGGTCCAGGTGATTCAGAACCTCGTCGACAATGCCGTGAAATACTCGCCGGACGGCGGGACGGTGGAGGTGACCTTGCAGGCGCAACTGTCGCCGGAAGCGGCGAGCGCCCCCTACCGGCCGGGCGCCGCCCGCGTGTCGCTGCTGGCCCCGGACGTGCCTGCGCAGGCCTATGCGGCGCTGCGGGTGAGCGACCACGGCCTCGGCATGCCCAGGGAGCACCTGCCCCGGCTGACCGAGCGCTTCTACCGGGTCGAGGGCCAGAAGAGCGGCGGCGAGCGGTCCGGCTCCGGCCTGGGGCTCGCCATCGTCAAGCACATCGTCAACCGCCATCGCGGCGGCATGACGGTCGAGAGCGCGGTCGGCGAGGGGACGACCTTCACCGTTTATCTTCCCATGCAGCCGCAGCCTTCGGAACAGTCGGCCCAGGCCGTCGCGAAAGTGTCATGACCTTGTTGCATAGGCGCACTCGCGCCTTGCGCCTTATGCGGGAGACCTCGCGCCAATGACCGAGCACACCGTCAAGTCCTACGAGGAAGAGCTGAACGCTCTCTCGGCGGAATGCGCCCGCATGGGCGGGCTCGCGGAGGCGCAGGTCGCCGACGCGATCACCGCCGTGGTCAAGCGCAATCAGGAGCTCGCCAGCGCCGTCGTCGGCCGCGACGACAAGCTGGACGGCGCCGAACGCGACATCGAGCGGCGCGCCATCCGCCTCTTCGCCCTGCGCCAGCCTATGGCCGACGACCTGCGCCGGACGATTTCGGCGATGAAGATCGCCAACAATCTCGAGCGCTGCGGCGACCTGGCCAAGAACATCGCCAAGCGGACCCTGGTGATCGTCGAGTCCGACCCGATGACTCCGCTGACCCGGTCGATCGATCGCATGGGTCGGCTGGTAGTGCAGCGCCTGACGACGGTGCTCGACGCCTACGCCCGCTCCGACCTGGAGCGCGCCATCGCCGTCTGGTCCCAGGACGAGGACGTCGACGAGCACTACAACAGCCTGTTCCGCGAACTCCTGACCTACATGATGGGCGATCCGCGGACGATAACCGCCTGCGCGCACCTGCTGTTCGTGGCCAAGAACCTCGAGCGGATCGGCGATCACGCGACCAACATCGCCGAGATCGTCCACTACCAGATCACCGGCGAGGAGATGATCGCGCCTGTCCGTCCGAAGACGGACGCGTTCAAGGTTTGAGCGGAGTCGAGACGTGAGGCCGACGATCCTGCTCGTCGAGGACGAGGACGCTCTGGCGACCCTGCTGCAGTACAATCTCGAGAAGGAAGGCTATGAGGTCGTCCTCGCCGGCGATGGCGAAGAGGCCCTGATGATGATCGACGAGAAGCTGCCGGACCTCGTGGTGCTGGACTGGATGCTGCCGAAGGTGTCGGGGATCGAGGTCTGCCGGCGGCTGCGCCAGCGCGCGGAGACGCGCAACCTGCCGATCATCATGCTCACCGCCCGCGGCGAGGAGAGCGACCGCATCCGCGGACTCGACACCGGGGCCGACGACTATGTGGTCAAGCCGGTCTCGATGAGCGAGCTGGCGGCCCGGGCGCGCGCGGTGCTGCGCCGGCTGCGGCCCGGGCTGGCCGAGGACGAAGTGCGCATCGGCGACATCGTGATCGACCGGGTCGGCCACCGGGTGCGCCGCGCGGGCAAGGAGGTGCACCTCGGCCCGACGGAGTTCCGGCTGCTGGACTATTTCATGCGCCACCCGGGCCGCGTCCTCTCCCGCGAGCAGCTGCTGGATGCGGTCTGGGGCTCGGACGTCTACGTCGAGGCGCGCACCGTGGACGTCCACATCGGCCGCCTGCGCAAGGCGCTGAATGTTCCCCAGACGGACGACCCGATCCGCACCGTCCGCGCTGCGGGCTACGCGCTCGACATGGCGCGCTAGCGGCCGGGGTTCGGCGTCCGCGCTATCCTGCTCTGCTACGCTTGGAGGCGCGCGCATTGGTTGATGCCGGGCTTCACCGGCGCCTCCGTGCTTGACCCGCCCGCGCTCGCGCGCGAAACGCCCGCGCCATGAACATCCTTCTCGTCGGCTCCGGCGGGCGCGAACACGCGCTGGCCTGGAAGATCGTCCAATCGCCGCGTCTGACCCGGCTGGTGGCCGCGCCCGGCAATCCCGGCATGGCCGCCGTGGCCGAGACGCGGGAGGTGGCGCCGACCGACGTCGGCGGGCTGATCGCGCTCGCCCGCGAGATCGCCGCCGACCTGGTGGTGATCGGCCCGGAGGTGGCCGTCGCCGCCGGGCTGGCGGACGCCCTGCAGGCCGAGGGTGTGGCCTGCTTCGGCCCGACCGCGCAGGCGGGACAGCTGGAGTCCTCCAAGGCCTTCACCAAGGCCTTCGCCGATCGCTATGGCCTGCCGACCGCGGCCTACGTCGTCTGCGAGGACCCGGCCTCGGCCAAGGCGGCGCTGGACCGCTTCGATCCGCCCTATGTGGTCAAGGCCGACGGCCTCGCGGCCGGGAAGGGCGTGGTCGTCGCGCCCACCCGGGGCGAGGCGGAGGCGGCGATCGACGACGCGCTCGGAGGCCGCTTCGGCGCGGCGGGCGCGCGGGTCGTCATCGAGGAGTTCCTGGAGGGCGAGATCGGTTCTCTGTTCGCCCTGTGCGACGGCGAGACCTCCATGCTGTTCGGCTGGGCGCAGGACCACAAGCGCGCCTTCGACGGCGAGCAAGGGCCGAACACCGGCGGCATGGGGACCTATTCCCCTGCGCCCGTCTTCACGCCGGAACTGGTCGAGCAGGTGCGGACGCGGTTGGTGGAGCCCGCCTTCGCCGGCATCGCCGCCGACGGCGCGCCCTATCGCGGCGTGCTCTTCGTCGAGCTGATGGCGACGCCGCACGGGCCGAAACTGGTGGAATTCAACGTTCGCTTCGGCGATCCGGAATGCCAGGTGCTGATGCTGCGGCTGGAGAGCGACCTCGTGCCCTACCTCGAGGCCTGCGCGACCGGGCGGCTGAGGGACATGCCGCCGCCTGTCTGGCGCAATGAGGCGGCGGTCTGCGTGGTCGTGGCCGCGAAGGGCTATCCCGACACGCCCAAGGCCGGCGGCGAGATTCGCGGCCTGGAGCAGGACTTTGGCGAAGGGGTCGAAGTCTTCGTGGCCGGCGCCAAGCGCGACGGCGCCGGCGCTCTCAGGGCCGCCGGCGGACGCGTTCTGAACGTCTGCGCTCGCGGCCAGGATCTCGAAACCGCCCTGTCGCTCGCCTATGGCGCGGTCGACCGGGTGGACTTCGCTGACGGCTTCTTCCGGCGCGACATCGGCTGGCGGGCGTTGGCGCGCTGAGCCGTCGCATCTTTTTGCCGCCTGTCACCCAAAACGGGCGACTTAGCCCCAAAACGGGTAGGGCCGGACTTCTATAGCGCGGGGAAATGCCGCTTTTTCAACCGGAGGGCGTCGGGCGCGGCCAGCTGAAGGCAGGCCGCGCGATTTCTGTTGGAGCAGCATGACATGACAGCGGATTACGGCGCGAGTGATGATGGCGCTGACGGCCGCAACGCCGGCGGATCGGCCCATCCCGTCGACCGGCATGTCGGCTTGCGTATCCGCATGCGCCGCAAGGAGCTCGGCGTCAGCCAGGAGAAGCTCGCCGAGGCCCTCGGCCTCACCTTCCAACAGGTGCAGAAGTACGAGCGCGCGGCCAACCGGGTCAGCGCCTCCAAGCTGTTCGAGATCGCCCGCGCCCTGGAAACCAGCGTCAGCTACTTCTACGAGGGCCTGGGCGCCAACGCCGAGCTCGACCTGCCCGGCGGCCCGAACCTCGAAGCGCACGCCTTCCTGCTGACGCCCGAAGGGGCCGAACTGGCCGCCCTGTTCCCCCGCGTCGGGCGCTCGCGCGTGCGCCGCAAGGTGCTGGAGCTGGTGCGCGCCATCGTCGGCGACCGCGAGGGCGAGACCCCCGTCCAGTCCGAGGCCGAACCCCGGCGTCTCGTCGGCTGCGAATACTAAGCCTTCCTCGCCAGCAAGCGGGAGAGGAACCGCGCCTTCAGGCCGATAGCCCCGCCAGCATCGCGTCCAGGGCTTCGGGATCGTCGAACACGGCGCGGACCGGCCAGGGTCGGACGCGCGCGCGCCAGGGGGCCGGCAGGCGCACCCAGTCCTTCTCGGTGGTGACCAGTCCCGCGCCGAACTGCTGCGCGCGCGCCGCGAGCCGGTCGAGGATAGCTTCGTCGTAGGCGAAGTGGTCGGGGAAGGGGGCGAAGTCGACGAGTTCGCAGCCCGCGGCCTGCAGCGCGTGCTCCACCTTCCAGGGCTTGCCGACGCCGGCGAAGCCCAGTTGCGGCCCGGCGGGCGGCGGCTCCGCCGGTTCGAGGCGGGCGGCTAGCAGCGGCCGCGCCGAGAGCGCGGCGGCGAGCTCGGCGTCGACCTGGGCGAGGTCGGCGGGCCGCAGCAAGATCGCCGCGTCGGCGCGCGCCAGGCCCTCCGCGAGCGGCTCGCGCAGCGGGCCCGCAGGAAAGACGCGGCCATCGCCGAACGGCCATTCCCCGCTGCGGGTCTCGCCATCCACCACCACCAGCGAAAGGGCCTTCTTCACGGAAGGATTCTGGTGGCCGTCGTCCATGATGATGACCTGAGCGCCCGCCGCCGCCGCTGCGCGGGCGCCCGCCGCCCGGTCGCGCGACACCCAGACCGGGCCGTCTCGCGCCAGCATCAGCGGCTCGTCGCCCACCTCCGCCGCCGTATGGCGCTCGGGGGCCACGAGCACCGGTCCGGCCAGCCGTCCGCCGTAGCCGCGCGAGAGAAGGTGAACGCTCGCGCCCTTCGCCCGCAGGCGCGCGGCGAGCGCCCGGACGATCGGCGTCTTGCCGACGCCGCCGACGGTGAGGTTGCCGACGCAGACGACTGCGGCGCCTGGGTCCTGGGGCCGGCCGTTGGAGATCCGGCGGGCCGTCGCCGCCGCCCAGGCCCAGGAGAGGGGGGTCAGCAGCGCCCGGCTGATGGGCATGATTTTGGGGTCGCGACTGTACCACCAGCGCGGGGTGGCCAGCCTCATGGGGCGAGGAGGGTCTCGATCAGCGGCAGGGCGGCCGCCAGCGTCGCGTTCTGCCGCTGGGCGTAATCCTGCGCAGCCGCGCCGATGCGCCGTGCGATGTAAGGGTGGGCGAGGAGGCCGGCGATATGGCGAGCCAGGGCGGCGGCGTCGCGCGCCTGGATCGCCGCCGCCTCCGCCAGCATTTCGTCGAAGACTTCCTGGGCGTTGGCGGCGTGAGGCCCGGTGACCACGGCCGCGCCGACCCTGGCGGCCTCCAGCGGATTGTGACCGCCCACGCCGGCGACGAAGCTGCCGCCCATCACCACCGCGTCCGCCAGCCTGAGGAACACCCCCATCTCGCCCAGGGTGTCGGCCAGATAGACGCCGCCGCCGGGCGGAGCCTCGGCCAGGCTCCGGCGGGCCACGGCGAATCCCGCCGCCGTCAGCTCGGCCGCGATGGCCTCGGCGCGTTGCGGGTGGCGCGGGACCAGGATCAGCAGCGCCTCGGGGCGGCCGGCCGCAGCCGCGCGGAAGGCCTCGGCGATCGGCAGGTCCTCGCCGGGGTGGGTGCTGGCGGCGAGGACGACCGGTCGGCCGGCGGTTTCCTCCCTAAGCCTGGCGAGCTCGGCCTCGTCGAAAGGTGGGGCCACGCCTGCGCGCTTCAGGTTCAGCTTGGGCCCCGGGCGGGCGCCCAGCTTGGCCAGCCGTTCTCCTGAGGCGGCGTCCTGCGGCAGGATCAGGTCGAACGCGTCGAGCAGGGCGCGCGCCGACGAGGGCGCCTTGCGCCAGCCTTCGGCGCTTTCCGCCGTGATCTTGGCCGACACCAGCGCCAGCCGCACTCCGCGCCGGCTCGCCGCCAGGATCAGGTTGGGCCAGAGCTCGCTCTCGACGAACACCGCCGCATCCGGCCGCCAGTGGTTGAGGAACCGCCGCACCGCGCCCGGCGCGTCGACTGGGGCGAACTGATGGATCGCGCCGGGCGGCAGCCGCCGCGCCAGCACTTCCGACGAGGCGACGGTGCCGGAGGTGACCAGCACATTGACCCCTGCCCGGCGCTGCAGCGCCTCGACGAGCGGGAGCAGCGACAGGCTCTCGCCGACGCTGACGCCATGCATCCAGACCAGCCGACCGTCCGGACGGGGGCGGCCGGCGCGGCCGAGGCGTTCGGGCAGGCGATCGCCGGCCTCCTTGCCGGCGCGTGCGCGGGCCTCGAGGATCCTGGGCGCCAGCGGCTCCAGGAGGCGCGTGGCCGCTCCGTAGAGCGCCAGCGGCAGGGGGCGGAGGTCGCTCACACCGCCTCGGCCGGAGCGAGACGGCAGGCGTGGGTTGGGTCGGTCTCCACCTGCAACGTCGAATGGCCGATGTTGAACCGTTTCGCCAAGCCTTCGCAGGTGTGATGCAGGAAGGCGTCGGCGTCGGCGTCGGCGTTGGCGGGGCGGATCAGGTGGGCGGTTAGGGCGGTCTCGGTGGTGCTCATCGCCCAGATGTGCAGGTCGTGCACCTCCACCACGCCCGGCCGGCCCGCCAGCCAGGCCCGCACCGCGCTCACGTCGACGCCCTTCGGCGCGGCGTCGAGGGCGAGGTTCATGGACTCCTTGAGCAGGCCCCAGCTCGCGAACAGGATGAAGGCGGCGATCGCCAGGCTGAGCGCCGGGTCGATCCAGAGCACGCCCGTGCGCGCCATGACCAGGGCGCCGACCACGACCGCCAGGGAGACCGCCGCGTCTCCCGCCATGTGCAGGAAGGCGCCGCGCACGTTGAGGTCGCCGTGGCTTCCGCGGAAAAAGAGCAGGGCGGTGGCGGTGTTGATGACCACGCCCAGGCCGGCCGTCAGCATCACCACCCCAGTATCGACCGCGGCCGGGGCGGCGAAGCGGTGGATCGACTCGGAGATGATCGCGCCGACGGCGACCATCAGCAGCACGGCGTTGGCGAGCGAGGCCAGGATGGTGCCCTTGCGCAGCCCGTAGGTGCGCCTCTCGGTGGGCGCGCGGCGGGCGAGCGCCGCAGCGCCCCAGGCCAGCGCCAGCGCCAGGACGTCGGAGAGGTTGTGGCCGGCGTCCGCCAGCAGCGCGAGCGATCCCGTCCAGAACCCCGCGGCGACTTCGGCGACGACGAAAAGGGTGTTCAGCACCACGCCGATGGCGAAGGCGCGGCCCACGTCTTCGGGCGTTACGTGATGTCGGTGCGCGTGGCCGTGATCGTGGGGATGACGCGCGTGGTCGGGGTCTTCGTCCTGTTCGTGTTCGCCGTGATCGTGATGGTGGTGGTGATCGTGGCTATGGGCTCGGGCCATGAGTCTATGTCTCACCCGCGCGGCGCGGGATCAACTGCGGCGCGGCCGACCAGCGTCTCGGCGCGGCGAGTGGCCGCCGACAGCTTGGCCGACCAGTCGGCGATCAGGGCGGCGATCGCCGCCTCGTCCGCCTCCGCGGGCACATGGAACGGCCCGTCCCACACCACCGCGCCGCGGCCGAACGGGGCGGCGAACATCACCCGGTCCCAGCTGTTCAGCTGGATGGCGGGATTTGCGGCGATCCCCATCAGGAAGACCGGCTGGCCCGAGCGCCGGGCGATCTGCAGCGCGCCCGCGGCGATCACCTCGTTGGGGCCGCGCGGGCCGTCGGGCGTGACGACCAGCGCCCCGCCGCTATCGACCCAGCTCACCGCCTCGCGGAGCGCCGCTACAGCCTGCCGCGCCTTGGCCGCGTCGCCCTTCTTCGCCGAGGAGATGCGTATCGCCGGGAAGCCGGACATGCCGAGCGCGCGGGCGATGAATTCACCGTCCGCCGAAGGCGAGACGAAGGCGCGGGTGCGCTTGCGCCACCACTGCGGGGCGGTCGCCAGGCAAAGCGGGATGCGCCCGTGCCAGAAGAGGGCGACGGCGCCGCTGGCGCCCGCCAGCACCGGTTCGACGCAGCCGACGTTCTCGTGCCGCCAGCGCACGGTGCGCAGGATCAGGCGCAGATAGGTCCCGAGCAGCCAACCCAGGAAGCCCTGGACGGCGTCGCTTCGCAGGAGACGCTTCAAACCGCCTCCAGATCCTGGCTGCGCGCGAGGCGCGCATAGAGGCCGCCGCGCCGCAGCAGGTCGGGGTGGTCGCCGCTTTCGACGATCCGCCCCTGGTCGACGACATAGATGCGGTCGGCGCGCCGCACGGTCGCCAGCCGATGCGCGATCATCAGGGTCGTGCGCCCCGCCATCAAGCGCTTCAGGGCGGCCTGCACCTGCGCTTCGCTCTCGGCGTCGAGCGCGCTGGTCGCTTCGTCGAGCAGCAGGATCGGCGCGTCCTTCAGGAAGGCGCGAGCGATGGCGATGCGCTGGCGCTGGCCGCCTGAGAGCCGCCCGCCCGCCTCCCCCACCGTGGTGTCGTATCCCTCGGGGAGCGCGGCGATGAAGTCGTGAGCCGCCGCGGCGCCGGCAGCCGCCTCGATCTCCTCGGGCGATGCGTCCGGCCGGGCGTAGGCGATGTTGGCGCGGACCGTGTCGTCGAACAGGAAGGGCTCCTGGGTGACCAGCGCGATCTGGCGACGAAGCGAGGCCAGGGTCAGCTCGCGCACGTCGTGCCCGTCGATCGTCACCCGGCCCTCGGTGACATCGTAGAAGCGCGGGATGAGGTTGAGCAGGGTGGACTTGCCGCCGCCGGATGGGCCGACCAGCGCCACGGTCTCGCCGCGCCGCGCCGCGAGGCTCACGCCGCTGAGGGCCGGCGGCCCGTCCTGGCCGTAGGCGAAGCCAACGTTCTCGAAAGCCAGGTCGCCGCGGGGCCGCTCCAGCGGCTGGGCGTCCGCCGCGTCGCGGATCTCCGGCTCGACGTCGAGCGCGGCGAAGAGGCGGCGGGCCGCCGTCAGGCCTTCGGCAAAAACGGTCTGCAGGTTGGCGAGCTGTCGCAGCGACTGCGAGGCCATGCCGAGGGCGGCGATGAAGGAGATGAAGGCGCCGACGCTCATGGCGCCTGCCTGCGAGCGCCAGCCGGCGTAGGCCAGGACCGCGGCCGTGATCAAGGTCATCAGGAGCTCGGTCGCGGGCGCGGCGCGGGCGCGGGCGTTGGCGCCGCGGACCAGGTGCTTCTCGCGTCGGCGCACCACTTCCGCCACCCGCCCCTCCTCGAACGTCTCTCGGTTCTCGATCTTCACCACCCGCACGCCGTCGAGGCTTTCCATAATGGCGGTGGAGAGCGCCGAGGTCTCGGCCATCGCGCCCTTGGCCGCCTTGCTGGACTGGCGCGAGAAGCGGCGCATGACGGCGCCGGCCACGGGCGCGGCGACCAGCAGCCCGAGCGCCAGCAGCCAGTCGTTGTAGAGCATCACCGCCAGCGCGCCGACGACCGTCAGGAAGTGCTGGGTGTAGTTGATCACCCCGTTGGTGGCGGCCTCGCGGGTGAGGCCCGCGTCGTAGAGCACCGAAGAGACATAGGCGCCCGAATGGCGGGCGCGGAGCTGGGCGAGGTCGGCGCGCAGCATCTTGGCGAACAGCTGCAGCTGGATGTCGGCGACCAGGCCGTTGCCGATCCGGTTCATCAGGGTGGCCTGGATCACCTGGGCCGCGGTCCGGCCAAGCGCGAGCAGGGCGATGGTGACGGGAAGCGCGACCAGCGCGCCCGGCGTGTGGCGCACGAGCAGGTCATCGGTCGCGGGCCGAAGGATCTGCACCAGCCACGCCGAGAAGCCGGCGACGCAGATCGCGGCCAGTAGCGCGCCGGTCCAGCCCTTCCAGCGCGGCGCCAGATAGCTGCGCGCCACGCGCCCGGCGAGCGCGGGTGCTGTCAGCTCGGGCGGGACGGGCTGGCTCATCCGCCTGGGGTCGTCCGATGCGGCGGCCAAGTCAAGCACGTGGGGCGCAGCGTGCTGAACCAACGCCCCCCAGTCGGATTCGCCGACACCTCCCCCGCTTCGCGGTGGAGCATCTTGACGCTCAGGTTCTCCGCCGCAGGCGGGAGACGGAGGGAGCGTTACGATCCGGCGCTTCCGTCCGACCCTCCGACGCCCTAGTTAGGCCGCCATGAGCGCCGAACCGGTCCGCAACCCCTTCGACCTGTCGACCCCCGGCGGTCGGGCGCGGGCCTATGCCGACTATCTCTGGAAGGACCACGCCTATCTGCGGCTGGGGTTCTCCAACGCCCACTGGATCTCCGAGGAGCTGGTGCGCACCAACCAGCCCTGGCCGCATCAGCTCGCCGAATGGAAGCGGCGCGGGGTGCGGACGGTGATCAACCTGCGCGGCGGCTTCGACGCCAGCTTCCACGCGCTCGAGAAGGACGCCTGCGAGCGGCTCGGGCTGGAGATGGTCGACTTCACCATCACCTCGCGCGAGGTGCCGAGCCGCGACCGGGTGCGGGGCGCCAAGCGCCTCTTCGAGACGATCGCCTATCCCGCCCTGATGCACTGCAAGTCCGGCGCGGACCGGGCGGGGATCATGAGCGTCCTCTACATGCACTTTCGCAAGGGCCGCACCATCCGCGAGGCGCTGGATCAGCTGCACCTGCGCTATCTGCACGTGAAGCAGGGCAAGACAGGGGTTCTGGACTACACCTTCGAGCGCTACCTCGCCGAGGGCGAGCCGGCCGGCCTGTCGTTCCTCGAGTGGGTCGAGAGCCCGATGTACGACCCGGCGGGCATGAAGGCGCAGTTCCGCGCCGAGATGTGGGGCCGGCTGCTCACTGAGGGCCTGCTCCGCCGGGAATGACCGGCAGGTAATGACGGGCAGAGTCGACCAGGCGACCGACGCCTTGTCCGGGACGTGCCAGGGTGGCCGGGTGAACAGTACAGTCATCGCGGAACAGGCTGAGCAGTACTATACGCTCTTGGGTGTTCGCCCGGACGGCGTCGCTTCCGTCGTTGATCTCATCGAGGCCGAAAACCTTGGCTTCGCCCTCAGCCGGGCCGAGGCCCTGCTTCGCGAACACCTGAGCTGCAACCGGGTCGAGGTCTGGCGCGACGGAGCTCTACTGGAACAGCTGGCGCGTTGACCTGATTCCTAGTGCTCGTGGTCGTCATCCGGCTCGAGCAGCCGGTGCGCGTGGATCACGAAATAGCGCATCAGGGCGTTGTCCACCGTCGACTGCGCCTTGCCGCGCCAGGCGTGCACCGCTTCACGATAGTTCGGAAAGGCGCCTACGAAATCGACCTTCGCGGGATCGCGGAACTCGGGCGGGCCGTCGAGCGACTTGAGCTCGCCGCCGATTACGAGGTGCAGGAGTTGCTTGTCTTCCATAGGACCCTTGCTCGTCCCCGAATCGCGCGCTTGCGGCCGGGACACACGATTTCAAACCGCGATATGACGGACCCGTTCCAGGATCAATGGGGCAAGTCCGGGCGCGGCGCAAACCAGACTGGGCTGGGCGGGAATGGCGCGATTGTAGGCGAACGGGGCGCCCGCGTGATCGCCGACATAGGCGCCCGCCTCGCTGGCGATCAGATCGGCCGCGGCGAGATCCCAGTCGTGCTTCGCGCCGAAGGTCATGGCCGCGTCGGCCGCGCCTGACGCGACCAGGCAGATGCGATAGGCGGTCGAGCTGCGCTGTTCGACACGCATCGCCGGCCACGGATCGGTCCAGCGCGCGCTGCGGAATAGGCGCGCGTCGCCGATCATGCCGCAGCCCTCGATGGCGCAGGCGTCGCTGACGCGGATGGGCGCCCCGTTGAGGGTGGCGCCGGCGCCGTGCGCGGCGACGTAGACCTCGTCGAGCTGAGGCGCAAACACCACGCCCGCGATGGGCCGCGAGCCCTCCACCACCGCGACGCAGACCGTCCACCAGGGGTCGCCCTTGGCGAAGGCCCGGGTGCCGTCGATCGGGTCGACGACGAACAGCCGCCGCGACGCGAGCCGAGCCGGATCGTCCGCCGTCTCCTCGGAGAGCCAGCCGTAGTCGGGCCGCGCCGACCTGAGCCGCGACTTCAGCAGGGCGTCGGCGGCGAGATCGGCGTTGGTGACCGGCGAGTCGCCAGGCTTGAAGTCGATGCTCAGCCCCTGGTCGCGCAGGTCGCTGGCGAGGCGGCCCGCTTCCCGGGCCGCTTCGAGGATCAGCGGAAGATCTGCGGCGTCGCCCTGCGTCATCGACCCGCGATGGCGAGACCGTCGACCAGCAGCGACGGGGCGTTCGAAGCGCCGCGGATTTCGAGGTCCGAGCCCGGGATCAGGCGGGCGTAGATCTCGATCAGGTTGCCGGCGACGGTGATCTCGCTCACCGGATAGGCGATCTCGCCGCCCTCGAACCAGAAGCCGGAGCAACCGACCGACCAATCGCCGGTGTTGCCGTTGAGCGAGGGGCCGAACATGGAGGTGATCAGGAGCCCGTCGCGCGCCTCGCCCATCAGCGCCGCCAGATCCCTCTCGCCCGGATGAAGCGTCAGGTTGGTTGGCGAGACGCCTGGCGGGCCGGCGAGCCCGCGGGAGGCGTGGCCGGTCGTGACGAGCCCCAGTTGCCGCGCCGAGGCGGTGTTGAGCAGCCAGGTGGTGAGAACGCCGTCGTCCACCAGGGCGGTGCGGCGGTTGGCGACGCCCTCGTCGTCGAACGGGCTGGAGCCAAGCCCGCGCGGCCGGTGCGGGTCGTCGACGACCTGGATCCCGGGCGCGAAGAGCGGTTGGCCTAGCTTGTCCTTCAGGAACGAGGCGCCGCGGGCGATGGCCGGGCCCGAAATGGCGCCGATCAGCGGCCCGAGCAGAGAGGCGGCGAGACGGTTCTCGAAAATCACCGGCGCGGTGGTCGAGGCGATCTTGCGGGCGCCCAACCGGCTGGCGGCGCGTCGCCCGGCCTCGGCGCCGATCGCCTCCGGCGTGGGCAGGTCCGCCTCCCAGCGGGTCGAGCGGCCGTCGTAGCCGTTCTCCATGCCGCTCTCGTCCGCGGCGATGGCCGACGCGCCGACGGAGAAGCCGGAGGCGCGATGGACGCCGGCGAAGCCGCCGCTGGTGACGATCACCCAGCGCGACGAGGACCAGGACGACGATCCGCCGTCGGAGTTGGAAACCTTGGGCATGGCGCGTGCCGCAGCCTCGGCCGTGCGGGCTCGGGCCTCGAGCGCCTCGGCCGTGGGCTCGGCGGAGTCGTAGAGGTCGAGGTCGGCGAACGGGCCGCGCGCCAACAGCTCCGGATCAGCCAGGCCCGCGTAGGGATCTTCCGGCGCGAGCCTGGCCATGGCGACGGCGCGCTCCACCAGCCGCGCGCGCGCCTCGCCGCTGATATCGGACCCCGAGACGGTGGCCTGACGCTTGCCGACGAACACGCGCAAGCCCAGGTCCCGCGACTCCTCGCGCTCGACTTCCTCGAGTTCGCCCAGCCGTACGCCGATCGAAAGCGCCCGCCGTTCGGCGCCGACCGCCTCGGCGGCGTCGGCGCCAGCCTTCAGCGCCGCGGCGACAAGGTCCTGCAACAGATTTTCGTCCATCGACCGGATATGGCCGAGCGGGGCCAACGGGGCAAGGCCGCTGGGTGGAAGCCGCCTCACGTCGCCGGCGGCGCCGCGGCCATCTGAAGTTGGATCATCTCCATGGGGCGCTGGCTCTCGTCGATGCCGCCGCCGATCGGCCGGTCGATGTCGAGGATCAGCACCAGGGCGACGGTGAAGAGGGCGAGCAGGGCGCCGGCCGCCACGTGTCCCAGCCGGCCGCGCAGGACGTATCCCAGCACGAAGGCCGAGGTGATCATGTAGACGATCAGCACCTCAAAGACGACGGTCGGCACCCGGGCGAGGCGCGCGACTTTGCGCGAGGTGTCGAGCTCGGTCAGGCGGTTGATCGTGTCGAGATAAGCGCTCGACCAGTCATATTCCCTGATCGATGGAAACGCTTCGACCGTGGTGCTCCAGAGGGCGGCCATCAGAGCGTCGTTCCGGACCAGGAGCGGCTTGTTATGTCCTGGACGGGTCTTGGCCAGGGCGATGCGGTTGTCGAGATAGCGGCTCAGAAGCTGCCTGGTCCGGTCGCGGTAAGGCTCGTCCAGAAGCTGGGCCCGGAGATAGGCGACGCCAATGGCGTTGGCCTCTTCGCGCACCAGCTCGCGGCGGGCGTCGAAGCGATCGACGGCGAGCGAGAATGTGAAGCCCATCAGCAACGCAAGCAGACCCAGCACCGCCGAGACGATGTAGCCTTCGTGGGTCTCGGTCTCGCCGTCGTCGGCCGCGCCGGTGCGCCGGTTCTCCCAGCGCCGGCGCCCGAGGGTGCCGAGATAGGCGGCCGCGGCCATGCCGCCGAACAGCAACAACCCGACGGCCCAGAGCGGCGTCGCATTGAATACAGAAGTCCAGCTCATCGGCCGAGGCTATGGCGGAGACTCGCCGGTGAGCATCAGGGCGACAATCTAGACGCGCCGAATAATGCCCCTGCTGACGCTTTGTCGGCTTACGGTCATTCGAGCTCGCGCCCGTCGCCGGGCAGCCCCAGGCTAGACCATTTGCGGGTCACCTCGGCGACCACGGCCGGGTTCATGCCGAGCTTCTCGCCCCATTCCCGCTTCGTCTCCGGCGGCCATTTGTTGGTGGCGTCGAGGCCGATCTTGGAGCCCAGGCCGCTCTCCGGCGAGGCGAAGTCGAGGTAGTCGATCGGGGTGTTCTCGACCAGAGTGACGTCGCGGGCCGGATCCATGCGGGTCGAGATCGCCCACATGACGTCCTTCCAGTCGCGGGCGTCGATATCGTCGTCCACGACGATCACCCACTTAGTGTACATGAATTGGCGCAGGTAGCTCCAGACGCCCATCATCACCCGCTTGGCGTGGCCGGGGTAAGCCTTCTTCATCGACACCACGGCGATGCGGTAGCTGCAGCCCTCGGGCGGCAGCCAGAAGTCGACGATCTCGGGGAACTGCTGGCGGATGAGCGGGATGAAGACCTCGTTCAGCGCCTCGCCCAGCACGCTGGGCTCGTCCGGCGGGCGGCCGGTGAAGGTGGTGAGATAGATCGGGTCCCTCCGCATCGTCACGGCGGTGACCTGGAACACCGGGAAGCGTTCGACGGAATTGTAGTAGCCGGTGTGGTCGCCGTAGGGCCCCTCGTCGGCGTACTCGTCGAGCAGGACCTGTCCCTCGAGCACGATCTCGGCCTGGGCCGGGACCAGCAGCGGCTGGGTCTTGGCGGGCGCGAGGTCGAGCTTGGCGCCGCGCATCAGGCCGGCGAACTGGTACTCCGACAGGGTTTCGGGCACCGGCGTGACGGCGGCCAGTATGGTCCCGGGGTCCGCGCCGATCACCGCGCAGGCGGGTAGCGGCTCAGGCCGGCCCGACGCCTTCCAGCGCCGGTGGTGCTGGGCGCCGCCGCGGTGCGCCAGCCAGCGCATGATGGTCCGGTCGCGCCCGATCACCTGCATGCGGTAGATGCCGAGGTTGTAGTCGTCCTCGCGCTCGGCGGCGGGGCCGCGGGTCACCACCAGCGGCCAGGTGATCAGGGGTGCGGGCTCGCCGGGCCAGCAGGTCTGGATCGGCAGGCTGGAAAGGTCGATCTGATCGCCCTTCAGCACCACCTCCTGCACCGGCGCGCGCTTCACCGTGTTCGGCCGCATCGCCATCACCGTCTTGGCGAGCGGAAGCATCTCCACGGCGTCCCTCAGGCCGCGCGGCGGCTCGGGCGCGCGCAGAAAGGCCAACAGCTCCCCGACCTCGCGCAGGTCCGCCGCCGTGGACCGGGCGCGGCCCTCCAGCGTCACGCCCATCGCCACCCGCTTCACCGTGCCGAACAGGTTGACCAGGGCCGGCATGGGCGAGACCCTGCCGTCGGCCCGGACCGGCTTCTCGAAGAGCACCGCCGGGCCGCCCGTCGCCAGCAGCCGGCGCTGGATCTCGGTCATTTCCAGGACCGTCGAGACGGGCTCGGCCACGCGCACCAGTTCGCCCGCCTGTTCCAGGACGCTCAGGAACTCCCGCAGCGATCGATACGCCATCACCCCTCCAAGCCGGTCGTAAAGCGCCCCCTCAGTGGCTTAGCGACAGCTCCCTCGCAAGCGGGGAGCCTCTACGCCCGCTCCTCCACCGCAAAGCGGGGAGGTGAATCGGCGCACCAGGGCCGAGAGGGATAGGGCGTTCGGATCCACCCGGAAGCTAGGCCGGGCGATGCGGCGTGTCACGCAGTGGCGCTCATTCTACTAAAAGTTGATAGAAAAACTCGCCCTGGTTGACCTTCGTTAACGCCGTTCATTAGAAACATCACAAAGCTCCACCGTGATCATCCAAGTGTATTGGAGCGCTGGCGCTCCGCCTCATCGATGATCCGAAGAGTGGACATGCGACTCGATCTTCAACGATTTGCCTCGGACACGTCGGGCGCCACTGCGATCGAGTACGGGTTGATCGCTTCGCTGATCGCCTGCGTGCTCATCGCCTCCTTCCAAGCCTTGGGATTGGAAATCTATAACCGGTTGAACGGGATGGCCGAGGCGGTCGGCAAGGCGGGTTCCTGACGGTTTGAGGGCTTCACCAGACCGCGAGCATGTCGCGATCGGTGTCGCGTGGCGTCAGGGAAGTCTCCAGACGGCGGTCTTCTTGACCTCCATGTCCTCCAGTTCGCGCGTCGTCGGAACCTGGTATTCCGCGAGCTTCTCCAGGCCCTGGCGCGGGAAGTAGCTCCGTCCCGGGTCGCCCACGAGCACCGTCGCCCCGCGCGCGCGCGCCGCGCCCAGCCAGGCCAGCACCCGTTCGGCGAGCGGCTTCTCGTAACAGACGTCGCCGGCGAGGATCACGTCCGCCCAGGCGGGCGGCTCGGCGTCGAGCAGGTTCTCGACGGTGAAGGCGACGTCCACGCGGTTGGCGGCGGCGTTCACCGCGACGGCGGCCTCGCAGAACAGGTCGATGTCAGCCGCCAGCACGCGTGCGGCGCCGGCCTTGGCGGCGGCGATCGCCACGATCCCCGAGCCGGCGGCGAAGTCGATCACGCCGCGGCCTGCGACGGTCTGCGGATGGTCCAGGACGTAGCGCGCTAGCGCCTGCCCGCCGGCCCAGGCGAACGCCCAGAAGGGCGGCGGCAGGCCGATCGCCTCCAGCGCTTCCTCGGTCATACGCCAGATCGGTGTGATCTCGTCGGCCAGGTGCAGCACGAGCTCGGGCGTGTGCGGCGGCCGCTGCGGGCGCGTATTCTCCAGCACGAAGGCGCGGCGGCCCTCAGAGGTCGGGTCGATCATGGCTACAGCCGGAACGCGCCGCCGGCGAAGGCGGCGAACAGGACCAGGCCGGCGAGCGCATTGGCCTTGAACAGCACCAGCGCGCGCTTCGGGTTGTCCACCTGCAGGCGCCGGGCCTGCAGCATCAGGTGGACGCCGTAGACGGCGAAGACGGGGACGAACAGGACGCCGATGTCCGCCAGCACATAGGCGGCGAAGGTCAGGGCCAGGCAGACGCCGTAGAAGCCGGCGACCGCCCTGGGCGCCGCCGCGCCCAGCCGTCGAGCCGACGACTTGACCCCGGCGAGCGCGTCGTCCTCCAGGTCCTGGACGGCGTAGATGGTGTCGTAGCCCAGCGTCCAGAAGACGCCGGCCGCGTAGAGCAGGATCGCGGGCGGATCCAGCCGGCCGGAGGTCGCCGCATAACCCAGCAACGCGCCCCAGTTGAAGGTGAGGCCCAGCCAGGCCTGCGGCCACCAGGTGATCCGCTTCATGAACGGATAGGCCGCGACCAGCGCCAGCGAACCGACGCCGAGCATTATGGCCAGGGGGCCCATCGTCAGCAGGATGAGGAAGGCCGCCAGGCTGCAGGCCACCAGGAAGGCCCAGGCCTGGCGCACGCCGATCTGGCCGGACGGGATCGGCCGGCCCGCAGTGCGTGCGACCTTGGCGTCGATGTCGCGGTCGACGATGTCGTTGTAGGCGCATCCCGCCGCCCGCATCAGCGCCGCGCCGAGGAAGAACTCGACCAGCAGCCGCAGATTGGGCGGCCGCCCGACCATGGCTTCGGCCAGCGCGATCGCCTGCCACCCCGGCAGCATCAGCAGCCATATGCCCACGGGCCGGTCAAACCGCCCGAGCTTGAGCCAGGGCCTAAGCCCGGCGGGCGCATGCCGGTCGACCCAGTTGCTGGGCGCGGCGTCGGGCAGCGGCGCGGTGGACGTCATGGGCGGGGATTAGCACAGATGATTGCGCTGAACGCCCCCGTCGCCTGCGGCGACAGCTCCCCAGCTGCGCGGTGGGCGCATCTTGGCGCGACGCAGGGGGCGTCAAACCTCTCCCCCCAGCGCGGCCGCCAGGTCGCCTCGCGCCTCCACCGTCACCCGCTCCAGTCCCAGCCATCCGGCCATCAGCGCCAGCTCCGCCGCGAGCCGGGCGGCTGTATCGGGCGTCGCCCAGGGCTCGGCATGGCTGGCCAGGACGCGCAGCACGCGCGCCTTGCGGTCGGCCTTCAGATCCACCCGGGCGGTGATGGCGTCGCCTTCGAGGAAGGGCAGGACGTAGTAGCCGTGGGTGCGCCGGTGCGCCGGGGTGTAGATCTCCAGGCGGACGCGGACGCCGAACAGCCGCTCGGTGCGGTCGCGAAACCAGATGAGGTTGTCGAACGGCGACAGCAGGGCGTGGCCTGAGATCCTTCGCGGCCGGCGCGCGCCGGGGTCGAGGTAGGCGGCGCCGCGCCAGCCCTTCACCGTCACGGGAAAAAGCTCGCCGGCCTCCACCAGCTCGGCGATGCGGGCGCGGGTCTCGGCCACGCCCATGCGGAAATAGTCGCGCAGGTCCGGCTCGCTCGCCACGCCGAGCGCGCGGGCGGCGATGCGCAACAACGCGCGCTGGGCCTCGGCGCGGTCCGGCGTGGGCGCGTTCAGCACCCCCTTGGGCAGGACCTTCTCCGGCAGGCCGTAGACCCGCTCGAAGGTTCCGCGTCGGGTCGCGGCGGTGAGTTCGCCGGTCCAGAACAGGGCCTCGAGCGCCACCTTGGCCTCGCTCCACCCCCACCAGCCGCCGTTCCCCTTGTGGCCGAGGTTCAGCTCGGAGGCGGTCATCGGGCCGCGGTCGCGGATCTCCTGCAGCGTTAGGTGGACGAGGTCCCGCCGTTCCCGCAGCACCCGGGCGACCCCACGCCAGACACCGACGCCGTCTCGCGCGTCGGCCATGCGCCAGCGCAGCAGCGGCTGAGTGGTCAGCGGCAGCAGGCTGGCTTCATGAGCCCAGTACTCGAAGAAGGCGGGCGTGCGGCCCCAGGCGAGGTCCTCGAACAGCGTGCGCGGATAGGCGCCCAGGCGCGAGAAGGCCGGAAAGTAGTGGCTGCGCGAGACCACATTGACGGAGTCGATCTGCACGACCCCCAGACGGGCGACAGCCTTGATGAGCTGCGCGCGGGCGACCTCGCCCTCGCGCCGCGCGCCGAAGCCCTGGGCGGCGAGCGCGATCCGGCGGGCCTCGGACGGCGAAAGGCTGTCCCGCGTCATCGGGTCCCCGGCCGGCCGCGCCGCGCGTGGGTTGAGGTCTACGACCAGATCTTCTCCGGGGGCTTCTCGTTGAAGGGGTCGGAGCGCTCGATGTAGACCTCGCCCACCTCGCCGTCCCACTCGACGGGGCCGAAGTTCAGCACATAGGTCTGCCCGCGGCCTTCCATCAGGAGCCCGAGCGGCAGGGTCTTCTGCATCGAGAACCAGATCGAGCGGCGCGTCTCGATGTGGGTTTCGAGCTGGCCGGCGTCCCAGCGCAACCGCACCGGGATTTTCTCGCCGGACATCTGCAGGGTCGGGACGCGGGGCGGCGCGACCACCTCGGCGGGATGGAAGGTCCCGTCCTTGTCCACGACGCAGCCGCCTTCCAGGGTGATCTTCCCGTCCGGGCGCCAGTAGGTCGAGAAGATGAAGGCGCGGCCGCTGGGGAACTGGGCGCCGGCGATGACGTGGCCGCCGAAAGGCTCGCCGCCGCTGCCGCCCCGCGGTCCGCGCGAGTGGTCGCGCCACCCCGAGCCGTTGATCGGATAGGTCTTGTCGCCGACGCGCATCTCGCCGCGCGCGAAATACATCTGCTCGTAGTGCTCTTTCGCCCAGTTCTGGCTGACCATCTCGCCCTTGCCGCCCTTGCCGTGGGCCGACATGTGGGCGTCCCAGACCGGCGTCGTGCACTCGATGTCCAGATCAAACACCAGGCGCTTGTGCGGGCCCTGCTTGGCCAAGCCGTTCTGCATGTCGGCGGTGGGAACGTGGGTGGCGAAGCCGTCGAATGTCACCTTCCAGCGCCGGAAGGGTTCGATGCATTTGAAGGCCAGGCCCGGGCCGGCCGGTTTCCTCTCCTGAGGCGTGTGATAGTAGCCGATCCACGACAGCAGCCCCTCGTCGCCCGGCAGCGCGATCACGAACCGCTCCTCCCAGATGTCCCACTCGTTGGGGATGCTGCCCAGGTGCAGCCAGAAGCCGACGTCGGTCTTCGGGTCGGAGAGGGCGAACAGCAGGTTCTCGCACCAGAACGGCTCGGTGGGCCGCTCGGAGACGACGCTCTCCTTCTCAATCGGGAGCCCGTTGGAGAAATCCGAGGCTTTCATGCTGTTTCCTTCCAGTGTTCTTTCTAGGCCTCTTCGGGAGGCGCTTGGCGGACGGACGGCGTCCGGATCGTGCAGCTGCACCTTGACGGGAACCCCGCTCACCGGATTGGCCTGGGCGTTCATGCGTTATTTTCTCCCCGGAAGGCGTTCTTCGCACCTTGCCGCCAACCTCGGGCGGCCTGCCCAGGCTTGGCAATTAAAGTATCCAGCTCCGTCTACCTAACGAAAACGGGCCTCACCGCTCCAGGCGGCCGTCCGTGAGCGCGGCGGTCTCGAACGGGAACAGGATGTCGGGGTCCGGCGGAGGCGCCTGGACGGCGATCGCCGGCGGGGCCAGCACGTGCGCCAGGTGGCTCAGGATCGCCAGCCGCGCCTTCTTCTTGCGGTCGGCGCGCACGCAGATCCAGGGCGCGAGCGCGGTTGAGGTCCGCTGCAGCATCAGGTCGCGCGCCTCGCTGTAGGCGTCCCAGCGCTCCTGGGCGGCGGCGTCCAGCGGCGAGGTCTTCAGCACCTTGAGCGGGTTGGTGCGCCGCTCATCCAGCCGCTTGGCCTGCTCGGCCTTGGAGACGTCGAGCCATAGCTTGACCAGCTTGACGCCGGCCTCCGCCAGCATGGCCTCGAAGGCCGGCACGTCGCGCAGGAAGCTCTCCTGCTCCTCAGGGGTGGAGAAACCCATCACCCGCTCGACGCCGGCGCGATTGTACCAGGAGCGGTTGAAGATCACCGTCTCCCCGCAGGCGGGCAGATGCGCGGCGTAGCGCTGGAAATACCACTGGCTGCGCTCGCGATCCGACGGCTTGGGCAGGGCCACCACCTTGGTGTTGCGCACCGACATGTGCTCGATCAGGACCTGGATGGCGCCATCCTTCCCCGCGGCGTCGCGCCCTTCGAAGATGATCAGCACCTTCTCGTTGCATTCGATCGCGTGCTGCTGCCAGCGCACCAGCGCAAGCTGTCGCTTCTCAAGTTCGGGATCGTCGTCGTTCTTGGCCATGGCCGGAGAATAACCCCCAACGGATGGGGTTCGTCGATCCAGAAGCATCAGCCAGAACAACCAGGGCCACACGCGCCAGCTCCCCTTCCCGCCTTTCCGCGCCTTATCGCCTGAGGTTACAACCCAGGCCATGATCCGTCTTTTCACCGCCCTGGACCTGACGGCCGGCGCCGAACTTGTGCTGGACGAAGCGCAGAGCCGCTACCTGGCCGCGGTGATGCGGCTCGCGGCCGGCGACGAGCTCCTGGTGTTCAACGGCCGCGATGGCGAGTGGCTGGCGAAGGTGGCGGTGCTCGGCAAGCGCGTCGTCACCTTGGTCCTCGTGCGGCAGGTCCGGGCCCAGGCGCAAGGCCCCGACCTCGACCTCGTCCTCGCCCTGGTCAAGCGCGCACGGCTTGAGACCATCGTCGAAAAGGCCGCCGAGCTGGGCGCGCGGCGGGTGCGGCTGGTGCTCACCGAGCGCACCAACGCCGACCACACGCGGGTCGACCGCCTGCAGGCGATCGCAATCGAGGCCTCCGAGCAGACCGGCCGGCTGGACGCGCCGCAGGTGCAGGCGCCGGTGCGGCTGGACAAGCTCCTCGACGGCTGGGACGCGCCCCGCCGGCTGCTGTTCTGCGACGAGGCGGGCGACGCCGCGCCGGCGCTCGACGCCTTGGCCGGCCAGGGGCAGGGCCCCTGGGCGATTCTCATCGGCCCCGAGGGCGGCTTTTCGCCCAAGGAACGCGGGCTGCTGCGGTCGCTGAACTTCGCGACGCCCGCGGCGTTGGGGCCGAGGATCCTTCGTGCCGACACCGCGGCGATCAGCGCGCTTACGCTGTGGCAGGCGGCGCTCGGCGACTGGCGCCCTTGAGCCACGACGGTTTGCACCCATGTCATCCATGGGCGTAAAGATCCGGCCGCGATAAGCGCCGCCATGGATCCTGGCGGTGTGTTTTGTGGGAGGGCCGATGGCCGACATCGCTTGCGACGATCGCCCGCTGGTGTTCGACGATCTCGTCCGCTGGTTCGAGGCTGGGTCCAAGCCCCCCGCCGATTGGCGCGTGGGGGCCGAACACGAGAAGTTCGTCTTCCAGCTCGGTTCGCATCGGCCCGTGCCCTATGAGCCCGACGGCATCAAGGCGCTGCTGGAGGGCCTCATGCGCTTCGGCTGGAGCCCGGTCTACGAGGGCGAGGCCGTCATCGCCCTCGAGCGCGGCCAGGCGAACGTCAGCCTCGAGCCCGGCGGCCAGTTCGAGCTTTCCGGCGCGCCGCTGGAGACGGTGCACGAGATCTGCGAGGAGACCGGCCGTCACCTGCAGGAGGTGAAGATCGTCGCCGACGAGCTGGGCCTGGGCTTCCTCGGCCTGGGCTTCACCCCGGTGTGGCGCCGCGACGAGGTCCCGGTTATGCCCAAGGGCCGCTACAAGATCATGCGCGCCTACATGCCAAAGGTGGGCGGCATGGGCCTGGACATGATGTTCCGCACCTGCACGGTGCAGGCGAACCTCGATTTCGGCTCCGAAGCCGACATGGTGGCGAAGTTCCGCACCAGCCTGGCGCTCCAGCCGATCGCCACCGCCCTGTTCGCCAACTCGCCGTTCAAGGAAGGCCGGCCGAGCGGGCTGCTTTCGACCCGCGCCAACGTCTGGACCGACACCGATCCGGACCGCACCGGCATGCTGGACTTCGTTTTCCAGGACGGCTTCGGCTTCGAGGCCTACGCCCGTTACGCGCTCGACGTGCCGATGTATTTCGTCAAGCGCGAGGGCCGCTACGTCGACGTGGCCGGCCGTTCGTTCCGCGACTTCATGGAGGGCCGGCTTCCCGAGCTGCCGGGGGGCAGGCCCACGCTGAAGGACTGGGCCGACCACACCACCACCCTGTTCCCCGAGGTGCGGCTCAAGCAGTACCTGGAGATGCGCGGCGCCGACTCCGGCCCCTGGAGCCGTCTCTGCGCGCTGCCGGCGCTGTGGATGGGCGTGCTCTACGATTCCGCCGCGCTCGACGCCGCCTGGGACCTCTGCAAGGACTGGGCGATCGAAGATCACGAGCGGCTGCGCGCCGACACCGCCCGGCTGGGGCTCAAGGCGCAGGTCGGCGGGCGCACGGTGCAGGCGGTGGCCAAGGATATGCTGGCGATCGCGAGCGAGGGCCTGAAGCGGCGCAACCGCCTCTCCGGCGGCCTCGTCGACGAGAGCGGCTACCTGGGCGAACTGCACGAGATCGCCGAGAGCGGGATCACCCCGGCCGAGCGCCTGATCGAACTCTACGAGACCCGTTGGAGCGGCGACGCCGGCAAGGTCTTCGAGGACTTCGCCTACTGACCTGTTCGCCCGACGCCAGGCGCTAGCGGCGCAGCCGCTTCACGAGCTTGACCGTCCCGACCACGAAGCCGCCAACGACCAGCCCCACAAGCGCCGAAACCAGGGCGAACGCCAGCCAGCGCCCGGCGGCTCCTGCGGCGCCGGCCCAGTGCTGCAGCGCGTGCGTCCATCGAGGGATCGGCGTGACGCCGAACTGCTCCAGCCCGTGCACGATGATCCCGCCGCCGACCCACAGCATGGCCGCGGTGCCGACGACGGTGAGCGCGTCCAGCACCCGGGGCATGGCGCGGACGAGCGCGCAGCCGGCGGCGCGCGCGGATCGGCCGCCGCGGCGGGCGAGGTGCAGGCCGATGTCGTCCATCTTCACGATCAGCGCGACCACGCCATAGACGCCGACCGTCAGGGCCACGCCCACCGCGGCCAGCGCCGCGGCCTGGATCGCCAGCGGCCGGTCGGCGACCGAGGCCAGCGAGATCGCCATGATCTCGGCCGAAAGGATCAGGTCGGTGCGGATCGCGCCTGACACCTTCTCCCGTTCCAGCTCCGCCGAACTGAGGGCCAGGTCGCCGGCGTCCGGATCCGTCTCCGGGGCGTCGGTGGCCGCCTCCAGGATCTTTTCGCTCGCTTCAAAGCAGAGGTAGGCGGCCCCCAGCATCAGGATCGGCGTCACCGCCCAGGGCGCGAACGCGCTGAGCAGCAGGGCGCCCGGCAGCAGGATCAGGAACTTGTTGCGCAACGAGCCCAGCGCGATCTTCCAGACGATCGGCAGCTCGCGGTCGGGGGTGAAGCCGATCGCATATCCCGGCGTCACCGCGGTGTCGTCGACGACCACGCCGACGGCCTTGGCCCCGGCCTTGCCCGCGGCGCCGGTGACGTCGTCCAGCGAGGCTGCGGCAAGCTTGGCGATCACGGCGACGTCGTCGATCAGGGCGGCGAGGCCTGACGCCATGGGATCCTTTCGCTGCGGCGCTGTCGCGCCCGTCAGGCTTTCAAACGGCGAACGGCCGTAAAGTCCAGGCCCTCCCGCGCGCTACCGCAGTCCGCCCTCCGGCGGCTCGGGCGAGGTCACGTTGGGGGGCCAGTGCTCGCGCTGGCTGGTCCCGTCGCCGGCGTCGGTGTGCTGGACGATCTCGTCGATCTCCGCCCGCGGCAGCGGGCGCTCCTCGCGGCGGGCGGCCGCCTCCCACTCCAGCGGCGGCGTGCGCTCGCGGACGTGGGGATGCGCGTTCACCAGGGCGTCGTCGATCTCATAGATGCGGACCTGGTCCGGGTAGAAGGCGATGCGGGAGCCGATGTCGCGGACGTCCTCGATCGGCTCCTCGTAGGACCAGGCCACGTTCTCCAGGATCTCTCCGCCCAGCGTGAGGGTGTAGTAGGACGCCTCGCCCTTGAAGGGGCAGCGGGTGTGGTGGGCGGTGCGGCCCATGTACTCCATGGCTACGTCCTTGCGCGGAAAATAGACGACCGGCGCCAGGCCCGCCTCGTGCAGGATCAGGGCGTCGTCGGTGTCGGCGATGACGTGGTTGTTGAAATAGACGCGCCAGCGTCGCTTGGCGGGCTCCAGGGTGATGCGGTGGCCTGGGGTCGTCATGGCGAGGGCTCCTCCTGAGCCTGCTCAACGCCTGGGCTGGCCGGCCGGCTCCCCAAGCGCAACTGTTACGCCTTGTTACGTCTTGCCGCGCGTGATTTTCTGCCTACGCATGATAGGCCCGCCGACGCGGGTTGCTTGAAGTCCCGCGCCTGGAACCGCATCGATGAACCTGATCCTCGTTCTGGGCGTCGTCATCACCCTGCTGACGGGCGCGCCGGTGCTGATCCAGCTGCTCCGCAACCACCCGCGCGGCCTGATCATCCTCTTCTTCGCCGAAATGTGGGAGCGGTTCTCCTACTACGGGATGCGCGGCATCCTGATCTTCTATCTGACCCAGCACCTGCTGTTTAACGACGAGACCGCCAACCTCCAGTACGGCTCCTACACCTCGCTGGTCTATCTGTTGCCCTTGCTGGGCGGGCTCCTGGCCGACCGCTATCTCGGCACCCGCAAGGCGGTCGCCTTCGGCGCTCTCCTGCTGGTGGCCGGGCACCTGACCATGGCGGTGGAAGGGCGACCCTCGCAGCAGACGCTGACCTACGCCGGAGCCACCTATGAGGTCGCCGCCCACGGCCGCATGGAGGGACGCCAGGTCCGGCTGATGGTCGAGGGCCAACCGCACGAATTCGGCCCTGCGCCAAACGGCGGCCTGGCGATCAAGACCCTGCCGGCCGGCGCGCCGCTGCCGAACGTGCTGCCGCAGGGTTCCTACACCCTGGAGACCCGGGCCGATCCGCTGGGGCGGAACGCCTTCTTCCTTGCGGTCAGCCTGATCATCATGGGCGTGGGCTTCCTGAAGCCCAACATCTCAACCATCGTCGGTCAGCTCTATCCGCAGGGCGATCCGCGGCGGGATTCCGGCTTCACCCTCTATTATTACGGCATCAACCTCGGGGCCTTCTGGGCCTCCATCCTCTGCGGCCTCCTGGGGCAGACCGTCGGCTGGTGGGCCGGCTTCGGCCTGGCCGGCGTCGGCATGGCGGCGGGCTTCGTCGTCTTCGTCTGGGGCAAGCCGCTGCTGCAGGGCAAGGGCGAACCCCCCAACCCGGCGAAGCTTCGCGAGAAGGTCGCCGGGCCGCTGAACCGCGAACAGCTCATCTATGTCCTGGGCGTTCTGGGCGTGCTGCCGGTCATGCTGCTGGTGCAGCGCAACGATCTGGTCGGCGTCGGCCTGATCGCCGGCATCGTCGCCTCGCTGGGCTTCATCGGCTGGTTCCTGATCGCCAAGTGCGACCGCATCGAGCGCGAGCGGATGATGCTGGCCATGGTGCTGATCTTCGGCGCGGTGGTGTTCTTCACCCTGTTCGAACAGGCCGGGACCTCGCTGAACCTGTTCGCCGCGCGCAACGTCGAGCTCAACGTCCTGCCGGGCTCATGGACCTTTCTGGGCATGCCGGTGGACACCGCGATCACCGCGGCCCAGACCCAGTCGTTCAACGCCGGCTTCATCCTGATCTTCGCGCCGATCTTCGCCGGCATGTGGGCCTGGCTCGGCCAGCACGGCCGCGATCCGAACCCGACGTTGAAGTTCGGCCTGGGGCTGATCCAGGTGGGACTGGGCTTCATGGTGGTGGTGTGGGGGGCCGGGCTCGCCGACGCCGACTACCGCCTGCCGCTCTTGCTGCTCGGGCTGCTCTACCTGCTGCACACCACCGGGGAACTGTTCCTGTCGCCGGTCGGCATGTCCGAGGTCACCAAGCTCTCGGTCGCCTCGGTGGTCTCCTTCATGATGGCGACCTGGTTCCTGTCCTCCTCGGTCGCTCAGTACGTCGGCGGCATCATCGCCGGCCTCGCCGGGACCGAGACGGTGGGGGGGCAGGTCACCGATCCGGCGCTGGCGCTGAAGACCTCGCTCGCCGTGTTCCACATGCTCGGGCTCTGGGGCGTGGGCATCGGCGCCGGCTTCATCGTGCTGAGCTTCTTCATCAAGCATTGGGCGCACGGCGTGAACGATCCCGCCTCGCACCCCCAGCCCGAACCCCTGGCCCCCGTCCTCGACGGCGAACGCCAGGCGGTCAGCCCGGCGACCGTGCGGGCCGACCGGAAAGCTTAGCTTCTTTCCTCCCTCAGCTTTGCTGGGAGAGGAAATTCAGAGGCTCGTCCCGCCGACGGTCAGGCCGGTGAGCTTCAGCGACGGCTGGCCGACGCCGACAGGGACGCTCTGGCCGGACTTGCCGCAGCTGCCGATCCCGGGGTCGAAGCCGAAGTCGTCGCCGACCATGGTGACGCGCGTCAGCGCCGAAGGCCCGTCGCCGATCAGGGTCGCGCCCTTCACCGGCGTGGTCACCTTACCGTCCTCGATCAGGTAGGCCTCGGTGCACTGGAAGACGAACTTGCCGTTGGTGATGTCCACCTGGCCGCCGCCGAAGTTGGCGCAGTAGAGGCCGCGCTGCGTCGAGGCGATCATCTCCTCGCGCGAGGCGTCGCCGCCCAGCATGCCGGTGTTGGTCATCCGGGGCATAGGCATGTGGGCGTAGGACTGGCGCCGGGCGTTGCCGGTGGGCGCGGCCCCCATCAGCCGCGCGCTCATCCGGTCGTGCATGTAGCCCACCAGCACGCCGTCCTCGATCAGGATGGTGCGCTCGGTCGGGGTGCCCTCGTCATCGACGGTGAGCGAGCCGCGGCGCCCCAGGATGGTGCCGTCGTCGAAGACCGTGACGCCCGGCGCGGCCACGCGCTCGCCGATGCGGCCGGAGAAGGCCGAGGTGCCCTTGCGGTTGAAGTCGCCTTCCAGCCCGTGGCCGACCGCCTCGTGCAGCAGCACCCCGTTCCAGCCGGGACCCAGCACCACGTCCATCTCGCCGGCGGGGCAGGGCACGGCGTCTAGGTTGACCAGCGCCTGGCGCAGCGCGTCCTCGACCTGATCCTGCCAGCGTTCCGGCGTGATCCAGGCCTCGAAGCCCGTGCGCCCGCCCGCGCCGCTGACGCCGGTCTCGCGGCGGCCGTCGCGCTCGACGCTGACCTGCACGCTGATCCGGCACAGCGGCCGCACGTCGCGGATCAGTCGCCCGTCGGCGCGCAGGATCTCCACCGTCCGCCGCTCGCCGGCCAGCGAGGCCATGACCTGCACCACGCGCGGATCGCGGGCGCGGGCCCAGGCGTCGATCTCCTGCAGCAGGGCCACCTTGTCGCCGAAGGCGGGGGAGGCGAGGGGGCTTTCATCGCCGTAGAGCTTGGCGTTGGTCGGCCGCGGACCCTCGGCCGCCACGCCGGCGTAGCCGCGCTTGGCGAGCGCCGCCGAGTCCGCGGCGCGGCGCAGCGCCGCCTCGGAGATCTCGCTGGCGTGCGCGTAGCCGGCCGTCTCGCCGGCCACCACGCGCAGGCCGAAGCCTTCGGTCGCGTCATAGGCCGCCGACTTCAGCCGGCCGTCGTCGAACATGAAGGACTCGCTCTCGGAGCGTTCGACGAAAAGCTCGCCGTCGTCCGCGCCGGCCAGCGCCTCGCGCAGCACGCCCGCCGCACGCTCCGGGTCGACGCCGGCGGACTCGAGGATCGAAGGGGCGGGGGAATGAACGTTCATGACGGCAAGATAGGGAGGGCGAGGGCGCGCGTCACCTCCCAGATCCGCTCCCCGAGCGGGCGTTCACCCCGGCGTCTTCAGCGGATCGTGGCCCCAGTTCATCAGGCTCCAGCGCCAGCGGGTGTCCCTGACGTCGCCCCCGGTCCCGTGGCTTTGGGGCCGCTGGGCCAGATGGCGGCGGCAGTAGCCGATCACCTTCTTCATGTGGGCGTAGTCGGCGTCGTCGAGGTCGGCCACGCTCTTGTCGCGGATCTGCAGGATCCGGCGCGCCGACTGGCGGCCGACCGACTCGCTTTCGCCCTTGCGGATCATGCCGACCCTCTTGCTCTCGGGCGTCTCCAGCCAGCGCCTCAACTCGGCGGGGGTGAGGTTCACGAGCCGGTTGAAGTCGCGGCGGACGGTTTCCATTTCGCGCGGATGCAACAAGGTTGAAACCCCTCGGAAGCGAACCGAAACGCGGCGCCGCCGCGTCCGTCAGGCAGCCGCAGCACACTGCGACGGCGGCGTTTGCTCTATATGACGCAACCGCCTTGGCAAGTTCCGGGGATGCGCGTATGCACGCGCGCTGAAGGGGCGGACCGGCGCATTCACTGCGATCGCGCGCGCTCATTCTGTCAGGCGGCGGGATCGTCGGAATCGCGGCCGCGCCAACCAGACCGAGGGGACATGAAGTCGAGGTTCAAGGGGATGCGGGCGCTGGCGACCGGTGTCGCGGCGAGCGCAATGTCGGCGTTGTTCGCCGCGCCAGCCTTCGCCAAGGAAGAGCTGTTGGGGCAGCCCACGCCGGGCGCGATCGATCTGCAGCGGGGCGTCACGCCGCTGCGGGAAGACGCGATCTTCTTCCACAACGCGATCCTGCTGCCGATCATCACCGCGATCACCGCGCTGGTGCTAGGCCTGCTGATCTGGGTGGTGATCCGCTACAACCGCAAGGCCAATCCGACACCGGCGCGCTGGAGCCACAACACGGTCGTGGAAGTGGTCTGGACCCTGGCGCCCGTGCTGGTCCTGGTGTTCATCGCCATCTTCTCTTTCAAGCTGCTGTTCGCCTACCACGACATGCCCAAGCCCGACCTCACCATCAAGGCGACGGGCTATCAGTGGTACTGGGGTTACGAGTACCCAGACCAGAAGATCCCGGAGTTCGTCTCCAACATCCTGCCGGAGGACCAGGCCAAGGCGAAGGGCGTGCCCTACCGCCTGGCCGCGACCCAGCCGCTCGTGGTGCCGGTCAACAAGACCGTGCGCGTGCTGGTCACCGGCGCGGACGTGATCCACGCCTTCGCCGTGCCCTCGTTCGGCGTCATCACCGACGCCATCCCCGGCCGGGTGAACGAGACCTGGTTCAAGGTCGACCGCATCGGCACCTTCTACGGCCAGTGCCGCGAACTCTGCGGCGTCGACCACGCCTTCATGCCGATCGAGGTGCGGGCTGTGAGTCAGGCCGATTTCGACGCCTGGGTCGCCTCCAAGGTCGCCAAGCCCGCGGCCGCCACCCCGACGGCGGCCGCTGCGGCCGTCCAGGGCAAGGCTCCCGCCGCGGCCGCCGCGGCTCCCACGTCTCCGGCGCCCGCCGCGCCGGCCGCCTACTGATCTAGGACTAGGACAAGCGTACGATGGCACAAGCCGCCGCTCACGATCATGGACATGGGCACGACGCCCACGACCATAAGCCGCCCTTCCTGGTCCGCTGGCTGTTCTCGACCAACCACAAGGACATCGGCACCCTCTACCTGCTGTTCGCCATCATGGCGGGCCTGGTGGGCGGGGCGCTCTCCGGGCTGATCCGCCTGGAGCTGGCCGAGCCCGGCATCCAGGTGTTCCGCGAGGGCAGCTGGCTTGCTCAGACCGGCCTCATCGAGGCGTCCAAGCACGGCTACAACGCCGTGGTCACCGCCCACGCCCTGATCATGATCTTCTTCATGGTCATGCCGGCGATGATCGGCGGGTTCGGCAACTGGTTCGTGCCGCTGATGATCGGCGCGCCGGACATGGCCTTCCCGCGGATGAACAACATCTCCTTCTGGCTGCTGGTCGCGGCCTGGGTGCTGCTGCTCACCTCGATGTTCGTCGACGGCGGCCCCGGCAGGGGCTTCGGCGGCGGCTGGACGGCCTATCCGCCGCTCTCCACCTCCGGCCACACCGGCCCGGCGATGGACTGCGCCATCTTCGCGCTCCACCTGGCGGGCGCGAGCTCGATCCTGGGCGCGATCAACTTCATCACCACCATCTTCAACATGCGCGCGCCGGGCATGACCCTGCACCGGATGCCGCTGTTCGTCTGGTCGGTTCTGGTGACCGTCTTCCTGCTGCTGCTGTCGCTGCCGGTTCTGGCAGGCGCCATCACCATGCTGCTGACAGACCGCAACTTCCACACCCACTTCTTCGATCCCGCCGGCGGCGGCGATCCGGTCATGTACCAGCACCTGTTCTGGTTCTTCGGCCACCCCGAGGTGTACATCCTGATCCTGCCGGGCTTCGGCATCATCAGCCACATCGTCTCGACCTTCTCGCGCAAGCCGGTGTTCGGCTACCTCGCGATGGCCTACGCCATGGTCGCCATCGGTTTCGTCGGCTTCCTCGTGTGGGCGCACCACATGTACACCGTCGGCATGAACATCAATCTGCGCGCCTACTTCGTGGCCGCGACGATGGTCATCGCTGTGCCGACGGGCGTGAAGATCTTCTCCTGGATCGCGACGATGTGGGGCGGGTCGATCGACTTCAAGACGCCCATGCTGTGGGCGATCGGCTTCATCTTCCTGTTCACCGTGGGCGGCGTGACCGGCGTGGTGCTGGCCAACGCCGGCATCGACTACAGCCTGCACGACACCTACTACGTCGTGGCCCACTTCCACTACGTGCTGAGCCTTGGCGCCGTGTTCGCCATCTTCGCGGGCTTCTACTACTGGTTCGAGAAGATCTTCGGCGTGAAGTACCGCGAGTGGCTGGGCGCGCTGCACTTCTGGATCATGTTCATCGGCGTGAACCTGATCTTCTTCCCGCAGCACTTCCTGGGCCTGCAGGGCATGCCGCGCCGCTACGTCGACTACCCGGAGGCGTTCACCTTCTGGAACCAGGTGTCGTCGGCGGGCTACGCCATCACCGTGGTCGGCGTCGGCGTCTTCATGATCGTGCTGCTCGACGCGATGATCTTCCGCCGCAAGGCCGAGGCGAATCCCTGGGGCGAAGGCGCCACGACGCTGGAGTGGACGCTGCCCTCGCCGCCGCCGTTCCACCAGTTCAACGAGCTGCCGGTCGTCGAGCCCGACGCTCACCACTAATGCGCCCTTCCTCTCCCAGCCCTGGGAGAGGGGGACCGCCCGGGGAACACTCCGCCGCCCCCTCTCGGCGTGCGGTCCCTCCCCCGCTTCGCGGGAGGGGAAGGTTTAGAGTATCGTCCATGTCCATGGCGACAGCCCCCACCGACGTTCGCGCGCCCGCCCGCTGGCAGGACTTCGTGCAGCTCCTGAAGCCGCGGGTGATGTCGCTCGTGGTGTTCACCGGCCTCACAGGGCTGGTCGCCTCCGGCCAGCCGGTGAACGGCTTCCTCGGCGCGGTGGCGATCCTCTGCATCGCGGTGGGCGCCGGCGCGTCCGGCGCGCTCAACATGTGGTACGACGCCGACATCGACGCCAAGATGCGCCGCACCCGCGGCCGGCCGGTGCCGGCGGGTCGGGTGCAGGGTTCCGACGCCGCGGGCCTGGGCGTGGTGCTGTCGCTGTTTTCCGTGATGCTGATGGGGATGGCGCTGAACTGGCTGGCGGCCGGCCTCCTGGCCTTCACCATCATCTTCTACGTGGTGGTCTACACCATGTGGCTGAAGCGCTGGACGGCGCAGAACATCGTCATCGGCGGGCTGGCGGGCGCGCTGCCGCCGGTGATCGGCTGGGCCGCGGCGACGGGCCAGGCGCCGCTGAACGCCTGGCTGCTGTGCGCCATCATCTTCATGTGGACCCCGCCGCACTTCTGGGCGCTGTCGCTCTACACCAGCGAGGATTACGCCAAAGCCGGCGTGCCGATGATGCCGGTGGTTCGCGGCGCGGCCTACACCCGCGGCCAGATCCTCGCCTACAGCCTGATCCTGGCGCCGCTTGGCGTCGCGCCCGCGTTCACCGGCCTGGGCGGCGCGGCCTACCTCGCCGTCTCAGGCCTGGGCGGACTGATCTTCCTGCTGCTGGCGTTTAGGCTCTATCGCAGCCGCGCCGGCGAGGCGGCCGACCCGCGCCGCGACGACGGGCTCTATGACGTGGCCGCCGGCGCCAAGGACGCACGCAACCTGTTCGCCTTCTCGATCCTCTACGTCGCTCTGCTGTTCGCCACCCTTCTGGTCGAGCATCTCGCCGGCCTGCCCGCGCTGGAGCTTGTCTAAATGAGCGATCCCGTCCGGGAGTCCGAAACCGAAGCGAAGGCGCGCCGCGGCCGCAACATCGCGCTGGCGGTCGGTCTCTTCCTCTTCGTCTTGCTGATCTTCGTCGTCACCATCGTGAAACTGAGCACCGGCAATGGCGCAGTCCGGACTTTCTGAGCGGCCGCCGATGTCCCCCGCCGCCCGCCGGAACCGCAAGGTCGCGCTGATCTGTGCGGCGACCTTCTTCGGCATGGTGGGGGCGGCCTACGCCTCCATCCCGCTGTACCGCGCCTTCTGCCAGGTCACCGGCTATGACGGCACGGTCAGCCGCGCCAAGGCCGCACCCACGGCCATCAGCGCCGCCAAGGTGACGGTGCGGTTCGACGCCAACATCCGCGAGCTGCCGTGGGATTTCCGCGCCGAGCAGACCGCCCAGGAGGTGAAGCTCGGCGAGACCAAGCTCGCCTTCTTCAAGGTGGTGAACCACTCCGACAAGCCGGTCACTGCGCGCGCGGTGTTCAACGTCGTGCCCGAGCAGGCCGGGCCCTATTTCAAGAAGCTGCAGTGCTTCTGCTTCTCCGACCAGACGATTGCGGCCGGCCAGTCGGTCGACATGCCGGTGCTCTACTTCATCGATCCGAAGTACGCCGAGGATTTCGAGACCCGGGGCAAGAAGGAGATCACGCTCTCCTACACCTTCTTCCCGGCGACCGACGCGCCCGCCGCCCCGAAGGGTTGATCGCAGAACGCCCCCTCAATCAGTTTCGCTGAGGTGGATCGGCGCGCAGCGCCGAGACGGAGGGGGCGTTTCATGCCCCTTTCCCCCTTGGCGGAGACCGCGGCTCAGGTCTATAGCGTCACGCGAACCGGCCGAGCGCAGCGATGCTATTCCGCGCGCTTCGGCCGCCTGGGGGATTTGAAGGATTAGGACCTGAGATGGCCGAAGGCGTGAAGCACGACTACCACCTGGTCAACCCGAGCCCGTGGCCGCTGACCGGCTCCATCGCGGCCACCGTGCTGACGCTCGGGCTGGTCGTCTGGATGAAGGGGCTGTTCGGCCTGCCCAAGGGCACGAGCTGGGTCTTCTTCGCCGGCTTGGCGGGCATCCTCTACACCATGTTCGGCTGGTGGCGGGACGTGGTCAAGGAAGCCAACGCGGGCGATCACACCCCGGTGGTCTCGATCGGCCTGCGCTACGGCATGATCCTGTTCATCGCCTCCGAGGTGATGTTCTTCGTCGCCTGGTTCTGGATCTTCTTCGAAATGGCCCTGTTCCACGGCCACCGCACCATCTCCTCGATCGAGGAAGTGCGCACCGCCTGGGCCACCTGGCCGCCGCACGGGGTCGAGACCGTGCCCGCCTGGCACCTGCCGCTGGTCAACACCCTGACCCTGCTGCTCTCCGGCACCACGGTCACCTGGGCGCACCACGCGCTGCAGACCGGCGACCGCAAGGGCGCGAAGATGGGCCTGCTGCTGACCGTGATCCTCGGGGTCCTGTTCACCTCGATCCAGGCCTACGAGTATCACCACATCCTCGAGCACAAGTACTTCTTCAACACCGAGGCGGTGAACTCGGGCCTCTACGGCTCGGCCTTCTTCATGGCCACCGGCTTCCACGGCTTCCACGTGCTGATCGGGACCGTCTTCCTGCTCGTCTGCCTGCTGCGGCTGATCAACGGCGGCTTCACGCCGCAGAAGCACTTCGGCTTCGAGGCGGCCGCTTGGTACTGGCACTTCGTCGACGTGGTGTGGCTGTTCCTGTTCGCCTTCATCTACGTGATCTTCGGCGCCGCCGGCGGACACTGACGGTGGCGAGCGCGCCCAATCCCTTCCTGGCGGGGTTGGCGGGGCGCTGTCCGAACTGCGGCGAGGGGCCTCTCTTCCAGGGCTTCCTCGCCGTCACGCCGCGGTGCGAGGCCTGCGGTTTTGATCTGGCGAAGGCCGACTCCGGCGATGGTCCGGCGGTCTTCGTCATTCTGATCGCCGGCTTCATCGTCGCCTTCGCCGCGCTGATCACCGAGGTGGCCGTCCACCCGCCGATCTGGCTGCACCTGGTGCTCTGGCTGCCGGGGACCTTGATCCTCTGCCTGCTGCTGCTCCGCCCGACCAAGGGGCTGCTGCTGGCCGCCCAGTTCAAGAACAAGGCGTCCGAATCCCGCCATGGCTGACGCCGGGCCGCCCGACCGCGGCTTCCCCATCGGCATGACCCTGGCCACGCTCGTCGCGCTGGCGATTCTGATCGGCCTCGGAAGCTGGCAGCTCCAGCGGTTGAAGTGGAAGGAGGGGCTGCTCGCCCACATCGCCGAGCTTCGCAGCGCGCCGGCGCGGCCGCTGGAGCCGGTCCTCGACTCGCTCGCCGACGGCCGCGACGTCGACTTTACGCGGGTGCGTGTGACTTGCCCCGGCCTCGCCAAGGCGACCTACCTCGAGCTCTACGGCCTGAAGGACGGCCGCGCCGGTTCGCGGCTGATCTCCGCCTGCGCGGTCGCCAGCCGGCGCTACCGCACCGTTCTGGTGGATCGGGGATTCGTCGCCGACACCATCTCCGCGCGCCCGCCCGCCGACGCCGCGGACGCCGCCCCGTTCGAGCTGGTCGGCGTTCTGCGGACGCCGGATAAGGCCAGTTTCATGACGCCCAAGAACAATCCAGGCACCGGGCGCTGGTTCTCCCGCGACATCCCCGCCATGGCCCAGGCGCTCGGCGCGCCCCTGCCGGCGCCGGCCTTCCTCTTCGCGGAGACCTCGTCGAACCCCGCTTGGAAGGCGCTGGAGCCCGCGCCGCTGCCGTCGGAGATCCCCAACCGGCATCTGGAGTACGCGCTGACCTGGTTCGGCCTTGCCGCGGCCCTGGCCGGCGTCTATGCCGCCGTCCTCGTAAGACGACGGAAGATCTAGATGCGCTATGTCTCGACGCGGGGAGCCTCGCCCGCGGTCGGCTTTGTCGACGCGGTCCTGGCCGGCCTGGCGCCCGATGGCGGCCTCTATGTGCCGGAAGCCTGGCCGAGCTTCACGCGCGAGGAGATCGCGGGCCTCGCCGGACGCCCCTACCACGAGGTCGCCGCCGCCGTGATCGGCGCCTTCGCGGGCGACGAACTTCCGAGCGACGCCCTCCTCGAGATGTGCCGCGAGGCCTATGCGACGTTCAAGCACGCCGCCATCGCGCCGCTGGTCCAGCTGGCGCCCGACGTCTTCATGGCGGAGCTGTTCCACGGGCCGAGCCTGGCCTTCAAGGACGTCGCCATGCAGATCCTGGCGCGTCTCTACGATCATGTGCTGGGCGCGCAGAACCGCACCCAGACGATCCTCTGCGCGACGTCGGGCGACACCGGCGGCGCCGCAGTCGAGGCGTTTCGCGGGCGCAAGAGCGTCAAGGTGATCGCGCTCTTCCCGGAGGGGCGCATCAGCGAGGTGCAGCGCCGCTTCATGACCACGGCGGCCGACGCCAACGTGGCCTGCGTGGCGGTCGGCGGCACCTTTGACGACTGCCAGGCGATCGTGAAGCAGGTCTTTCAGGATCAGGCGCTGCGCCAGGCCGTCGACCTGTCGGGCGTCAACTCGATCAACTTCGCCCGTATCGCCGCCCAGGCGGTCTACTATTTTACCAGCGCGGTCGCATTGGGCGCGCCGCACCGGCCGGTGAGCTTCTGCGTGCCGTCCGGCAATTTCGGCGACGCCTTCGCGGGCTATGTGGCCAGCCGCATGGGATTGCCCGTTGCGCGGATCGTGGTGGCGACCAATTCCAACGACATCCTGCCTCGCGCCTTCGAGACCGGCCGCTACGCCCGCGGCGAGGTGAAGGCGACCATGAGCCCGGCGATGGACATCCAGTCGGCGTCCAACTTCGAGCGGCTGTTCTTCGAGGCGGCCGGCCGCGACGCCGCAGCCACGGCCGCCGCTTTCGAGGCCTTCGGCGTCAAGGGCGAGATCCAGGTTCCGGCCGCCGCGCTGGCGGAGATGCGCAGGATGTTCCGCGGCGTCGGCGTCAGCGAGGACGACACCGGAGCGGCCATCGTCTCCACCCTGCAGTCGGCCGGCGCGCTGATCGATCCGCACACAGCGGTGGCGGTCTCAGCCCTCACCCGCGCCGCCGATCTCCCGGGCCCGGTCGTGGTGCTCTCGACCGCCCATGCCGCCAAGTTCCCCGACGACGTGGCCAAGGTGGCGGGGCTTGCGCCGCAGCTTCCGCGCGGCGCGGCGGACCTGGCCGACCGGCCGGAGCGTTTCGAACGTCTGCCCGCCGAGACCGAGGTCATCAAACGCTATGTCCGGACGTTCGCCGAAGCCTGACGCGGTCGCCGGGGCGCCGGGCGCGGCGCGGGTCCACACCCTCTCCAATGGCGTGCGGGTGGTCTGCGACCCGATGCCGGGGCTGGAGACGGTGGCGCTGTCGGTCGTGGCCGGGCGCGGCGCGCGCGCCGAGGACGCGGCCCGCTCCGGCTGGTCGCACCTTCTCGAGCACATGGTGTTCAAGGGCGCGGGCGGCCGCTCCGCGCGCGAGATCGTCGAGGCGGTGGAGAGCGAGGGCGGGCACATCAACGCGGCCACGGGCTACGAGCGCACCAGCTTCCAGGTCCGCGCGCTGCGCGACGGCTTGGACCTGGGCTCCGCCGTCGTCGCCGACCTGGTCCAGCGCCCGCACATGGAGGCGTCCGAGCTCGAGCGCGAGAAGCAGGTGGTGGGCCAGGAGATCGCCGAAGCCGCCGACACGCCGGACGACCTGGTGTTCGAGCTCGCCCAGGCCGCTGCCTTCCAGGGACAGCCGCTGGGACGGCCGATCCTGGGCGCGCCGCGGACGATCGGCGCGGCGACGCCCGAACGGCTGGCCGAGTGGCGCGCCATGCTCTACGCCCCCGACGCCCTGGTGGTGAGCGCGGCCGGCGCGATTGACGAGGACCAGCTGCTGCGGCTGGTCGAGCGCGACTTCGGCGCGGCCGAGCCGTCCGGAGCGCCGATCAGCCCGGCGCAGGGTGAGTTCCGGGGCGGCCGTCGCGGCAAGGCCAAACGGCTCGAGCAGGCGAACCTGGTGATGCTGCTGCCGGCCGTCGGGGCCGCCGATCCCGACTATTTCGCGCTTCGCCTGTTGGCGGAGGTCCTTGGCGGCGGCATGGCGTCCCGCCTGTTCCAGGAAGCCCGCGAGAAGCGCGGCCTAGCCTATGCGGTCGACGCCTACGCCGAGACCTATTCGGACACCGGCGTGCTGGGAATCTTCGCCGGCTGCGCGTCGAAGGACGCCGCCGAGCTCGCCAAGGTCGCGGCCGGCGAGATCGCCGGCCTCGCGTCGCCGGTCACCGAGGCCGAACTCGCCCGCGCCAAGGCCCAGCTGAAGGGCGCAATGTTCATGGCTCGGGAGCAGCCGATGGCCCGCGCCGAACAGGCCGCAGCCCAGCTCTTGCTGCTGGGCCGGCCGCTGGCGCCGGACGAGATCGCCGCCGAGATCGACGCAGTCACCGCCCAGGATCTCGCCCGTCTGGCGCAGGGCATGATCGCCTCCCGCCGCGCGGCCGTCGCCGTGCTGGGCCCGAAGGTGGCGCTGGAGGCGGGCGCGGCGTTCGAGCAGGCGCTGTTTGGTTAAGGCGAAGCTTGACGCCGCCGGTGAATAGGCGACCCTGCGCCGATGGCCTTGCTGGACTGGATCGCGCCGGAAGGAGGTCTGCGCCTCGACGCGGAGAGGGTGTACCTGCGCTCGCCCCGAGCGGCGGACTATTCCGAATGGCGTGAGTTGCGGGCCGCGTCCCGCGCCTTCCTTCAGCCCTGGGAGCCGACTTGGCCGTCCGACGACCTGACCCGCGCCGCCTTCCGCCGGCGGCTGGCGGCTTACGCCCGCGACCGCGACCTGGGCGCCGCCTATCCCTTCTTCATCTTCCGCAGCGAGGACAACGCGCTCACCGGCGGCATCACGCTTTCCAACGTGCGGCGCGGCGTCGCCCAGATGGGTTCGATCGGCTACTGGTGCGGACGGCCCTACACGAGGCAGGGGCACACGCTCTCGGCGGTGCGTGCGGTCAACGACTTCGCCTTCCGCTCGCTTGGCCTCCACCGCCTCGAGGCCGCCTGCGTGCCCGAGAACGACCCGTCGCGGCGGCTGCTGGGTCAAGCCGGCTTCGTCGAAGAGGGTTATGCGCGCGCTTATCTGAAAATTAACGGGGCGTGGCGAGACCATGTGCTGTTCGGCAAGGTTTCGCCCATAGGTGGAGCTGGCGGGCCGGACCGGGGGGTGTCGGTTTGACCGGCGCCCGCACACTCAGGAGCAGCTTCGCCGGCGCCTTCCAGCGTCCGGCGAGCGGCGAGGCAGGCAAGCGCGCCCGATGTCGGACGGCGGCTGGATCTGGGACGTTTCGGGGACGCTCGCCGCGCTAGGTGCCGGCGAGGCGGCGCTCTGGGCGTGGAATCCCGCCGATGACCGGCTTCTTTTCACCGGGGCGGTGCGGCATCTGGGGCTGGGCGCGCTCGGCCCGGACTGCTCGTCGGCGGCGCTCCGGGCGATGGTGCTGCCGCAGGACCGGGCGCTCGCCGACGATCTGCTGCAGCGGCGCGACAGCGGCGCTTCGGTCGCGGCAAGGTTGAGGATGCGTGGCGGCTCCGCCTGCGTCTGGCGCGGCGAATGGCGCGACGACGGGCGGGCGGTGGGCGTGCTGGCGCGGGAGGCGGAAATCGCGGCGGGAGACCAGGACAGCCTCACCGGACTGCTCGATCGCCGCAGCTTCATCCGCGCGGCGCGACAGCGGCTGCAGAACCTGGGCCGCCATCAGCTCATCGTCGCCGACCTGGACCGGCTGCGCCGGCTCAACGAGGCGCTCGGCCACGAGCGCGCCGATCTGGTGCTGGCGGCGCTCGGCTCGCGCCTGGCGGCCAACCTGCCGGGCGGGGCGCTTGTTGCGCGCATCGGCGAAGACGAGTTCGCCGCGCTCTGCCTCGGCGACGCGATCGATGTGGAGAAGCTGCGGGCCGAACTCGAGCGGCCCATGCGGGTCGCGGGCCTGGACATCCATCCCAAGCTGTCGCTGGGCGTCGTTCGGACCCAGGGCGGGCCGGACGCGGTGGAGGCGACCGAACTTCTGCGGCGCGCCGAGCTCGAAGTGACGGCGAACAAGACGGGCGGCCGGGCGCAGGCGCAGGGCGGCGGCGAAGACGGCCTGTCGCGCCTGGCGCTGGAGGCGGAGCTGAAGGGCGCCATCGCCCGCGGCGAGCTTGGCCCCTTCTACCAGCCGATCGTCGATCTCGCCTCGGGCGCGCTCGCCGGCTTCGAAGCCCTGGTCCGCTGGCGACACCCGCGCCGCGGCCTGCTGACGCCGGAGCATTTCCTGCCGCTCTGCGAAGAGCTGGGCATGATGGACGAGCTCGGTTCGCTGATGCGCCGGGCCGCGGCTCGGCAGTTGGCCGGCTGGCGCGACACGCGCGCGGCCGCGGAGGGCCTGAGCGTCTCGGTCAATCTTGCGGTCAGCGAGCTGGAACGGCCGGGCCTGATCGCCGATGCAGCGGACCTGCGCCGCACGGCCGGCCTGCCGCCCGGCGCCCTCAAGCTGGAGGTCACCGAGGGCGAGGTGATGCGCGACCCGGATCAGGCCGCTCGGGTCCTCCAGGGGCTGCGCGAGGCGGGCTACAGGCTCGCCCTCGACGATTTCGGCGTGGGTTTCTCCTCGCTCGCCTATCTAACCCGCCTGCCCATCGATACGCTGAAGATCGACGCCTACTTCGTCCGCACCATGGATAGCGACCCCGGCTCGGCCAAGATCGTGGCCTCGATCATCAATCTCGGCCGCGACCTTGAGCTGGAGGTCGTGGCGGAAGGCGTCGAGAGCGGCGAGGCCGCCCGTCGGCTACGCGACCTGGGCTGCCACTACGCCCAGGGGTTCGGCTTCTCCATCCCGCTCTCGCCGGAAGACGCCGGCGCCTACATCGGCGCCTGCGATCTGCAGGGCCGGCCGGCGCGCTGGGCGGTTTAGGCGTCGAACGCCCCCTCAGTCGGCTTCGCTGACAGCTCCCCCGCTTCGCAGGGGAGCAGCGACCCGGCTCCTCCACCGTGACAACGGGGGAGGTGGATCGCGCCAAGGGCGCGAGACGGAGGGGGCGTTTAGTTTTGGCGGCTGCCTCTGGACAAAGGCGTTCAGTCGGCTAACGCCAAGTCCAGCCACCAGGGACCGCCACACTTGCGCATCGTATCGGGGGAATTCCGCGGCAAGGCCTTGGTCGCCCCGCCGGGCCAGGCGACGCGGCCGACCTCCGACCGCGCGCGGCAGGCGATCTTCAACATCCTCGAGCACGCCGCCTGGTCCAACGGCCTGCGCGACGCAAGGGTGATCGACCTGTTCGCCGGCTCGGGCGCGCTGGGCTTCGAGGCCCTGTCCCGCGGGGCGGCCTTCTGCCTGTTCGTCGAAACCGACGAGGCCGCCCGAGGTGCGATCCGCGAGAACATCGACGCCATGGGCCTGTTCGGCCGCACCCGGGTGCACCGGCGCGACGCGACGCAGCTCGGCCAGCGGCCCGGCGCCGACGGCCCGGCCTTCGACCTGGCCTTCCTCGATCCGCCTTACGGGAAGGGTTTGGGCGAGACGGCGCTGACCAGGCTCGCGGAGGGCGGCTGGCTGGCGCCCGGCGCGGTGGTCGTGTTCGAGCGCGGCGCCGAGGAGCCGCCGCTGGAGGCCCCAGGCTATGATCAGTTGGACGTGCGCGACTATGGCGCGGCGCGGGTCTGGTTCCTGCGGCTGGGCGGGCAAGATGTCTGAGGTATTCCGACCGCGTTAACGCTGTCTCGCAGAATTCGCAAAAGGTTCACGTAACCCCGGCCGCCGCATAACCCAAGTTTAGGCGAACGCGTCCAGTGCTGCACTACCGCATGGAGTGCAGGGATGACGCTACTCTTCGATATCGCGCCATTTGCCGGACCGGTGACGGCCGAAGCGCCCGGGCGTGAAATCTATGAGCGTTTTCAGAACGAGCCGGACACGCTCGTGATCGCGGTCGTCGACGAGGCTGACCGGCCGATCGGCCTGATCGAACGCAACGATTTCCTGGGGCGGATGGCCTCGCAATACGGCCATGCGTTGTGGTCGGGGCGGCCGGTGTCCGCCTGGATGCGCACCGACCCGGTCATCGCCGACGGCCAGATGACGGTGGCGGAGTTCTGCGGCCAGGTGCTGGAGGAGCGCCCCTCCGAGCTGCTGCAAGGGTTCATCGTCACCTGCGCCGGGCGGTACGCCGGCGTGGGCACGGCGCTCAGCCTGCTGCAGGCGACCGCCGCGGCTGCTGCGACCCACGCCGGCGAAATGCGCAGGCTGGCGCTGGAGGCTCAGGCGGCGCTCGAAACAAAGGGCCGTTTCCTGGCGGTGATGAGCCACGAGATCCGAACCCCGCTGAACGGCGTTCTGGGGGTGGCGGAGATCGTTAGGCGCAAGCTGCGCCAGGCGGATCTGGCGCCGATGGTGGAGACCATCCTGGATTCCGGGCGCACTCTGCTGCGCCTGCTGAACGACGCGCTCGACCTTTCGCGCGCCGAGGCGTCGGGCCTTGAGCTTCAGGAGGAGCCCGTGGCCGCCGCCAGCCTGCTGGAAGGCGTGGCGGGACTCTGGGCCGCCCAGGCGGAACTGAAGGGCGTGGTGTTCAAGGCTGCCTATTCAGGGCCGCAGGACCTCTGGCTGTTGGCCGACCGCGACCGGCTGCGCCAGGTGCTCGACAACCTAGTCGGCAATGCGCTGAAGTTCACCGACGCTGGAACGGTGGAGGTCGAGCTGAGCGTTGTGGTCGAAGGCGGCTGCGCGCGCCTCACGGGCGAGGTCGCGGACACAGGCCCGGGCGTTCCCGCCGAACGCCGCGAGGAGATATTCCTGCCATTCAGCCAGACCGACGAAGGCGTCCGCCTTGGCGGCGCGGGCCTGGGGCTCGCCGTCTGCCGCCAGATCATGGAGCGGATGAACGGGACCCTGGGGATGCGCGACAACCCAGCCGGCGGCGCAGTCTTCGTCTTCCAGGCGCCGCTGTTCTGCGTGCCCGAGCCCGAGGTCCTGCCGGTCGAGCCCTGCGCGGCGCCCAGTGAAGGCCGCGCGCTGCACGTGTTGATCGTCGACGATAACGGCACCAACCGGCTGGTGGCGGCGACGCTCTGCGAGATGTTCGGCTGCACCAGCGAGGCGGTCGCCGATGGCGGCGAGGCGGTGGCGGCGGCCGCCAACGGCTGCTTCGACCTGATCCTGATGGACATCAAGATGCCGGGCATGGACGGCATCGAGGCCACCCGGCGGATCCGGTCGGGCGACGGCTGCTGCAGCTCGGCGCCGATCATCGCCGTCACCGCCAACGCCGACCCCGCGGACGCGGCCTTCTACCGCGCCAGCGGCATGAACGGAGTGGTCGAGAAGCCGCTCAAGCCCGAGCGCCTGCTTTTGGTGATGAGCGCCGTGCTGCAGATGGACGACGCGGGCGCCGCCGCCTGCGCGGCGTAGAGATCTAAAGAACGCCCCCTCAGTCGGCTTCGCCGACAGCTCCCCCGCTGCGCGGTGGAGCATCTTCGCGCTCAGATCCTCCACCGCGCAGCCGGGGAGGTGGATCGGCGCAAAGCGTCGAGACGGAGGGACGTTAAGCGCCCTACCGCCGGCCGAACAGGCGCTCGATGTCGGCGAGCTTGAGCTCCACATAGGTCGGGCGGCCGTGGTTGCACTGGCCGGAGTGGGGCGTGGCCTCCATTTGCCGAAGGAGGGCGTTCATCTCCGGGGCGGTGAGCCGGCGTCCCGCACGGACCGAACCGTGGCAGGCCATGGTCGCGCAGACCTCCTCGACCCGCTCCTTGAGCGCCAGCGCCTGGCCGTTTTCCGCCAGGTCGTCGGCGATGTCGCGCACCAGGCCCTGGACGTCGGTGTCGCCCAGCAGGGCCGGAGTCTCGCGGACCAGCACCGCGCCCGGGCCGAACGGCTCCAGCAGCAAGCCGAGCTGCGCCAGCTCTTCGGCCCGACCGGCCACCCGCTCGGCCTCGGTGGGATCGAGCTCGACCACCTCCGGCAGCAGCAGCGCCTGGCGGGCCACGGCGCCGTTCGCCATCTCCCGCTTCATACGCTCATAGACCAGCCGCTCATGAGCCGCGTGCTGGTCGACGATGACCACGCCGTCCCGTGTCTGGGCGACGATGTAGGTCTCGTGCACCTGGGCGCGCGCCGCCCCCAGTGGGAAGTCGACCGGATCGAATACGGGCGCCGCCGCCGACGGTTCGGAAACGCCCGGCGGCTCGGCGCGGGCGGAGACCTCGGTGAGGCCGGGCAGGGCCTGGACGGCTGCGGCGCGACCGCCTCCAGGCGACCAGCCGCCGGCGCTCCAGGCGGAGAAGCCCGCGCCGGAGGGCGCCGGCGTGTAACCCTGGGGACGCAGGCCGCCGAGCGCCGCGGCGGTCACGGTGGTCGAGGCGCGGTGCCCAGCGCCAGCGAGCGCATGGCGGAGGCCGCCGATAATCAGTCCACGGACAAGCGCCGCATCGCGGAAGCGCACCTCGGCCTTGGCCGGGTGCACGTTGACGTCGACATAGGCCGGGTCGAGCTCGATGTAGAGGGCGGCGAGCGGGTGGCGGTCGCGCGCCAGGACGTCGGCGTAGGCGGCGCGCAACGCCCCCTGCAGCAGCCGGTCGCGCACAGGTCGTCCGTTCACGAACAGATATTGGTGCGCCGCGTTGCCGCGGTTGAGGGTCGGCAGGCCGGCGAAGCCCGAAAGCTGCACGCCGTCCCGCTCCTGCTCGATCGGCAGGGCGTTGTCGGAGAACTCCCGCCCCATGATCGCCGCCAGCCGCGCGAGCCGCCCCTCCGCGCCGCGGGATTCCGCCGGCAGCCGGAGCGTGCGGCGACCGTCCAGCTCGAGCGCGAAGGCCGTGGCCTCGTGGGCCATGGCCTGGCGCTTGATCTCCTCGGTGATGGCGAGCGCCTCGGCGCGCTCGGACTTCATGAACTTGAGCCGCGCCGGGGTCGCGTAGAAGAGGTCGCGCACCTCGACGCGGGCGCCGTGCGGCCCGGGGAAGGCGGCGGGCGTCACCGCGCCCACCGCGCCGCCCTCCACCTGGATGGCGTGGGCCTCTGCGGCGCCCCGCGCGCGGCTGGCGATGGCGAGCCGCGCCACCGACCCGATCGAGGGCAGGGCCTCGCCGCGGAAACCCAGGGTGGCGATGCGCAGCAGGTCGTAATCGCCGGCCTCGTCCGGGGCCAGCTTGGAGGTCGCATGGCGCTCGATGGCCAGCGGCAGTTCGTCGGGGGAAAGCCCCGAGCCGTCGTCGGCGACCAGGATGCGGGTGAGGCCGCCGCCATCCGCCTGCACCTCGACGCGGGCTGCGCCCGCGTCGAGCGCGTTTTCGACCAGCTCCTTGACGGCGCTGGCGGGTCGTTCCACCACCTCGCCGGCGGCGATGCGGTTGACGGTCTCGGGTGGGAGTCTGCGGATCGGCATGGCGAGGCTCTGAAGCGAACGACTATATGACGATTCCGGAGTGGTGATGGGCGTGCGAAAAGGTCTCGTCTGCCTGGCCGTGTCGACGGCGATTGCGGCTGTGTCGAGCGCCGCCCCGGCTCAGGTCGTCCTGCAGCCAGCGCCCGCCACCGCGCCGCCGGCCGCCGCGCCTACGCCGCCGGACCCGGACTCGGTGCTGGTGGAAGAGCTGGTGGTCGTGGCGCGCGATCGCGGCCCGGCCTGGTGGACCGTCTCGAACGGCGCGAGCAGCGTCTATGTGCTGGGCGCGCCCTCGCTGGCCCCCAAGCGCACGGCCTGGGACCTCACCACCCTGCAGCGGCGCCTGGTTGGGGCGAACGAGGTGATCCTGCCCTTCCAGGACGTAAAGGTGAAGCTCGGCGGCTCGGTCGGGGCGGCGATCAGCTACATGCGGCTGAGGTCCGGCGGCCCGTTCGAAGAGAGCCTGGATCCGGCGACCCGCGCCCGCTTCGCCGCCGCCCGTGAAAAGATCGGCCAGCCCGCCCACCGCTACAAATCCTCGAATGCGCTCGCCGCGGGCCTGCTGCTGGCCGGCGACTATCGCGACCGCTCGGAACTCACCAACGCCGACACGGCCAAGGTGGTGAAGGCTCACGCCGTCCAGGCCAAGGTCCCGGTGGTGCAAAAGAGCTATGACGTCAGTCCGCTGCTGGGGGCTGTGCTGAAGACCCCCAAGGCCGCCGCGCGCGCCTGCCTGGAGGCGGTGATCGAGCAGGTCGAGGCTGGGCCCGGCGTCACCATCGCCGCGGCCAAGGCCTGGGCGGAGGGAAACACGATCGGCGCCCTGGACAACGAGCGCACCTACGAGCGCTGCGTGAACATGGTGCCCGGCGCCCAGGCCTTCGACGCCCGGACCAAGGCCGACCAGGTCGCCGCCATCGAGAAGGCGCTGAAGACCCCCGGCCATTCGATCGCCGTGGTGCACCTGCGCCCGCTCCTGGCGCAAGGCGGCGTCCTCGATCAGCTGCGCGCCAAGGGCTATGTGGTGAAGACGCCGGCGGAGATCACCGCCGAAGCGGCGGGCGGGAGCTGATTTCCGCTCCCACGACGACGTGGGAGCGGAAGTCAGACCGCGAGGCGGAGCAGGCGGAGCCCTAAAGCCCCGGCAGCTTCAGGCCCTTGTTCTGCTCGCGCTGGATCACGACCGGCTTGTCGCCGATCAGGGTGGTGATGCGCTGCTGTTCGGTGGGGGCGTCGACCGGAGCGGGCGTCTCCTGCTGCGCGGCCGGCTTGTCGGAGCGCCAGAACATCACCCGGTCGGCGAAGCCCTTTTCCTTGTGCGCGACGTCGCCGAACTCGTCGTCGACGACATAGCGGATCAGCGGGTCGGCCTTCTCGGCGCCGGCCTTGGCGACCAGGATCTTCTCGCCTTCCGAGCGCGCCTCGGCCTCGCGCGCGCCCAGGAGGGCGGTGCGCGCGGCGCTGTCCGGCTGCAGCTCCTGCGGGCGCGGTTCGCCCGGCGCCGGCGGACGCAGCGCGAAATCCGGCGGCACGACCAGCGGCGCCTTGGTGACAACCCGGAACTCGTCCGGCGTCACCTTGTTCATGCCCAAGGCCTTGCTCGCCCCGCCGCATCCGGCGAGACCGGTCGCGGCGAGCAGGATCGAGGCCGCGATCACACGATTGACGCTCATGAACCTCAGCAGCTCCAAAGGGCCGTCCCTCGACCCAAGTTTCGGGATAGTTAGCGCAATCTTCAGAGGCGCGCCACGCGCAATAGATCGCATCGCGCTTCGGCTGCCCGAGAGCCCTTTCGCCTCACGATGGACCATCGTGAGCGGTCTAGAAGGGCTCTCACTCAAAATGGACGACCCTGTTCATCCCGACTCATTTGCTTCAAGTCGGTCGGGACAGGGTCTCGCCGGGTTTCGCGGTCCTGCAGCGCCATGTCGAGCAGCAGCAGCGCCACGCCCACCGTGATCGCCGCATCGGCGACGTTGAAGATCCAGGGGAACCAGAGGCGGGAGAAATCCAGGAAGTCGGCGACCGCGCCGAAGCGGATGCGGTCGATGACATTGCCGACCGCCCCGCCGATCACCAGGCCGAGCGCGACCGCCGTCAGCGAGCGCGCGGCGTTGCGCGCCCAGGCCGCCAGGAACACGGACACGATCACCGAGAACGCCGCCAAAGCCCAACGGGTCACGTCGACGTCGGCGCGGAGCAGGCCGAAGCTGACGCCGCGGTTCCAGACCATGGTCAGGTGGAAGGGCCCGACGACCGACACACTGCCCCGGCTCGCCAGGTCGAACACCTGCAGGATCCAGGTTTTGGAGGCCTGATCCAGCGCCACCACCAGGGCGGCCAGGCCGTAGGCCGCTAGGCCCCACTTGCTGACCGCCTTCATGCCGCGACGGTCCCGTGCGCGGCGTCCCAGAGCTCCACGGCCTCGTCGCATCTGAGGCAGAGCATCTTCGGCGGGGCGACCTCCGGCAGGAAGCGCCAGCAGCGCGCGCACTTGCAGCCGTCGGCGCGCAGCGGCTCGACCGCCACGCCCGGAACCTCGGTGAGGCGGAAGGCGTCGGCCGGGCCCTCGCCCTGGACGAGGCTGGCCTGGCTGGTGCGGAACACCTCGGCGGCGTCGAGTCCCCGGAAGGCCTCCAGCAGGGCGGGATCGGCGAGATGAACGCTTGGCGCAGCTTCCAGCGCCGCGCCGAGGCGCTTCTCGCGCCGCTCGACCTCCAGCGCGCCGGTGACTACCGAGGTCACCGCCGTCACCTTTGCCCAGCGCTCGGCCTCGGCGTCGTTGCGCCAGGCCTCCGGCGTCTCCGGCATCACCCGCAGGCAGTTGGAGACCGCGTCGGGATGGCGCGTGGTCCAGGCCTCCTCGGTGGTGAAGGGCAGCAGCGGCGCGAGCCAGATGGTCAGCCGCTCGAACGCGGCGTTCATCACCGTGCGCGCCGCCCTCCGGCGCGGCGAAGCCGGGACGTCGCAATACAGGCTGTCGCGGCGGATGTCGAAGAACAGCGCCGACAGGTCCGTCTGGCAGAAGTCGACCAGGGCGCGCGTCACCTCCTGGAAGGCGTAGCGCTCGTAGGCCGCGCGGATCTCGCAATCGAGCGCCCAGAGCCGGTGCAGCACATAGCGCTCCAGCGGCGGCATCTCGGCCGACGGCAGGCCTTCAGCCTCGTCGAAGCCGGCGAGCGCGCCCAGCATGTAGCGGATGGTGTTGCGGATCTTGCGGTAGGCGTCGGTGGTGGTCTGCAGGATGGTCTTGCCGATCCGCTGGTCGTCGGCGTAGTCGACCATCGCCGCCCAGAGGCGGAGGATCTCCGCGCCGCTATCCTTGATGACGGTCTGCGGATCGACCGTGTTGCCTAGCGACTTGGACATCTTCTCCCCCTTCTCGTCGAGGGTGAAGCCGTGGGTCAGCACGCCTTTATACGGGGCGCGGCCGCGCGTGCCGGAGCTTTCCAGCAGGGAAGATTGGAACCAGCCGCGGTGCTGGTCGGAGCCTTCCAGGTAGAGATCGGCGGGCGCGCGGCTCGGCCCGCCGTCGGCGGGGCGGCCTTCCAGCACGAAGGCGTGGGTCGAACCGCTGTCGAACCAGACGTCGAGGATGTCCTCGACCTTTTCGTAGCGCGCCGGGTCGTGGCCGCCGAGGAAGTCGGAGGCGGGCCGCAGGAACCAGGCGTCGGCGCCCTCCCTGGCGATGATCTTGACGATGCGGGCGTTCACGTCCGCGTCGTGCAGCGGCCGCCCGTTGTCCTTCTCGACGAACATGGCCATGGGCGAACCCCAGGCCCGCTGGCGGCTGATCAGCCAGTCCGGCCGGCCCTCGACCATGGTGCGGATCCGGTTCTTGCCGGCGGCCGGATAGAAGGCGGTCTCGTCGATCGCCGCCAGCGCCGCCTCGCGAAGCGTGCCCCCGTCGTGGACGGAGTCCTCGATCGGCTGGTCCATGCGGATGAACCACTGCGGCGTGTTGCGGAAGATCACCGGGGCCTTGGAGCGCCAGGAGTGCGGATAGGTGTGCTCGAGCCGGCCGCGCGCGAGCAGGGTTCCGGCCTCGATCAGCTTCTCGATGACGGCCGGGTTGGCGGGACCGAACTTGCCGGCCTTCTTGCCCTCGGTCTCCAGCACCTTCAGACCGGCGAACAGGGCCACGTGCGGATAGTAGGCGCCGTCGGGGTCGACGGTGTCGGGGATCTCGCGATGGCCGTGGGCCAGCCAGACCATGTAGTCGTCCGCGCCGTGGCCGGGCGCGGTGTGCACGAACCCCGTGCCGGCGTCGTCGGTGACGTGGTCGCCCGCCAGCATCGGCACGGCGAAGCCGTAGTGGCGGTCGAGCGCCGCCAGCGGGTGGGCGAGCTCGACCCCCTCGCAGTCGACGGCCTCCGCACGGCGGAACTGCGCCACCTTGGCGGCCTTCATCACCTCGTCGGCGAGCTTGTCGGCTAGGATCAGCTTGTCGCCGGCCTTGGCCCAGGGCTCGAAGGCGAGGCCTTCCTCCATCGCCTCGACCACGAACACCGAATAGGCGATCTCGGGATTGTAGCTGACCGCGCGGTTGGCCGGGATCGTCCAGGGCGTCGTGGTCCAGATCACCACGAAGGCGCCCTGGGCCGCGTCCGGGCCCTCGACTATCGGGAACTTGACCCAGACCGTGGGGCTCACGTGGTCGTGGTACTCGACCTCGGCGTCGGCCAGAGCGGTGCGTTCGACCGGGCTCCACATCACCGGCTTGGAGCCGCGATAGAGCTGATTGCTGGCCAGGAACTTGTGGAACTCGGCGACGATGGCCGCCTCGCTTTCGAAGTCCATGGTGGCGTAGCGGGCCGCCCAGTCGCCGGTGACGCCCAGCCGCTGGAACTCGCGCATCTGCTCGCCGATCCAGTGGGCGGCGTAGTCGCGGCACTGCTGGCGGAACTCCGCGACCGGCACGTCGTCCTTGCGCCGGCCCTTGGCGCGGTACTGCTCCTCGATCTTCCACTCGATCGGCAGGCCGTGGCAGTCCCAGCCGGGGACGTAGTCGACGTCGTAGCCGAGCGAGAACCGCGAGCGGACGACGAAGTCCTTCAGGATTTTGTTGAGCGCGTGGCCGATGTGGATCGCGCCGTTGGCGTAGGGCGGCCCGTCGTGCAGCACGAACAGCGGCGCACCGGACTCCTGGCGCGCCTTGCGCATGGCGCCGTAGAGGCCGAATTCGCGCCAGCGCTCCAGGATCTGGGGCTCCAGCTTGGGCAGGCCCGCCCGCATCGGGAAGGGCGTGTCGGGAAGGAAGACGGTCTCGCGGTAATCACGAGCTGGCATTTCCGCGTCGTCGGCCATTGGACTTTCCAGCTTGGCTCGGAGGTAGAAGGGGGCTGGGAACGAACCCGGCGCGCGCTGGAACGGTGTCGTCCGGCGGCGTCACGCCGGGCGGATAATTCGCAACGTTTCGCCGCCGGAAGCCATCGGCAAGCCTCTAACAGAGGAGCGCGGCGAACCCAAGCGCCGAGGGATGCGGCTGTCGCCTGAACGCCCCCTCAGTCAGCGTCGCTGACAACTCCTCCGCTGCGCGGTGGAGCATCTTGTAGCGTCGGATCCTCCACCGCGCAGCGGGGGAGCTGGATCGCGCGGCCCGCGCGAGCCGGAGGGGGCGTTTCGCCTAGCCGGCCATTTGGCTCGCCTCGTGCTCGCAGAAGGAGGCCAGGCCCTCGAGGGCCGTGGCGCAGTCGCCGCGTAGCGAGGAGCCGTGCATCAGCGCCAGGGTCGCGGGCTCCAGCTCCGCCAGGGCGCGCAGCGTCGTCGCCGTGCTGGGGGCGAGCGTCATCGCCCGGAACATCCGCTCGGCGTCCAGCGCCGGGCCCAGGATGTCGGAATCGGTCAGCGGCGGGCCGTCGCCCACGTGGGTCAGGAGGTCGCCGCAGAACAGGGTGCGGCTGGTCTCGTCGAAGAAGACGCCCGCCTCCCAGCCGTGCGGCACGTGCGGCGTGGGGATCCAGCGCAGGCGTCGCCCGCCCAGGTCCAGCACCTCGCCTGGCTCCAGCGGCCGGGGGGTGCGGTCGGCGATGTCGTTGACCGACACGTCGCAGCCCAACGCCCCGAAAGCGACCTGCGCATCGGGAGCCGCCTCCAGCCAGCTGTTCATCGCCCCGCACTCGTCGGCCTCCACATGGCCGAAGCTGATCCAGCGCAGCCGCTTCAGCGGCATGATCCGCTGCGCGGCCTCCGCGACCAGCGGGAACAACTGGCGCTGGCCGCAGTGGAAGAGCATCGGCTCGTCGCCATCGATGAGGAACTGGTTGAAGGTGAAGCCGGCGGGCGGGGCGACCTGAGCCGCCCAGGTCGACAACCGGTACACGCCGCCGGCGATCTCGCTGATCTGGGTCTGCATGCTGGCCTCCGCGGACGCCAACAAGCGCTCATGAACGGCGTTTGGGAACCACGAAAATGGCGCTACGCCTGCAGCAGCGTCCGTGCAGCCTGGGCGTCGGCCATGACCTGGCGGGTCATGCTGTCGAGATCGGGGAATTTATGTTCCGGGCGCAGGAAGGCGATCAGCTCGGTCTCGATCACCTGGTCGTAGAGATCCTCGTCGAAGTCGAAGATCCAGACCTCCATAACCGGGTCGGTCTGGCCGGGGATGGTCGGGTTGACGCCGACGCTGGCCACGCCCGGCAGCACGCGCCCGTCCTGCAGGCGCGTGCGGACTGCATAGACGCCGAAGCGCGGGGCGACGTAGCCGGCGATCGGCACATTGGCGGTGGGGAAGCCCAGGGTGCGGCCGAGCTGGCGGCCGCGCTGGACCACGCCCTCGATGGCGAACGGCCGGCCCAGCACATCGGCCGCCTCCTGAGGACGGCCTTCGCGCAGGGCTTCGCGCGCGAGGCTGGAGGAATATTTCTCGCCGTCGTCCACCGCCAGCCGCTCGGCGACCGAGACCGAGAAGCCGAACTCGCGGCCGTACTCGCGCATGGATCCCGGATTGCCGCTTCGATTCTTGCCGAAGGTGTTGTCGAAGCCCACGGCCACGTGCCGCGCCTGCAGCCCCTCCGCGAGCACCTCGCGGGCGAATTGCCGGTCGCTCATCTCCGCCAGCTCGGGGCCGAGCGGCAGGACGTAGAGCACGTCCACGCCCAGCGCCTCCAGGGCGCGGGCCTGCTGGTCGCGCTGCATCAGCAGGATGGTCGGCGTGCCGGGCTGGAAATAGTCGCGCGGATGGGGATCGAAGGTGATCACGCCGAGCGGCGCGCCCAGTTCGCGCGCCGTGTCGCGGGCCAGGCCGATCACCCGCTGGTGGCCCTTGTGCACCCCGTCGAACGAGCCCATGGCGACCGCCGCCCCGCGATCCGACGCGGGCAGGTCCTTCCAGCCTCGGACGACGCGCATCCGTTTCACGCAGGGCGCCTCGGAACCAGCACCACGGCCTCGCCGTCGATGACCACCTTGCCGTTCACCTCGCAGACTGTGGTCAGGGTGACGTGACCGCGCTCCACGTCGATCGACTTGACGGTGACGCGCGCGGTGACCGACTCGCCGACCCGCACAGGCCGGCGGAACCGCAGGGTCTGGTTGAGGTAGATCGCGCCCGGCCCCGGTAGCTTCGCGCCCAGCACGGCTGAGATGTAGGCCGCTGACAGCATGCCATGCGCGATGCGCCCGCCGAACGGGGTCGATTTCGCGTAGGCCTCGTCCAGGTGGATGGGGTTGGTGTCGCCGGACACCTCGGCGAAGGCCTGGGTCACTTCGAGGCTCGCCACGCGCGTCAGCTCGGCGCTCTGACCTTCGCTGAGATCTTCCACGTACAGCCCCTGCGCCACGACGCCGCTCCTCCCGAGAATCTCGTTTGTTTTAGGGTAGTGCAGGGTCGCTTACCAGACGAGGGCCGTCATCGCCCAGCGGGCGTGCAACCCCTCCTGCCGCAGCAGATCGGCGACCACCTCCGGCTTGAGCGCGCCGCCCTCGACCGCCTCGGCGCCGTGGATTCCGTTGGCGACGAACAGCACGTCGAGGTTCTGGGCGTTGGCCCCGCGGATGTCGGTCGGCAGGCCGTCGCCGACGCAGAGCACGCGTGCGCGGTCAAGCGGCCGCCCCAGCTGCGCTTCGGCCTGGGCCAGCGTCAGGTCGTAGATCGTCGGATACGGCTTGCCGGCCATCAGCACCCGGCCGCCGAGGCTCTCGTAGAGCTGGGCCAACGCGCCGGCGCAGTAGATCAGCTGGTCGCCCCGCTGCACGACGATGTCCGGATTGGCGCAGATGAACTCCAGCCCGCGCGAGACCGCGCCGGTGAAGGCCTCGCGATAGTCCTCGGGCTCGTCGGTCTCGTCGTCGAACGGGCCGGTGCAGCAGATGAAGTTGGCCGCCTCGAGCGGCGCCTCGACCAGGTCGATCCCCTCATAGAGCGGCCAGTCGCGGTCGGGCCCCAGCTTGTAGACCGGGCCAGGGGCGCGGGCGGCCAGCAGCTCTCGGGTGGCGTCGCCGGAGGTCACCACCCGCGACCAGGCTCCGCGCGGCACCTTCAGTCCGTGGAGCTGGTCGAGAATGGGGGCGTTGGGGCGCGGCGCATTGGAGATCAACAGCACTGGCCCGTGGCGCTCCTGGAAGCGGACCAGCGCCTCGCAGGCGGGCGCGAAGCTCTCGCGGCCGTTGTGGATGACGCCCCACACATCGCAGAGCACGACATCGTAGCGGTCGGCGATGTCGGAGAGCCCGGAGAGCAGGACGGGGAGGGTCATCGCGCGGCGGTAGCCGCCGCGGATCGCCGGGTCAATCGCCGGCTCCAGTCACGCCGTCGGCGTTCAATACCCCGACATCGCCTGTCTCGCCGCGCGCACCGGCGCCGCCGGCGGGTCGGATTGGGCGAGGACAGCTTCGCGGATGGCGCGCGGCTCGCCGAAGAGGTGGCCCTGGGCCATCGGCAGGTCGAGCTCCAGAAGGTCGACTACTTGGCGCTCGTTCTCGACCTTCTCGGCGACCAGCTGCATGCCGTAGCGGCGGGCGAGCGCGGCGAAGTCCTCGGCGGCCAGGTCGGGCATGGCGCGCAGCACCATCCGGCCGTCCACTTCGACCAGCTGGTCAAGCAGCACCTGGGCCCCGATCTTGACGAAGCTCACGTCTGCGTGGGCGAAGTCCTGCAGGTCGAAGTCGAGGTCGGTCACCTTGTCGATCGAGAAGCGGAAGCCCAGCTCCGCCAGCCTGGCCATGTTGCGGCGCTCCACCGGCCCGCGGCCGTCGAAGGCGGCCTGGCCGATTTCGAACACCAGCGCGTTGGCGAGGTCGCGGTTGGCGGCAAGGAGGTCGCGGAACTGGCGGAAGAACTCCTCGTCGCCAAGGCTGGCCATCGAGATGTTGCAGAAGATGCCGATGCGGCGGTCCTGCTTGGCCAGCCGGCGGACGATCTGCACGCAGCGGAACAGCAGCAGGTTGTCGATGGCGCTGACCAGGCCGCCGGGCTCGGCGACGCTGAGATATTCGGTGGGCATCAGCACCCGCCCGGTGGCGTCGCGCAGGCGCGTGAAGCTCTCGTAGAAGATGGTGCGGCGCTGCGGCAGGGCGACGACCGGCTGCAGGTAAAGGTCGACGCGGTTCTCGGCCAGCGCCTCGCGGACGGTGTCGGCGAGGGTCGCCGCCTGCCGCCGGGCGGCGTTCTGGCCCGCAGCGCGCGGGGCGCTGGCGGCGGGGGCTTCGGCGGCGCGCACCTGCAGACGCTGCACCAGCCGCTCCAGCAGCTCGACCTCGCTGGTGAGCGCCTCGCCCCGATCGCGGTCGGCGGCGGCCAGGGCGGCGACCTCGCCCAGCCGGGCGTCCATTCGTTCCATGTGGTCGAGGAGCAAGGTGTGCGCCTCACGCAGCGAACCGAGCTCGGCGGCGAACGCGCGATGCGCCACCAGGCGCTCGATCAGGCCGTGGATCGCCAGGCAGAGGCCAAGGCCTCCCACCAGGGCTCCCACCCCCGCGCCCCAGCCGCCGCCATTGCGCCACAGGGTGAGCGCGACGATCAGAGAGAGGCAGAGATAGGCGCCGCCGAGCAGCGTAAGGGTGAGCCGTCGCATCATGCCGCCGATCCGAATCGGCGGAAGTATCCGACGGAGCCTTGCCGGCTGTCGAATGATTCGCTGTCGCGGGCATTTCCTCTCCCACTGGCGCGGGAGAGGAAACGTGGGGAATAAAGAAAACGCCCGCCGTGGGGGCGGGCGTCTCCATCAGGTCTGCAGACCGATCAGGCCGCGACGCCGGCTTCGTTCAGCCAGTCGAGGATCTTCTGCTTGGGCATGGCGCCGACCTTCATCGAGGCCATCTGGCCGCCCTTGAACAGCATCATGGTCGGGATGCCGCGCACGCCGTAGCGCGAGGGCGTGGTCGGGCTTTCCTCGATGTTCAGCTTGGCGATGGTCACCTTGCCGGAGAGCTCGTCCGAGATCTGCTCCAGCGCCGGGGCGATCTGCTTGCACGGGCCGCACCACTCGGCCCAGAAATCCACCAGCACAGGCGACTGGGCCTGCAGGACGTCCTTCTCGAAGGATTCGTCGGTGACCTTCACGGTGCTCATCTAAGGCTCCTTACCCCGGGCGATGGCAGGCCCGGTCTCAACGTCTCTGCGGCCATGTAGGCGGACCCGCCCGCGACATCAACTGGCGCGGCGAAGCTCGGCGAGGCTTGCCGCCAAGAGCTTTTCTGGAACCGCCATTAGCTTCGGCCCGTCGGTCCACACCAGCGCCGCCTCGACGCTTCGTCCTGGGAACACCTCCGACAGCACCGCCGCGTAGAGCGCCATCTGTCGGAGGTAGGCCGGGTCGGCGTCCTCGATACGCGACGGAGAGGGCCGGTTTGTCTTGAAGTCGACCACCAGCACGCGGTCCGGCAGCACCACCAGCCGGTCGATCCGGCCGGAGATCTTCAGGCCCGCCGGCAGGGCCGCCGCCGAGCCGGCGATCGCCACCTCCGCACGTGAGCCCGAGCCGAAGACTTCGGCGAAACGCGCGTCACTCAACACGGCGAGCGCCGCCTCCGCCATCTCCTCGCGCTGGGCTGCGGTCAGGTCCCGCTCCCGCGACAGCAGCGCCCGCACGCCCTCCGCGCGCCGGTCCGGCGCGAGATCCGGCAGCACCTGCAGCAGGCGGTGGATCAGGTCGCCCCTGCGGAAGCGGCCGAGCCCCGTGGTCTCCGCCAACGGCGAAGGCGCGGCCACTCGCGCGCCTTCGCCCAGGTCCGACGGCGAGGCGTAGCGGGCGAAGGCCTCGGCCTGCGGCACGGCTTGCGTCCAGGCCGGCGCGGTGGCCGCGCGCGCAGGCGTGGGCGCGGCCCGCCCCAGTTGTACCGGGTCAGGCCCGTAGCGCTGGATGTCCACGCCCGCGCAGGCGGCGGGGCGCACGTGCGGGGCGATCCCGGCGTGGGCGAAGCCGTCGCGGATCGCCGCCCACCAGCCCTTGAGGTTCTCTTCCTTGCGGTTCGCCGGCTTCTTGCCGCAGATCACCAGCCGTTCGCGGGCGCGGGTGAGGGCGACGTAGAGCAGGCGGAACGCTTCGTCCTCCTCCTTCCGCACGCGCAGCGCGCGGGCGGCTGCGGAGGCCTCGCAGTCGGCCTTGCCGGACGCGCACCACAGGAGGCCGCCGCCTTCCGTCTCCATCAGCGGCGAGCCCCGCTGACCCTGCTGGCTGGTGGTCTCGGGCAGGAAGACGATCGGCGCCTCCAGCCCCTTGGCGCCGTGGGCGGTCATCACCCGCACCTCGTCGCGCCCGCCCTCCAGCTCGCGCTTCACGACGATGTCCAGGCGGGCGAAGTCGGCGGCCAGCGATTCCAGGTCGTGCACGCCGCGCTGCTCGGCGGCGAGCACCTGGGCGAGGAATTCCTCCAGCGCATCCTCCGCTTCCGAGCCCAGCCGCCGCAGCAGGCGCGCGCGCATTGAGCGGCCGGCGGCGTCGCGAAGGCTGAGCGCCTGGGCGTAGAACTCGAACGGCCGCGTGGCCGGTCCGGCTTGGCGCGCCCAGCCGAGCAGCTCGGCGGCGGACGCCCATTCCGGGCGCTCGTCGGCGCGGCGCTTCAGCGTCGCCCACAGCGAGGCCTTCCGGTCCCAGGCCAGGGCGTAGAGGCCCTCGTCCTCGACGTCGCAGAACGGGCTCTTCACTAGGGCGGCCAGCGTCAGCTCGTCGTCCGGGAACAGGGCGAAACGGGCGAGCGCCAGCAGGTCGTCGAAGATGATGTGCTCGGAAAGCGCCAGCCGGTCGGCGCCGGCCACCGGCACGCCTTCGTGCTTGAGGGCGCGCAGGATCTCCTCGAACAAGGGCCCGCGCTTGCGCACCAGGATCAGCACGTCGCCGTACTGCGCCGCCCGACGCCCGCTAGGCGCGTTGCGGTCGTGCACCGCGTCGCCGCGGGCTACGGTGTCGCGGATCTCGCAGGCGATGGCGCGGGCCAGCTGCTTGTTGGCGCTGGACCAGGCCTCGACATCGAGCGGCGTCGTCCAGGCCGTGCGCTCCTCCGTCTCCGGCTCCTGCACCAGCGGCCAGAGGTCGACGCAGCCCTGCTCGCCCTGGCGCATCGCCGGATGCGACAGCGACTCGGCGACGGGCGGCACGCCCTCGGCGAAGACCGCGTCGACGAAGCTCAGCACCTCGTGGGTGGAGCGCCAGGAAGCCTGCAGCGGCACGGGCAGGGCGCGCTGGCCCGAGGCGCGGATCTCCTCGACATAGCGCGTCGTCTCCAGGATCAGTCGGCTGGGGTCGGCCCCCTGGAAGGAATAGATCGACTGCTTCTCGTCGCCGACGACGAACAGGCTGCGCTCGAGATCGCGCTCAAGGCCGTAGTTCCTGGGCCGGCCCTCGCCGGAGAAGAATTCGCCGGTCAGCGCCCGGACGATGTCCCACTGGTCAGGCGCAGTGTCCTGGGCCTCGTCGACCAGGATGTGGTCGACGCCGCCGTCCAGCTTGTAGAGCACCCAAGCGGCGGCCTGCCGGCGGGTCAGCAGGCTGCGCGTCTTCTCGATCAGGTCGGCGAAGTCGAGAGCGCCGAAGGCCAGCTTTTCGAGGCGGTAGGCCTCCAGATAGGCGGCGGCGAGGCGGAGCGCGTCGGTGGTGCTCTCGGCCACCCGCGCCCCGCGCAGCCAGGCGCGTAGATCCTCGAGCCGCGCCTGCTCGGCGAGCAGGCGGTCGCGCAGACCGGGATGGGCGGCCAGCCCCTTCGTGTTGGCGACCCATTTGGCGGGCGACCCGCCGCCGCCCTCGGTGAACAGCGCCGTCAGCATATCGGCGAGGGTTGGCGCATCGGCCTGCGCCACCGCGCCCAGCATCTCGGAGGCGCGCTGGTCGAGCTTGCCGCCCAGCGCCAGGACCTGCGCCGCGTCGCGCCAGAGCCCACGGTCGAACCCGGCGAAGGCCTCGGCTTCCACCGCCTCGGGCGTCAGGTCGGGCTCGAGCTCGACCGCCTTCCAGACCCAGGCCAGCGCCCCCTCGAGCCCGCCTTCGCGTTCGAAGAAGGCCGCGAGCTTGCCGCGCCGCGCCTCGAAGTCGGCGAACATCTGCTGGAAGGCGCCGAAGTCCAGCTCCACCGACATTCGCGCATAGGCCTGGGCGATCTCGCCGTCCGTATGCAGCGCGTGGGCGGCGACAGCGGCCCGGGCCGCGGCCGCCACCGCCGCGCTCGCCGCGTCGTCCATCACCCGAAATCCCGGGGACACGCCGGCTTCCAGGGGAAAGCGCCGGAGCAGCTTTTCGCAAAAGGCGTGAATGGTCTGGATCTTCAGGCCGCCGGGCGTCTCCAGCGCCTGGGCGAACAGGGCGCGGGCTTCCGACAGGCGCTTGGCGCCGTAGGCGTCCGGCGTCAGCCCCTCCAGCTCGACGAGCTGGGCGGTGAGCTCGGCGTCCGCCATCACGGACCAATCGCCCAGCCGCCGGTAGAGCCGCCGCTGCATCTCCGCCGCGGCCGCCTTGGTGTAGGTGACGCAGAGGATGGTCTCGGGCCTGGCGCCGTCGAGCAGCAGCCGCGCCACCCGGTCGATCAGGGTCTTGGTCTTGCCGGAGCCGGCGTTGGCGCGGACGAAGGCCGAGATCGCGGGATCGGCGGCGGTGCGCTGCGGGTCGGCGATCGGATGCACGGTCACGCCTCGCCCTCCTCGCCGCTGGTCGACCATTCGAAGACCCGCGCAAGGTGGTCATAGTCGCCGTGGTGCTGGCGAACGAACTGCGGCGCGGTGCGCGAGACGTAGGGTTGGGTCGGGTCGAGGTAGCGGCGGAGCAGCGCCTGCACGCCGTCGAGCGCCTCGGCGGCGGCCTGGGCGCTGTCGGGGACCTTGTCGCCCGCGCCGCCGGGGACCGCGCGGGGCTCCAGGCGGCCCGCCGGCTTGCGGCCGGTGACTTCGACATAGGTGAGCTCGCCGGGCTTGAGCCGGCCGATGTCGGCGAAACCGCCGGCGGCGAGGATGGCCGCGGTGAGCGTCAGCTGCGGCGAGAAGCCGGTCTCCACCATCTTCGCCGAGGGCGCGCGGCCGGTCTTGTAGTCGAGGATGTGGCCGAAGCCCTGCGGGTCGGCTTCGATGCGGTCGGCCTTGGCGGTCAGGGTGAAGGCTCGGCCGTCCACCTCCAGGGTGAGCACGCCCTCCTTCTCCAGGTGGAGCGTCCGACCGTCGGCGCGGCGCGCGGCCTCCAGCTCCACGACCCAGGCGGCCGCCTCGCGCGCCAGCGCCGTCTCGCGGGCGAGCGCCTCGCCGGGCATGCCGGCTTGGCGCAGCGCCTCGAGATAGAGCGCCGCGAAGATCTCCGCGGCGTTCGGCGGCAGCGCCCGCGGATGGTCGAGCGCGAACCGTTCGAAGGCGGCGTGGATGGCGGTGCCGCGAGCGCGAGCCTCCACCGGCTCGTCCGGACGCTCCAGTGGAAACAGCTTGAGGATGTCGCGCGCCCAGACGGCGTAGGGGTCGCGCGTCAGCGCCTCGACGCGCGTGACGGCGAGCTTGCCCGGCCGGTGCTCCAGCGGCGGGCAGGGTGCCGGGCGGCGGGCGGGCTGGTAGCCGTCCGGCGCGTCGAGCGCGCGCGCCCAGGCCAGGACGTCCGCCCGCTCGGAGATCGCCACGCCGGCGCCCCGCGCCAGGGTCTCCAGCCGCCAGAGCCAGCGCGACTTGACCGCCGGCTGGGCGTCGCGGCGCTCGGCGTGCAGCAGCACCACCTCGGGGGCGCAGGCGGCCTGGGCGAAGTCGTGCGCCGACAGGCCGATGCGCCGCTCCGGCGGCGGCAGGCCCAGCCGCTCGCGCATCGGCCGGGACAGGAACGGGTCGACCGGCGCGCCTCGCGGCCAGACGCCCTCCTCAAGCCCCGCCAGCACCAGCCGGTCGGCGCGCACCAGCCGCGCCTCGATCGCCCCCAGGATGCGCAGGCGCGGCTGGGTGGCCCCGCCGAGGCGGATCGTCTCGCCGGCCATCAGCTGGTCGAGCAGGTCGGCGTGTTGCCGGGGCGAGACCGCCGGCAGGTCGCCGCCCTCGCGCATCAGTCCGGCGAGCATGCGGCTCAGCGCTTCGCCGCCATGGCCGGCCCACAGCTCTCCCGGCCGGCCCGCCTCGTCGCGGGCGAGGGCCTCCAGGGTCTCGACGAGCGCGCGGGTGACATCGGCGGGCGAGGCCGAACGCCTCCTCGGTCTCCCGCCTTTGGCGGGATCCACCTCCCCCGCTTGGAGGATCTCAGCGCCAAGATGCTCCCCCGCGTGCGGGTGAGCTGTCGCCGAAGGCGACTGAGGGGGCGTTTCGGCGAAGGAGTCGATCAACGGCGCCAACGTTGCGGCGAACCTCGCCAGCAGCATCTCCGCCGCATCGATCTCCGACGCCCGATCCGGCGTCCGCGCCAGCACCCGCGCGCGGGCCGCCGCCAGCTTCCCCTCCAGGTCCGTCCAGTCTTCGGCGCGGGCGCCGCGCAGGGCGTGGCGCTCGAGGGCGTCGCGTCCGCGCGCGAGCTCGGCCGCGGAGAGGCCCAATCGCACGAACGGATGCTTCAGCACGGCAAGCAGCCGCACGGGGTCCGCGGGATCGACCGCCAGCCGCGCGACCAGCGCCGCCAGCGCCCCGGCGCGGCAGCCGGCCAGCGCCTCGCCCGCCGAGGAGTCCGGAACCACGCCCCAGCGCGCCAGCTTGGCGGTGACGCGGCGCGCCAGCGCCTGGTCGGGCGTCACCAGGGCGGCGGTCCGCTCCGGCGTCTCCAGCGCCTCGCGCAGCAGAAGGGCGGCGACCGAGGCGGCCTCCTCCTCGTTGCGAGCGCTGACCAGGGACAGGCCGCGCAGGCCGAGCTCGATCGGGTCGACGAACGCCCCCTCCGTCTCGGCGCTGCGCGCCGATCCACCTCCCCCGCCTCGCGGTGGAGGAGCGGGTCGCTGCTCCCCCGCTTGCGGGGGAGCTGTCAGCGAAGCTGACTGAGGGGGCGTTCGGCCCTCCAGCCGCAGCTGCTCGATCGCCCGCAGCCAGTCGGCGGTGGCTTCGGCCGGGCGTAGCGCCTCGTTGACGACCCGCCGACGCCAGCGGGCCTGGGCCGCGAAGCCCTGCGAGGCGGGCCAGGTCTCGACGTCTTGGCGCTCGACGCCGGCCCGGCCCAGCAGGCGGCGCAGCGCTCCTTGCGGATGTTGTTCGCCCACCCGCCGCCAGGCGTCCTGCGCGAGGCTGTCGTCCAGCCCCGGCAGCACCACGCAGCCCTGCGGCGCCTCGGCGATCACCCGCAGGAGGTCGGCGGTGGCCGGCGCGGAGCCGGTGGAGCCGGCGGCCACCAGCACGCCCTGCGGCGGGCGCAGGGTCCAGGCCTCGGCGAGCTTCCGCAGCAGCCGCACGCGGCGCTCGGCGACGTCGACGACCCCGAGCTCCGCCAGCCGCCTCGGCCAGGCGACGAGGGCGGCTTCCAGGAAGTCACGGGAGACGCGCCAGTGCTCGGCCAGGTCGGCCTCGACAAGGTCGGCGAGCCGGCCGCCGGCCTCGATCTCCTCGATCTGCAGGCTGTCGAAGAAGCCGCCCAGAGCGTCGGCCAGCTCCAGCGCCGAGGCGGCCGTGAGCTCCCGGCCCGGCAGCAGGCCGGCGTGGTCGGCCACCAGCCTGGTGAGCTCGAAGCGGCGGCGCAGCGGCTCGATGGCCGCGGGCAGGTCGAGCGCGAGTTCGCCCGGCTCGAACGGCGGCTCGCCCTCCTCCAAGTCGCCCAGCGGCCGCATCTGCGGCGGCAGCACGGCGCGGCCTGCAGCAGCGGCGACAAAGGCGTCGGCCAGCGCCCGCGATCCACGCCTCGTCGGCGTCAGCACCGTCGCCTGCGACAGCGCCTCGGGCCCCAGCGGTCCGAGCGCATCCTGCAGCCCCCGCGCCAGGTCTTCGGCGAACGGGCGATGCGCGGGGATGTTGAACCATCTGGGCGCCGGCTTGCCGAAGAGCCCGCTCACCTCAGCCTCGCCTCCGCCGCATTGTGGGCGGCGGGATCGCCGACGTGCATCCAGAAGGCGTCCATGACCGCGCCGTGCAGCCGGCCCTCCTCCTGCAGCCGATGCCAGACCGGCACGATCGAGAACGGCCCCTCGCGCGGCGAGCCGTCGAGAATCTGCGGCTTCATGACGCCGAAGCCGACATTGGCGAGCGGGGTGACGATGTCGGGCGAGGCGGAATGGGTGAGCCGGCCTTCCGCGTCCATCAGGAAGCCCTGCGGCCCCTCGAAGCCGACGCCCCGGCCGCGGGAAACCAGCAGCAGCAGCAGGTCCATCGTCTCCGGGTCCCAGATGCGCTTGAGCGTCTCCAGCGGCGGCTCGCCGGCGCTGGTCCACAGCGAATCGATGTTGGCGACGAAGATCGGGTCCTCGCCCAGCAGCGGCCGGGCCTTCTGGATGCCGCCGCCGGAATCCAGCAGCGTCTCGCGCTCGTCGGAGATCAGCACCTCCAGGTCGCGCCGGCCGGCCAGATGCTGCTCCATCTGCTCGGCGAGATAGTGGACGTTGACGACGGCGCGTTCGACGCCGGCGGCGACCAGTTCGTCCAGCACACGGTCGATCAGGGCGCGGCCGCGCACCGGGATCAGCGCCTTGGGCATGCGGTCGGTCAGCGGCCGCATGCGGGTGCCCAGCCCCGCGGCCAGCACCATCGCCGTTTTCGGCCCAGGAAGTTTCCGGCCGGGCCGGCTCACGCGCGCGCGTCCGCGGGCACGTGACGGCCGAACCAGCGCTTCAGGTCGGCCAGCGCCGGATCGGCCAGGTTGCCTTCCAGGTAGCGCCAGGTGCGGGGCATGTAGGCGCGGTACTGCGGCCGGCCGAGCAGGGCCTGGCGGGCGAAGACCCGGCCCAGTATGCGCGCGGCGTTGGCCGCCGCCAGCGCGCGGTAGTCGGACAGGAAGGCCTCGCGGTCCAGCTCGGGCCGCTGATCGAGGAAGCGGTCGAGCATGGCCGCCTCCAGCTCCGGCGCGACGTCGCGCCTGGCGTCCTGCAGCAGGTGGGTGAGGTCCCAGGCCGGATGGGCGCGCAGCGCGTCCTGGAAGTCGAGTAGGCCGACGCGCGCCGGGCCCAAGCGCTGCGGAAGCCAGATCAGGTTCTGGGCGTGGTAGTCGCGGTGGGTGAAGACGCTGGCGCCCGCTTCGCCGCGCGCCCAGACCGGCGCCCAGAGCGCCTCCCATTCCGCCGCCGCCGCTTCGCCGAAGGCGGGGATCTGGGCGAACTGCGGCCACCACTCCAGGAAGGTGTCGGTCCCGATCTTCAGGGCGAGCGTGTCATAGCTGAGCAGCGGCCAGGACTCTCCCAGGACCTCCAGCACCTCCGGCGGCGGTTCGGCCTGCAGCGCCGCCTGGACGTCGACCGCCGCCTCGTAGAGCGGGCGCTCGCCCTGTCCGTTTTCGATCAGGGTGGCGAAGAGCCCGTCGCCCAGGTCTTCGAGCACCGCCAGGCCCTGGGCCACGTCATGGGCCAGGATCTCCGGCGCCGAGAGGCCGCGGCTGCGCAGGAAGCCCGCCACCGCGACGAAGGCGGCGACCGAGCCGGCGGCCAGCCGGGAGGCCGCGTTGTAGCCGAGCGCCAGCCGCTGCTCCGGCGTGGCGTCAGGGGGGCAGACCGAGCTTTCCAGCGCGGGCGGCTGGTCCATGAAGATCAGGCGGGCGCCGCCCGGCATGTGCAGGCGCTCGTAGCGGCGGGTGGAGGCGTCGCCGCTCAGCGGCTCGCGCCGAGCGCGGCCGAAGCCGTGCGCCGCTAGGAACCCGGCCTTCAGCGCCTCACGATCCGAACTCAAGTCCACGTCCTTCCCACGCCCCCGACGGCGTCAACCGGGCCTGCCGCCCCTCGCCGCCTTCCGCAAGCGTGATCACTATATCGAGTCGGTCGCGGGGCAGGCGGCCCGCAAGGCGCTCGGGCCACTCGATCACCGCCGCGCCCTCGTCGAGCGCCTCGTCGAGGCCGATCTCATAGGCCTCATCCGGCGAGGCGAGGCGGTAGAGATCGAAGTGGGCGACGTTCAGCCGCGCCCCCTCGTAGAACTGCACCAGGGTGAAGGTGGGCGAGGGGACGTCCTCGTCAGGCGTCGTCAGCGCCCGCACCAGCGCCCGCGCCAGCGTCGATTTGCCCGCTCCGAGCGGCCCGGACAGCGCGACGGCCTCGCCGGCTTGGAGGGCGGAGGCCACCGCCCGGCCGAGCGCTTGCGTCGCGGCCTCGTGCGGCAGGCCGACGACGGCGGGGAGAGTGAGGGTCATGGGGCGAACGCCCCGTCCGGATCCGCCGGCAGGCGCTGTTCCACATAGGCCTTGAGGCGGGCAGTGATCTCGGCGGCGTCGCCTGCCAGCGCCTCCGGCGGGATCAGCGGTCCGACGGTCAGCGTGAATTCGCGCCCGCGCTTGTTGAGCAGCTCATGGAACAGGGTGATGTCGCGGAGCTCCTGCGAGACGCCGTGGAACAGGTGGAACAGGGCCGACCAGGGTCCCGCCACATGGATCGGCATCACGGGCGCGCGATGCTTGCGGGCGACCGCTACGGCGCTGGTCGCCCAGGGCGTGTCGGAAAGCCGCCCGTCCGGTTGGCGCCGGGCAATCCGTCCCGCGGGGAAGATCACCAGGCAGGCCTCGGCCTCCAGCGCCGCTCGGGTCTGCTCCAGCGTGCGGCGCGCGCCCTCCCGCGTCCGCTTCGCCTCGACCCACTCGACCGGGATCAGCACCTCGCCGAAACGCGGCGAGACCCGGTGAGCGTCGGCGTTGGCGTAGAACCAGAGGTCGGGGCGCGCGGCGCGCAGGGCGTCGTAGACCGCGACCCCGTCGGCGATGCCGGTCGGATGGTTGCACACCACCACCAGCCGCCCTGTCGGCGGGACCCGCGAGAGCCGGCGCGAGGCGATCTTCAGGGCGAGGCTGTCGGCGACGTGGTTCAGCGCGGCCCGGCCCGGCATGGCGGCGATGGCGTCGGCCATGCGGCGGGCCTTGGCGTAGTCGAGCAGGGCGTAGAGCGGCGGCCGCAGGATCGGCCAGGCTGGGCTCGCCGCGAGCCTGGGCGCGCGCTCGGCGATCAGCACGTCGACGATGTGCGGCGTCGAGTTGCGGCGGGGCAGCGAATGGACAGGCGGGGCGAGCGTCATCTCGCGCCAGGATGCGCCGCGCCGCCCGGGCCGGGCAAGACAAGGCCGCCGCGCCCCTTGCGCCATGCTCCAGCCGTCCCCAAATCCGGCGCGACGGCGGAGAGCCGCGGCGGGTTCCCGCTCGCCGCCTTCATTTTCTGCGGTCGCGTTCAAAACTTCTTGCTTCGCCGGATCTCGCCGGCGCCGTTAGAAGGATCCTGTCTGTGGAGCCGAGAGGGATTCCATGCTGCGATGTCGAAAATCCGGGCCTTACGTAGGCCGCTGACCGAGCTTCGCGCCGCGAGCGTCATTTAGGCGTCGCGCAATCCCCCTACACGGCCCTCCGAGAGCAAGGGCCGTCTCTGGCCAAGTACGAGGAGCTGCATATGGCTCTGAAGATTTCCGTCGTCCCCATGGGGGACGGCTGGGCGATTCGCTCGCCCAGTTTCGAGAACGACATGCTTTTTACCGCCGGCGCCAAAGCCGAGGCGGCGGCGCGCGAACTCGCGCGGCGCTACTCCGGTCGCGGCCAGAACGTGGAGGTTTCCATCTTCCTCCGCGACGGCGCGCTCGCCGGCAGCTTCCAGCATCCGGCCGTGGCGCAGCTGGAGGCGGTTCCCGCCTGAGTTTGCAGCCGCTTTCCGTCATCATCGCAAGCGCCTAACCTCTCCCCGCACGGGGGAGGTTGGCCATGCGGCGCTTCAAGCTCTGGGCGTCGTCGGCGCTGGTCCTTGCGGTCGCGCTCGCGGGCGTCTGGGCGTTGTGGAACTACGAGCTGCGCTGGCGACCAAAGACGATCGTCCGTCATCAGACGGAGATCGCCCAACTCCTGCAGCAGGCGGGTTGGGTCTCGCCAGGGCTGAAGGGCAAGCCGCTCTACGTCGTGGGTTTCCGCAGCTGCCCGGACTGCATCCGCTTCCGCGACGAGGAATTCCCCGCCCTGCACGCCGCGGGCGTGGACACCCGCGTGATCCTGATCGCCCGCCGCGACCAGAACGGGCTCGCGCGGTCGACGCCTGCGGAGCGGGCCACCGTGGCGCAGCTCTGGCTGACTCGTGACTGGAAGCTGCTCGAGGCCTGGGAGTCGGTCCCGCCGCAGGCCTGGAAGGCCGCGGGCGTTCCGCCGGCGGACGGAGACCTCGCCCGCACCGCGGTCGTCGATGGCGGCCGCTCGATGGTCGACCGGCTGACGCCGCTGCTCAGGGCCAACGGCGTCAAGTTCGCCTACCCGACGCTGGTCTGGTGGAACGACAAGGGCGAGATGCGCGCCTGCGCCTGCGAAAAGCGCGAGACCTACCGCTTCGTGCGGCGCGAGCTCGGGGCGAAGTAGTCTAAAGAACGCCCCCTCAGTCGGCCGCGCCGACAGCTCCCCCGCTTCGCGGTGGAGGTGGATCCCGCCGTAGGCGGGAGACGGAGGGGGGCGTTAGGCATTCTCCGCTACCTCGTCCGCCGGCTGACGATGTCCTTGTTCATGCGCCGCGTCTTCGCGCCCTGGCCGCGTTCGGCTTCGGTGCGGACCGGACGCCGGGTGTGATTGGTGGAGAAGACGGCGTCCGGACCCGCCTGCTCGCCCCAGTCCTGCTGCGGATTGTCCTCCTGGCCGAGGTTGTGGACATCGACGCTCGGCGGCGTGCCCTCGCCCAGGTCGCCGGCGTCGCCCGCTTCGGCCGCGTTCCGGTCGGGCTCGGCGCCGTCGCCGCCTTGACCCTGCATCGCGCGGTTGGACGAGACGGTGTTCGGGGCAAAGCTGCGCTCTTCTTCCTCGGCCATGGTCAGGTCCTCCTTTGATCGAATGACAACCCGCCCGGGGAAGGGCCGTTCCTTGCGCAACGCCTCGGTCGAGGCTAGGCGGGGCGAATGGCTTCCGCGCTCCAAGCCGCCTTCGCCGCCCGCCTGGAGCGCGGCGAGATCCGTCCCGATCCCGCACAGGACGCGGGGCTGGCGGCGCTGGCGCGGCTGGAGTCCGACCTGGCCGCCGCCCAGCCGTCGGCCGGCCTGGCCGCCCTCTTCCGCAAGGCCCAGCCCGCCTCGCAGCGCGGCGTCTATCTCTGGGGCCCGGTCGGCCGCGGCAAGTCCATGCTGATGGACCTCTTCTTCGAGACGGCTCCGGTCCAGGCGAAGCGGCGCGTGCACTTCCACGTCTTCATGGGCGAAATCCACCGGCTGATCGACGCCTGGCGCAAGGGCGACGCGGCCGGGCGCAAGGCGCGCTTCGGCCAGCACAAGGGCGACGATCCGATTCCGCCGGTGGCGGACGTGGTCGCCAGGAAGGCGGCCCTACTCTGCTTCGACGAACTGCAGGTCACCGACATCGCCGACGCCATGATCCTGGGGCGGCTGTTCGAGGCGTTGTTCGCCCGCGGCATGACCCTGGTCGCCACCTCCAACCGAGTGCCGGACGACCTCTACAAGGACGGCATCAACCGCCAGCTGTTCACACCGTTCATCGATATGCTCAAGGCGCGGCTGGAGATCGTCAGCGTGGCTGGCGTACACGATTACCGGCTGGACCGGCTGCGCGTGGCGGGCACCTGGTTTTCGCCGATCGATCCCGACCACGAACGCACGTTCGACGCGCTCTGGCGCGAGATGCTGGGCGGCGAGGCGGAGACCGGCGCCGAGCTGGAGGTGCTGGGGCGCAAGATCACCCTACCGCACGCCCGCGGCGGCCTGTTACGCGCCTCCTTCGCCAGCCTTTGCGGCGTGGCCCTCGGACCCAACGACTACATCGCGCTGGCCCGGGAGTTTCACACCGTCTTCCTGGACGCCGTGCCCCGGATGGCGCCGGCCAAGCGCGACGAGGCGCGCCGCTTCGTCACCCTGGTCGACGCGCTGTACGAGGCGCGCACCCGCACCATCGTGTTGGCGGAGGCGGAGCCCACGCGACTCTATCCCGAAGGCGACGGCGCCTTCGAATTCGAGCGCACCGCCTCGCGCCTGCAGGAAATGCGTTCGGCGAGCTGGCTGGAGGACCGCTGAAGCCCTCTCCCTCTCTCGCTTCGCGGCGGGAGAGGGCAATCCTCACGCCGCCCGGAGCTCGTTGACCAGTTCGCGGGCGTAGAGGCCTAGCCCCTCGATGGAGCGCACGCAGATACGCAATTCGCGCAACGCCCAGTCGTCCGCCAGTTCCACGACGCCCAGCCGCATGGTGCGGGCGGCCCGGGCCGCCGTGGTCTTGGGCACGACGCCGACGCCGACGCCGAATTCCACCATCCGGCAGACATTGTCGAAGCTGCGCAGTTGGACGCGCAGGCGCAGCGGCCGGCCTTCGCGTGCGGCCTTGCCGATCAGGAAGCGCTGCAGCGAACTGGAGCGCTCGAGGCCGACGAAGTCGTAGGCCAGCACTTCGGCGAAGGCGATCGAAGGCCGCGTCGCGATCGGGTGGTCGGCGCTGGTCACCACCACGAAGCGGTCGGAGCGGAACGGGAAGGTCTGCAGCGCCGCCATGTCGACCGTGCCGGCGACGATGCCGACATCGCCGACGCCCTCGGCGATCAGGCCGACGATCTCGTCCGACAGGCGCTCCTCGAGGTCGACGGTGACGTGGGGATGGCGCGCCAGGAAGGAGGCCATGGCTTCGGGCAGGAATTCCGCCAGCGCATTGGTGTTGGCCAGCAGCCGCACCTCGCCGGTCAGCCCGCCGGCATAGGCCCCCAGGTCCTCGCGCATGCGCGCGCTCTGGGCGACGATCGCGCGGGCGTGGCGCAGGAGGGTGCGGCCGGCTTCGGTCGGCGTCACCCCTTGGCGCGAGCGCGTCAGCAGCCGCGCGCCCAACTGCTCCTCCATGCCGCGGATCCGCGTCGAGGCCGCCGCCAGCGCCAACGCGCTGCGCTCGGCCCCGCCGGTGATGGAGCCGGCCTCGACCACGTCGCAGAACAGCCGCAGGTCGGTCAGGTCGTAGCGCATCCCGCAGACCTCAGGGTTCCATCCTTCGCCAATCGCGAAGGATAACTACAGGAAACAGGCATTGCGCCAAAGGGGCGGGCGGGTCAGTCTTCGGGTTCGGCGAAGTAGTTGCGAATAGTTCGCAAGAAGCCTTGCGCCGGGTTCGTCGATACCCCATGGCCGCGGTCTGCACGACCCCGCGCACGGGACCAACGAGGGGCTTTGAACCATGTCCGACGCCGCCAAGGCGCCCCGTGAACGGCCGATGTCGCCGCACCTGTCGGTGTGGCGCTGGCATGTCACCATGGCGACCTCCATCGCCCACCGCGCCACGGGCGTGGCCCTCTACGTCGGCGCGCTGATCGCCGCCGGCTGGGCCATCGCGCTGGCCAAGGGGCCGGAGGCCTACGCCGGCTACCAGGCGCTGCTGGGCTCGCCGGTCGGGCTGCTGGTCATGTTCGGTCTGACCCTCTCCTTCTTCTATCACCTGGCGAACGGGATCCGGCACCTGGTGTGGGACGCGGGCCACGGGTTCGACCTGAAGTCCGCCAACGCCAGCGGCGCCTTCGTCTTCATCTTCGCCGGCGTGGCCTCGGTCGCCGCCTGGGTGGTCGCCTTCATGATCGGAGCCGTCTGACATGGTCAGCTATCGCACGCCGCTGTCGCGCGCCCGCGGGCTGGGCGCGGCCAAGCACGGGGTCGGCCAATGGATCGGCGAGCGGGTCAGCGCCGTCGCGCTCGTTCCGCTGACGCTGTGGGCCGTCTGGGCGGTGATCCGCCTGGGCGGCGGCGACTACGACTTCGCCGTGGCCTGGATCGGCCAGCCGCTGAACGCCACGCTGATGGTGCTGCTGCTGGCGATCAGCTTCTGGCACATGCACGCTGGCCTGCGCGTGGTGATCGAGGACTACATCCACGTGGCGCTGAACAAGGCCGCGCTCTTGATCCTCAACCTGTTCGTCTGCGGGCTGGCCGGCGCGCTGGCTATCTTTTCGATCCTGAAGGTCGCCTTCGGCGGCGGAGCCTGAGCGCAACCATGGTTGCTTACAACTTCATCGACCACAAGTTCGACGTCGTCGTCGTGGGCGCGGGCGGATCGGGCCTGCGCGCGGCGCTGGGCTGCGCCCAGGCCGGGCTGAAGACGGCCTGCATCTCGAAGGTGTTCCCGACCCGCTCGCACACCGTGGCGGCGCAAGGCGGCATCTCCGCCAGCCTTGGCAACATGGGCGAGGATGACTGGCGCTGGCACATGTACGACACCGTCAAGGGGTCGGACTGGCTGGGCGACCAGGACGCCATCGAATACCTCTGCCGCAACGCGCCGGCCGCGGTCTATGAGCTGGAGCACTGGGGCGTGCCCTTCTCGCGCAACGCCGAGGGCAAGATCTACCAGCGCGCTTTCGGCGGCATGACCCGCAACTACGGCGAGGCGCCGATCCAGCGCACCTGCGCCGCGGCCGACCGCACCGGCCACGCCATGCTGCACACCATGTACGGGCAGAGCCTGGCGAACGACACCGAGTTCTTCATAGAGTACTTCGCTCTCGACCTGATCATGGACGAGGGCGTCTGCCGCGGCGTCACCGCCTGGAAGCTCGACGACGGCACCATGCACCGCTTCCAGGCCCAGTTGGTGATCCTCGCCACCGGCGGCTACGGCCGCGCCTACTTCTCCTGCACCAGCGCCCACACCTGCACGGGCGACGGCAACGCCATGGTGCTGCGCGCCGGCCTGCCGCTGCAGGACATGGAGTTCGTCCAGTTCCACCCGACCGGCATCTACGGCTCGGGCTGCCTGATCACCGAAGGCGCTAGAGGCGAGGGCGGCTATCTGACCAACTCCGAGGGCGAGCGCTTCATGGAGCGCTATGCGCCGTCGGTGAAGGACCTGGCGCCGCGCGACATGGTCAGCCGCGCCATGACCATCGAGATTCGCGAAGGGCGCGGCGTGGGCCCGAACAAGGACCACATCTTCCTGCACCTCGACCACCTGGACCCGAAGATCCTGGCCGAGCGCCTGCCGGGCATCTCGGAGAGCGCCAAGATCTTCGCCGGGGTCGACGTGACGAAGGAGCCGATCCCGGTGCTGCCGACCGTGCACTACAATATGGGCGGCATCCCGACGAACTTCTATTCCGAGGTGGTCACCCGCGAGGGCGAGAACCCCGACAAGGTGGTTCCGGGCCTGATGGCGGTGGGCGAAGCGGCCTGCGTCTCGGTGCACGGCGCCAACCGCCTGGGCTCCAACAGCCTGATCGATCTGGTCGTGTTCGGCCGCTCGGCCGCACTGCGCGCCGCCGACACCATCAAGCCCGGCGAGAAGCAGCCGGAGCTGAAGGCCCATATGACAGACGGCCATCTCGCCCGCTTCGACCGGCTGCGCAACGCCAACGGTGGCACGCCGACCGCGGCGCTCCGGCTGGAGATGCAGAAGGCGATGCAGGAGGACGCCGCCGTCTTCCGCGAAGGCCACAGCCTGGAAAGCGGCGTCAAGCGCCTGCAGGCGGTCCACGACAAGCGCCGCGACGTCAGCGTCGCCGACCGCGGCCTGATCTGGAACACCGACCTGATGGAGACGCTGGAGTTCGACAACCTGATCGGCCAGGCGGCCGTGACGGTGAACGGCGCCGTGAACCGCACCGAGAGCCGCGGCGCCCACGCCCGCGAAGACTTCGCCGACCGCAACGACGAGCGGTGGATGAAGCACACGCTCGCCTGGTTCGACGACGCCACCGGCAAGGTCCGCATCGACTACCGCCCGGTGCACAACTTCACCATGACCAACGACATCGCCTACATCCCGCCGAAGGCGCGGGTGTACTAGGAACGGATATCCATGGTTCAGCTCCGGCTTCCCGAGAACTCCCGCGTCAAGCGCGGCAAGCACTTCTCCGCCCCCGCGGGCGCGAAGAAGACCAAGACCTTCCGCGTCTATCGGTACGACCCGGAAGAGCCCGGCAATCCGCGCTGGGACAGCTACGAGGTGGATGTCGAGGCGTGCGGGCCGATGATCCTGGACGTGCTGATCCACATCAAGAACACCATGGACCCGACGCTGGCGTTCCGCCGCTCGTGCCGGGAAGGAGTCTGCGGCTCCTGCGCCATGAATATCGGCGGCCGCAATACGCTGGCCTGCACCCACGGCTGGTCGGAAGTGCCGGGCCGCGACTGCGCGATCAGCCCGCTGCCGCACATGCCGGTGATCAAGGACCTGGTGCCGGATCTCACCCTCTTCTACGCGCAGTACGCCTCGATCCAGCCCTGGCTGCAGACCGAGACGCCGGAGCCCCAGAAGGAGTGGATCCAGTCGCCGGAGGACCGCGAGAAGCTCGACGGCCTCTACGAGTGCATCCTCTGCGCCTGCTGTTCGACCTCCTGCCCCAGCTACTGGTGGAACCAGGAGAAGTACCTCGGGCCGGCGGCCCTGCTGCACGCCTATCGCTGGCTGATCGACAGCCGCGACGAGGCCACCGGCGAGCGCCTGGACGAGCTGGAGGATCCCTTCAAGCTCTATCGCTGCCACACCATCATGAACTGCGCCCAGGTCTGCCCCAAGGGCCTCAACCCGGCCAAGGCCATCGCCGAGGTCAAGAAGATGCTCGTGGAGCGAGTGGTCTGAGCCGCCCGTGCGTGTGATCGGGATCAAGGCGGTCTCGATCACAGCCGCGATGTTTGGGGTCCTAAGGTCGCGCGCCGCGTCTGGCCGTTGACCGGCGGCGGACATTCCGTCAACGGGGAACCATGAGCGATTTGAACTCGCACGTCGTGATCGTTGGCGCCGGCCACGCCGGGGGAACGCTGGCGGCCCTGTTGCGCCAGTTCGGCCACGCCGGCGCGATCACCCTGGTCGGCGACGAACCGATCCCGCCCTATCAGCGGCCGCCGCTGTCGAAGGCCTGGCTGAAAGGCGAGGCGGACGCCGATTCCCTCGCGCTGAAGCCGCTGGAATTCTACGCTGGCGAGAACATCGACTTCCGGCCGGACGTTCGCGCCGTGAAGCTGGAACGCAGCGCCCGCAAGGTGCGGCTCTCCGACGGCGGGGAGCTGACCTACGACAAGCTCGTGCTGGCGACCGGCGCGCGCGCCATCGCCCTGCCGATCCCGGGCGCGGATCTGGACGGCGTGCTCTTCCTGCGCACCGCCGCCGACGCCGAGGCGCTGAAGGCCGCGGTCGGCCCCGGCAAGCGGCTGGCGGTGGTGGGCGGCGGCTACATCGGCCTGGAGGTCGCCGCCTCCGGCCGCGCTCTGGGCGCCGAGGTCGTCGTGCTGGAGCGGGAGGAGCGGCTGCTGGCCCGCGTGGCCTGCGAGGTGCTCTCGACTTTCTTCCGCGACTATCACGAGCAGCGCGGCGTGACGTTCGAGCTGGGCGCCAGCGTGGTGGGCTTCGAGGGGAGCGGCGGCCGGGTCACGGGCGTGAAGCTGTCCGACGGGCGGGTGATCGCCTGCGACGCGGCGGTGGTCGGCGTCGGCGCCCATCCGAACGACGAACTGGCCTCCGAAAGCGGGCTGGAGACGGCGCGCGGCGTCGTCGTCGACCTGGAGGCGCGGACCTCGGATCCGAATGTCTTCGCCATCGGCGACGTGGCGCACCGGCCGATGCCGATCTACGGGCGCATGTTCCGCATGGAGAGCGTGCCGAACGCGCTGGAGCAGGCCAAGCAGGCCGCCTGCGCCATCACCGGCCGCCCGGCGCCGGCGGGCGAGGTCCCCTGGCAGTGGTCGGACCAGTATGATCTGAAGCTGCAGATCGCGGGCTACGCCTTCGACGTGGACGAGATCGTCGTGCGCGGCGATCCCAAGAGCGGCAAGTTCGCGGTCTTCCACCTCAACGGCGATCAGGTGCAATCGGTCGAGGCGATCAACGCCCCGCCGGAGTTCATGATGGGCCGGCAGCTGATCGGCAATCGCAAGCGCGTCGATAAGCAGAAGCTTGCGAACCCAGCCATCTCTATGAAAGAAGTCGCCGCCTAAGGGCGGACAAGAAACAGAGCAATGGCCAAGATCACCTACATCAGTTTCAGCGGGACCGAGACCACGGTCGACGTAAAGCCGGGCCTTTCGATCATGGAAGGCGCGGTCAAGAACAACGTCCGCGGCATCGACGGAGACTGCGGCGGGGCCTGCGCCTGCGCCACCTGCCACGTCTACGTCGACGAAGCCTGGCGCGCCAAGACCGGCGAGCGGTCGGCGATGGAGGAGTCGATGCTCGACTTCGCCGAAAACGTCGAGGCGAACAGCCGGCTCTCCTGCCAGATCAAGGTCACCGAAGAGCTGGACGGCCTGGTCGTCCGCCTCCCGGAAAGCCAGTCGTAAGCTAAGCTGCCCCACCGCAAAGCGAGGGAGCAGCTTAGCTTCACCGCGTGAAGCCGAGCTCGGGCTGGGCGGCGGTGGTGTGGGCTTCCTCGGGCAGATGGCAGGTGAAGGTGGCGCCGGCGCCGGGTTCGCTCTCCAGCGCCACCCAGCCGCCGTGGAGCTCGGTCAGCGCCTTGACGAGCGCCAGGCCGAGGCCGGGGCCGCCGCGTTCGCGGCCTACGAAGCGGTCGAAGATGTGGGCCTGGACGTGGAACGGGATTCCCCGTCCCGAGTCGCTCACCTGCAGCTCGATCTCGCCCAGGGCGCGCCGCGCGGCGATGGTGACCACGCCGCCGGCCGGCGTCTGCGCAAGCGCGTTCTCCACCAGGTGGTCGAGGATCTGGCCAAGCCTGCGGCTGTCGCCGCGGATCACCCCCACGTCGGCCGACGCCTCGACGACCAGTTCCACGCGCAGGCTCTCGGCCTCCACGCGCCAGCGGGTCGCCACGCTCTCCAGCAGCTCGGCGACGCGGACGTCCGCCAGGTCGATCGCCATCTCGTCGGCGTCGATCTGCGCCATGTCCAGCACGTCGTCGATCGAGCGGGCGAGCTGGGTGGCGGCGGCCTTGACCGCAGCGGCGTGGCTGCGCCCGCGCTCGGAGAGCGCCTCGCCGGAGCGTTCGAGCAGCTCGGAATAGCCGATGATGGTGGTGAGCGGGGTGCGCAGCTCGTAGGAGACGTTGCCGACGAAATCGCGCTTCAGCCGCTCGGTTTCCGCCAACGCCGCCTCGCGGGCCGCCAGCGCGCTCTCCAGCTTCTTGGCGTCGGTCACGTCGGTGAAGGCGATCAGAGTGGCGCCGTCCGGCAGCGGGCGGGACTGGAAGGCCACGATCCGCGAGTCCGAGGTCTTGACCTCGCCCGACATCGGCGCGCGGGCGCTGGGGTCGGGGTCGGCCACCCGGCCCTTGAGCTCGCGCCAGAAGTTCATGTCGTGCAGCTTGGGCACGCAGAGGTCGACGACCCCTTCGAAGTCGCCCGCCGTCTCCAGCTCCTGCGGCGAGATCTGCCAGAAGCGCGAGAAGGCCTCGTTGTGCAGCCTAAGCCGCCCGTCGGAGCCGAACACGGCGACGGCGTCGTTCAGCTTGTCCAGCGTGGCCTGCTGGACCTGGATCAGGGCGTTGTATTGCGCCTTGAGCCGGAGTTCGCCGGTGATGTCGGAGAACAGCAGCAGGAGCCCGCCCATCGGGTGCGGCTGGCGCACGACCCGCAGGGTTCGGCCGTCGGGCAGGCTCCACATGTCGTCGGGGCTGGCGGCCAACTGCTCGTAGTGATCGAGCTCGGCCGCCTTCCACTTGCCGTAGTCGGCGGTTTCCGGCAGCCGCCGCCGCTGGCGAAGCCGGTCGAGGATCTCGCTGTGGGTGGGCGTCTCGGCAAGCCACGCGTGCTCCAGGCCCCACAGCTCGGCGAAGGCGGTGTTGTGGAAGATCAGCCGCTTGGCCTGGTCGAACACGGCGACCGCCTCAGCGATGTGGTTGAGGGTCTCGTCGTGGGCCTCGACGTTGCGCTTGAGCTCATCGCGCACCTCTTCCAGCTCGGTGACGTCCTCGCTCCAGACGCCCACGCCGCCGCCCTCCAGCGGCTGGGCGGTGAGTTGGAAGGCGCGCCGGCGGCCGTCCAGGCTGATCCAGCGCACGGCCTGGCGGCGCTGGCCGAGGTTGGCGGCCTCGCTGGCCAAGGCGTCGGCGCCGCGGTCGAAGGCGGCGTTGCGCACGGCCGCCTCGTCTAGGCTGGCGGCGTCCACCGCGCGCAGCCAGGCGGCGTTGACCCAGACTGGCGAGCCGTCTGCCGCGGCGATCCAGGCAGGGGTCGGGCGGGCGTCGAGCAAGGCGGCGAGGCGTGGCGCGGTGGGCAGGCCGGGCGCTTCGCCCATCACCGCCGAGAGCCGGAGCCAGGCCAGGGCGCCGGCCGCCCGGCCTTCCACCGAAACCGCGCCGGCGGGACCTTGAACCTCGAAGGCGCAGGCCTCGCCCCGCTCGAAGAGCGCGCGCAGGCGCCGCGCATGGTCCGGATCGGCGCGCATCAGGGCGTTGACCAGCGCCTGGGGCGAGGCCTCCTCGAGAGCCAGCGCCAGGGCGCAGGCGCCGAGCGACTCCTCGCCGGACGCCAGGCTCGCCTGGCCGTCCTCCACCGCCAGCAGCGCGGAATCGAAAGCCTCGGCCGAGGCCTGGGCGGCCTCGGCGCGCTGCTCGACCTCAGCCAGCCGTTTCGCGAGCGCGCTCACCTGGGCCTCGCTGCGGCTGCGGTGGGCGAGCGCCCACAGCACCGAGCAGATGGCCAGAGAGACGGCGCCGGCCGCGGCCGTCAGGATCAGTTCGTGCGCGCTCATCTCGCCCCGTCGCCCGCCGCGCGCTGCGGCGAATCACATCGGAGCTTAGGCGGCTTGGCGCCCGCCCGCACGTGCGGCGCGTTTAACCGGGCGAGCTTTTGCGCCATACGTCCCGTGACATGACCGCCATCCTCTATCCCGTCGCCGCCAATCCCGAACAGGCGCTGAACCAGCCGAAGGCGCGGGCAGCGCGCGAACGCGAGGCGGAACGGGCGGCCGGCGAGGAAGTGGTGTTCACCACGGAGACCGCCGGGCCGGCCTTCGCCACCCGCGAGGCCGCGCTCGACGCCTACCGGAACCGCCTGGAAGACGAGCGCACCGGCTTCACCCCGGACGCCGAAGACCGCTGGTGCCGGCTGGTCGAACAGGCGGTGACCGAGCCCGGCCGAAGCGCGCCGCTCGGGCCGGTGAAGCCGACCTATGCGGACGGCCGCCGCTGGCCCGCGCCCCTGGTCCCCCCGCGCACCGTCTGGCGGCTGTCGGTCTCCTACTGGCGGATCGCCAGCGCCGAGCGCCCGCTGGACGCGCCCCAGGCGCGGCAGGCGCGCCGCTCCCGCCGCCAGCTCGACGCCGCCGCATTGCGCGCCATCGCCCGCCAGCCGCTCCGCGCCGTCGAGCCGCAGCAGCCCCTCGACATCGGCCTCTTCGAAGCCCGCCTGCCGGAGAACCCCAGCATCGTGGTGCCCGATGAGTGAGGGCCTATGGCTAAACGCCCCCGCGGTCAGCTTCGCTGACAGCTCCCCCGCTGCGCGGTGGAGCATCTGAATGGCTGAGTTCGGTCCCGCCCCCAGCCTCGACGATCTCGCCGCGATGGCCGAGGCCGCTTTCGCGGCCCTGCCGGAGGCGTTCCGCAAGCTGACGGGCGAGGTCCTGTTCCGCGTCGAGGACTTCGCGGCCGACGACGTCCTGGCCGACCTCGGCATCGAGGACCCGTTCGAGCTCACCGGCCTCTACCACGGCGTCGACATCGGCCGGCGTTCGGTGCTGGACCCGGCGCCGCAACCCTCGATAGTCTTCCTCTATCGGCGGCCGATCCTGGATGAATGGGCCGAGCGCGGCGACGTCGCGCTCGAAGAGCTCGTGGCCCACGTGCTGGTGCACGAGATCGGCCACCATTTCGGCCTCTCGGACGCCCAGATCCACTCCATCGAGGCGCGTTAACCTCCCCGCCGTAAAAACGACAAGCTGGCGTTGCATCCATTTGCCGCGCCCACAGAGGCGCCTTCGACATTCAATTTCTCATCTCTCGTCGATATCTGGGGTCATGCTCAAACCTCTGTTCGTTGCGGCCGCCATCCTGGCGGGCCTTGTCATCGCGCCCGCCACGTCCGCGGAGCCTGCCGCCAGGGTCGAGCTGACCAGCATGATGGGCCGCTGGTACGAAGTGGCCCGCGTGCCCAATCAGCTGCAGCGCGGCTGCACCGGCGGCGCGTCGGATTGGACGCCGACCCGCGATGGGTTCGCCGTCGTCCAGTCGTGCCACAAGGGCGCGCCGGATGGTCCGGTCTCGCAATGGCGCGCCCGCGCGCGCGTCGCAGACGGCTCCAACACCCGTTTCCGCATGAGCTTCTTCGGCGGCCTGGTCAGCCAGGATTACCGGGTGCTCGACCACCGTCCGGGCGAGGGATGGCTGATCCTGTCAACGGGTGACGGCAAATACCTCTGGCTGATGTCGCAGAAGCCCACCCTGCCGGCGGCGATCAAGGCCGCCGCCGTCGCCCGCATCCGCCAGCTCGGCTTCGACCCCGGCCGGCTGGAATTCCCGCAGCCCGCGCGGAGCTGACGCGGCCTTCGTCTTGAGGCTCGGGGTTGCGTCTGCGGAACACATGCGGAACAGTGGGGCGCATGGAGATCGCGCTCGCCGTCGTCGCCTCGCGGCCCGAAACCACCGCCCAGGTCACCCGCGGCGCTGCGCGCCTGCTCGCCGCGCTCGGCTATGCGGCGCTGGCGGAGGTCACGCTGCCGAACGGACGGCGGGCCGACCTGATGGCGCTCGGCCCCAAGGGCCAGATCTTCATCGTCGAGGTCAAATCGAGCGTCGAGGACTTCCGCACAGACCAGAAATGGTGGGAGTACCAGCCCTACTGCGACGCCTTCGCCTTCGCCGTGGCGCCCGAGTTTCCGCGCGAGATCCTGCCCGAGGAGCCAGGCCTGATGGTCGCCGACGGCTTCGGCGGCGCGGTGCTGCGCGAGGCCCCCGCCGCCCCGCTCGCCGGCGCCCGCCGCAAGGCGCTCACCCTGGCCTTCGCCCGCCTGGGCGCCATGCGGGCGGCCGGCGCGCAGACGGCGGCCCTGCAGGTCTGAGGGGCCGCTAAGGCTTGGCGGCTGCGACCTCGTCGATTTTCTCGAACCGCAGCGGTATCCGGATGCGCTGGCCAATGATGGGCAGGCCCTCCTCGCTCCAGGTCGACATCCGGAAGTCATCCTTGAGCGCCAAGGCCGTCTGGCCCAGGCCGCTGCCAGCGGGTTCCTCGGACTCGGCCTTGCAGTTCTCCAGTCGTCCGCTCGCGCCGATGGTGCAGCCGATCACGGCCCGGCCGGCGATGCTGACGGTCTTGGTCGCCGTCTGAGCCGCGATCACCTGCTCGAACGTCGGCTGCGCGAGCACCACGGTCTTGCCGAAGATTGGCTTGGCGTCGTCGAGCAGTTGCGTGTCAAAGGCGATGCGGAGGGCGATTTGACGATTGGCGACGCCGCCGTCGACGTCTGCAGGATCGATGCGGAAGCGCTGGACTAAGAGCTTGGCGGCCTTGTCGAAGCCCGCCCCCTTCGGCTCGTCTCGGTCGACGAAGCACGATCCGAGGCGGCCATCGTTCGTCAGCTTGCAAGCCATCGCCACGAGGCCGGAGATCTTGGCGGCTCGAGCGGCGGAGGGAAATGCAGCCGCAATCTCCGCACGGCCTGGCGTCTCCGCCCATTTCGCGACTGGCGGCAGCAGCGGGACCGAAGGTGGCGGCAACTCTCGACCTGCCGGGCCGCCGGTCTCCACGCCTCCGGGCATCTTGAAGCGGATCGGTATGATAATGTCCGATACGACCGCCGCGCCGCCTCTCTGCGCTGGTCGCATGTTGAATTGCGGCGTCATGACCAAGGCGGCGTCGGCGAAACCTTGACCGGCAGGCGTTTCATTCAGCGCCACGCAATCGAAGAGGCCGCCGGAGACCGTCACTAGGCAATCGAGGTCGGCGCGGCCTCCAATGCCGGCGGCCCAGGCTCTGACGGGCCACGCCGCCTTAAGGTCTTCCGCTGTCGGGCGCCGCAGCCAGTCGGGCTGCTTGTCCGACTCGGACCAGCTCTCGCGAATGGTGACCCAGCCATTTGGCGCCGCCTTGTTCACGGCTTCCGGCTTGAGCAGGTACTTCGGCGCCAGCGAGAGGATTGCCTTGCCAAGCCCTGTCGCGGGCGTCTCATGCAGGACTTGGCACTCAGAAAGCCGGCCGTCCGGGGCCGCCTTGCACGCCATGATCGCGCGCCCGCCGTCTAGGCTCACGCCCTTCGGCGCGGCCTGGACGACCTCCGCTTCGCTTGGTCTCGATCGCCAGTACGTGGCGTCCCCGAAGATGCTTTTCGTCGGCTCCCCAGATGCATTTCCCGCGGCGAACAACAACAGAGTCGCCAAGGCTACGCCCCGCATTGTCTTCCCCCCGATATTCGGATCAACTTTGACGTGCAGGTTGTTTCGGCGGCAACTGGATTCGTCGAGGAATGCACAGAAGACCGAAAATTCGCTTCCGCCTGCATACGCAAACCCTGGAAACCTGTGTCGCCCAGGCGCAGGCTTGCTTTCGGGAGGCCGCAGATGATCCACCATTATTCGATCGCCGCGCGGGAGCCGGCGCGCGTGGCGGGCGTGATCGCCGAGCTCTGGCGCGGGCGCGCCATGCCGTTTCCGCCGGTGGGGGAGGGCTCGTGGGCGGCGCTCGCCAGCGACGGCCGCAACAGCATGGTCGAGGTCTATGCGCTCGGCTCCGAGCTGCGGCCCGCCGAGGGCGACGCGGACGCGCGTTGCGTGGTCAACCCGCAGGCGCCCCGCTTCACCGCCACCCACGCGGCGATCGCCACGCCGCTGGCGCAGGACGAGGTGTTCGCCATCGCCGCCCGCGAGGGCTGGGAGGCCAAGTACCGCAAGCGCGGCGGCCTGTTCGGCGTGATCGAGGTGTGGCTCGAGAACAGCACCCTGATCGAAGTGCTCACCGAAGAGATGCAGCAGGAGTACGTGAACCTGAAGCCGCCGCCTGGGCCGTAACCTTCCTCTCCCGCGCCGCCGCGGGAGAGGAAGATCATCCGAGCGCACGCGCCAGGAGGGCGGTCAGGTCTTCCGGATAGATCTGCTCCTCGGCGGCTTCGATCTCGGCCGGCAGCCACCAGCGGTGTTCGGTCATCACCTCGCGTTCGAGCGCCGTCCAGCCGGCGTCGGCGAGCGTGAAAGGATCGACGCGGACCAGGAAGTAGCGCTCCTCGGCCCAGACCTCGTCGCCGGTGGGCGCGCGCATGACAAATTCGCGGCGGTCGATCACGGGGCCGGGGTGATCGATGACGAGCCCGGTCTCCTCCTCCAGTTCGCGGCGCGCGCCCGCCTCGAAGCTCTCGCCCGGATCGAGCTCGCCGCCGGGCGTCGCCCAGAACACGCGCCCGGCGAGCGGTCCTTGCTGGAAGTCGAAGCGGAACAGCAGCACGCGCCCGTCGGGGTCGACGACCAGCAGGCGCGCGGACGGTCGTCGGCGCATCAGCTCTTGTTCAGCGCGGCGCGCGTTTGGCGAGGATGCGCTGCAGCGTCCGGCGATGCATGTTGAGCCGCCGCGCCGTCTCCGAGACGTTGTGGTTGCAGAGCTCGTAAACGCGCTGAATGTGCTCCCAGCGGACGCGGTCGGCGCTCATCGGGTTCTCCGGCGGCGGGGCGGCGTCGCCCTTGGCCAGCAGCGCGCGGGCCACGTCGTCGGCGTCGGCGGGCTTGGATAGGTAGTCGACCGCGCCGGCCTTCACCGCCTGCACCGCGGTGGCGATGTTTCCATAGCCGGTCAGCATGATGATCCGCGCGTCCGGCCGCGCTTCGCGCACGGCCTCCACCACCTTGAGGCCGTTGCCGTCCTCCAGCCTCATGTCGAGCACGGCGAACGCCGGCGGCTGGGCCCTAACTGCGGTCAGCGCCTCCGAGACGCTGCCGACCAGGGTGGGCTCGAAGCCGCGCTGCTCGAGCGCCCGCCCGAGCCGCGTGCGCAGGGGCGCATCGTCGTCCAGCACGAGCAGCGACTTGTCGCTCAACGCAGCGATGTCCGCGGAAAGGTCCGTCATCAAGTCACCCCGCTAGGGCCTCCCTTGTCCATTCGCCGCGGCATCCTGTCGCAGGAATGGCCGCTTCGGCAAGCCTGCTCAGCCTGTCGGCGCCTCAATCTTCGAGCGCGGCCAGCGCGCCGATACAATCGCCCCACGAGGCTTTCCGTTCTGAAACGCCACCAACGCCCCGGTTCGTTCCAGCAAGGTCTTGGAGATGAAGAACCCCAGCCCCATGCCGATGTGACCGGTGCGCGACCCTTCCGCCCCGGGGCGGGTGGTGACGTAGGGCTCGCCCAGCTTGGCCAGGATCTCCGGCGCGAAGCCCGGGCCGTCGTCGCGCACCTCCATCGAAACCGCGTCGGCGTCGAAGCGCGCCGTAACCAGCACCTCGGAGGCGGCGAAGTCGAGCGCGTTCTCGACGAAGGAGGTGAAGGCGGTGGTGATCTCGGGCATCCGGCGGATGTCCGGCGCCTTGATCCCGGGCGCGCCGGTGACGATGGCCTCGACCCGTACCTCCGGGCTGTCCGCGTGGTGCTCGATCACCTCCTGGACCAGTTGGCGCAGCGACAGCCGCTCGTGCACCTCGTCGGAGGCGGCGTCGGGACGGTCGGTCAGCCGCCGCAGGATCTCGCGGCAGCGCTCCGCCTGGGCCATCAGCAGCTCGGCGTCCTCCTTCACCTGCGGCGTGGGGGCCTCGCGGACCATCTCCTTGGAGACGATCGAGATGGTGGCGAGCGGGGTGCCGAGCTCGTGGGCCGCGGCGGCGGCGAGGCCGCCCAGCGCCGAGAGCCTCTGTTCGCGCGCCAGAACCGCCTGCGTCACGTCGAGCGCCAGCGCCATGCGCGCCGCCTCTTCGGCAGCCTGGCGCACGTAGCCGGCGATCAGGGCGATCCCGGCCATGACGGCGATGGCCGCGCCGATGCGGTAGCTGGGGTCGAGGGCGCCGGATCCCGGCAGCGGCATCGAGAAGAAGGCCAGCCCGATGGCGGCCAGTCCGGCCACGAACCCCAGGGTGAGCACCGGGCGGGCGGGTAGGGTGGCGGCGGCGAGCGTCACCGGCGCGATCAGCAGCAGGACGAAAGGGTTTGCGGTGCCGCCGGTCAGATAGACCAGGGCGGCGATCTGGGCGATGTCGCAGGCGAGCTGCGCGGCGGCTTCCCAGTCGCCGAACACGCGCTGCCCGGGCGAGGCGACGCCGGTCAAGAGGTTGAGCCAGGCGGCGGCGCCCACCACCGCGAAGCACAGCGGGTAGGGCGCATGAACGCCCAGGCTGAGCCCCACCACCAGCAGCAGCAGGACCTCGCCCGCGATCACCAGCCAGCGCAGGCTGACCAGGGTGCGCACGCGCAGATGGCTGCGGCGGACGGAAACATCGTCCAGCGCCCCCGCCCCCGGCGGCTCCCCGGCTTGCGCCGCGACCGGCCGCGGCTTATCGAGCGCGCGGGGCTTCAGGGCCGCCCGCATCGGAGCTTCTCCCATCTCAGCGGCGGCCTGCGCTGCACCCAGAGGAACCGCTCATGAGCCGACGTCTGATCGTCATCCTGGCGCTCCTGGCTGTGGCGTTCGCCATACTCACCGCCGTCGCCGTCCGGCAAGGCGTGCTGGCCCCCGAGGGTCAAACCGCCGCCGTAGGCGGGCCGTTCCAGCTCGTCGACCAAACGGGGCGGAAAGTCGACCAGACCGTGCTGAAGGGCAAGTGGAGCGCGGTCTTCTTCGGCTTCGTCCATTGTCCCGACGCCTGTCCGACGACCATGTTCGCGCTTGGCCAGGCCGAGCCCTTGCTGGGCGCCAAGGCGGCGAACTTCCAGACGGTGTTCATCTCGGTCGATCCAGCGCGCGACACGCCGGAGGCGCTGGCGGAATTCGTCAAGACCGACGCCTTTCCCAAGCGCGTCCTGGCGCTGACCGGCACGCCCAATCAGGTTGATCGCGCCGCCAAGGCCTACCGCGTCTACTATCAGAAGAATGGGACGGCGGAGGCGTACAACGTCGACCATTCGACGATGACCTATCTGATGAATCCCAAGGGCGATTTCGCCTGCGTGATCCCCTATGGGGCGACCCCGCAGCAGATCGCCGCCAAGGTCCAGGCGGCGATGGCCCAGGGCTCCGGCGCGCAGAGCTGCTGAGAGAGGATCCCGAGTGCTGCGCCGCAACGTGCGACGCCTTGTGGCCTAGCTTCGCCTCTATTTTTCGAATCAGCTGATTTCTCCGCAAGTTGGACCGACCCCGGCGCGAAAATCGCGTTCACATTCACCTGAGGTGGCTAGGCGAAGCTGTTGGAGCTTCTTAAGTCGTCGGGTGTTATGTTGCGGTGCACAAAGGGTGTGGGATGCTCTATTCGCTGTATGAAGCCGGCTTCTATCTCGCCGCGCCGTTGCGGGCGGCGGCGATCGCCACGCGCGATTTCTGGAGCTCGCCCCTCAACCTGGCCCGTGACACCGACGCCGCCCGCCGGATCTACGCCGGCGCCGACCTCTTCCTGAATCTCACCCGCCGCTACGGCCGGCCGGCCTGGGGGTTCGACGAGGTGACCATCGACGGGCGGCCGGTGCGGGTGACGCGCGAGACGGCCTGGAGCTCGCCGTGGGTCAAGCTCACCCATTTCGTCCGCGACGCCCGCGACCTCAGGCGCGCCGGCCACCGCGAGCCCGAGCCCGCCGTGCTGATCGTCGCGCCGCTCTCCGGCCACTACGCCACCCTGCTGCGCGGGACGGTGCAGACCTTCTTGCAGGATCACGAGGTCTACGTCGCCGAATGGGCGAACGCGCGCGACGTGCCGGTGATGGAAGGCCGCTTCGACCTCGATGATTTCATCGACCACGTCCGCCAGATGCTGCGGGCGCTTGGCCCGCGCGCCCACGTGGTCGCGGTGTGCCAGCCGGGGCCGCCGGTGCTCGCGGCCGCGGCCCTGATGGCGGAGGACGGCGAGGAGTGCCGCCCGGCCTCGATGACCTTCATGGGCTCGCCGATCGACGCGCGCCTGTCGCCCACCGTCACCAACCGGTTGGCCGAGGAAAAGCCGTTCGCCTGGTTCCAGTCGAACATGATCTACACCGTGCCGCCGCCCTACGCCGGGGTCGGCCGGCGGGTCTATCCGGGCTTTGTCCAGCTGGCGGCCTTCATGTCGATGAACCTGGAGCGGCACCAGGAGGCGCACCGGCGCTATCTGCAGGACCTGATGAAGGGCGACGGCGACTCCGCGGAAAAGCACCTGGAGTTCTATGACGAGTACCTGTCGGTGCTGGACCTGACCGAGGAGTTTTATCTCCAGACCATCGACAAGGTGTTCCAGAGCTACGCCCTGCCGAAGGGCGAGCTGACGCACGACGGGCGGCCGGTGCGGCCGCAGGCGATCACCGACATCGGCCTGCTCACCGTGGAGGGCGAGAACGACGACATCTCGGGCATCGGCCAGACCCAGGCCGCCCACGGCCTCTGCACCGGGCTGCCGGCCGAGCTCAAGGAAGACTACGTCCAGCCGCACGTCGGCCACTACGGCGTCTTCAACGGGCGGCGGTTTCGCGAGGAGATCTATCCGCGGGTGCGGGCGTTCATTCGCCGCATGGAACCGGCCTTCGACAAGGTGCGCCTCACGGCCTAGATTCCACATTGATGAGTCCGTTCGGCCGCATCTTCGCCGACGGCGACCGGCTGAGCGTGGCCGGCGCCGTGGTCACCCTGAAGGTTCACCGCCGCGCCCGGCGGGTGTCCCTGCGCCTCGACCGGGCGCGGGGCGAGATCGTCGCGACCGCGCCCTCGGCGCGGAGGCTGGGGGAGGCCGCGGCCTTTGCGCGCGAGCGGGCCGGCTGGATCGCCGAACAGATCGCCGAGCTGCCGAAGGGGCCGACGGTCGCGCCTGGCCTATCGCTGCAGGTGTTCGGCGAGGCAGTCCGGCTGGAGGCGGGCGCCGGCCGTGCGCGCTGGCTGCCGGCCACCGAGAACTATCCCGCCCGCATCGCTGCGATGGGCGAGGGCGAGGGCTACGCCCGCGCGGTGGTCTTAGTGATCCGCAAGAAGGCCCTGGAGCTGCTGACGGAGCGGACGGCCTGCTATGCGGCTCGGCTCGGCGCGCCCATGCCGAAGGTGGCGGTGGCCGACGCCAGGGGCCGATGGGGTTCCTGCCGGCCGGGCCGCGCCGCGGGTCAGCCCGGCTCGATCCGCTACTCCTGGCGCCTCGCCCTCGCTCCGTTCGACGTGGCCGACTACGTCGCCGCGCACGAATGCGCCCACCTGCTGGAGCTCAACCACGGCCCGCGCTTCTGGGCCCATGTGCGGGCCCTGGTCGGCGACCCGGCCCCGCACCGCGAATGGCTCCGCGCCGAAGGCGCCCGGCTGCACGCCTTCGGGCGGTAGGGCGGACGGGCCGCTCTCAGTACGGCGGCATGTTCGGGTCGGCGGGGGGCGCAGGGCCGATGGCGGGCTCCGGCGGACGGGCCGCTTCCGCGTCGCCGCTCAGCACGTCGCCGATCGGGTCCTCGACGGTCTGCGGCTCGGGAAGGGGCACGTCGCTGCCGGGAATGGGCGCGGTCTGCAGGCGCGGCAGGGCGGCCGCCATGTAGGCGTGCCAGATCCCGGCCGGGGCGCCCCCGCCGGTGACCTTCTTCATCGGCGTGTTGTCGTCGCGCCCGACCCAGACGGCGGTGACGAAGCCGCCCGTGTAGCCGACGAACCAGGCGTCGCGGTAGTCGCTGGTGGTGCCGGTCTTGCCGGCCTCGTCAAAGCCGGGAACGAGCGCCCGCGTCCCGGTGCCGGAGACCAGCACCTGGCGCATCATCTGGTTCATATAGGCGAGCGACGGCTGGCCGATGACCGAGCGATGCTCGGGTTGGCCGACGCTGCGGTCATAGAGCACGCGTCCGCTGGCCGTCCGGATCCGTTCGATTCCGTACGCGCGCGCGTAGAAGCCGCCGTTCGACAGCGGCGCGTAGGCCTGGGCCATCTCCAGCGGGCTCACCTCCACGGCGCCCAGGGCCATGGAGGGATCGAGCTGGATGGGCGAGGTGATCCCCAGCCGGCGCGCGGTCGAGGCGACGTTGGCGGTGCCGACTTCGTTCGCCAGCCGGGCGGCGACGGTGTTGATCGACTCCTTGAGCGCCGTCTCCAGCGTGATCGGGCCGAGGAACTTGCCGGTGTAGTTGCGCGGCTGCCATTTGCCGATGGCGATGGGCTCGTCGACAACGGGGGTGAGCGGCGTGCGCCCGGCCTCCATGGCGGTCAGGTAGACGAACGGCTTGAACGACGATCCCGCCTGGCGGCGCGCCATGGTGACGCGGTCGAACTGGCTCTGCAGATAGCTGGTTCCCCCGACGTAGGCGCGCACGCGGCCTTCGCCGTCCAGCGAGACCAGTGCGCCCTGCTGCACGCCCTGCGCCTTGGCCGCGGCGACGCCGGACTGCAGCGACTGCTCGGCGACCGCCTGGAGCGGCAGGTCCAAGGTGGTCTCCACCACCAGGTCCTCGGTGGGCTCGCCCACCAGGCTGCGGACCTGGTCGTCGACCCAGTCGATGAAGTACTGCGCCCTTTGGTTGGCCAGCACCGGATTGACCGTCACCGGCGTCCGCAGCGCCTCGTCGCGCTGAGCGGGGGTGATGGCGCGGATGCGGACCATCTCGTCGAGCACGATGGTGGCGCGGCGGCTGGAGCGGTCGGTGGCCGCCACGGGCGAGTAGCGCGACGGCCCCTTCATCAGGCCGGCCAGGATCGCCGATTCGCCGACGGTGAGCTGCGAGGCCGGCTTGTTGAAGTAGCGCTGCGAGGCGGCCTCGATGCCATAGGCGCCGGCCCCGAAGTAGACGCGGTTCAGATAGAGCTCGAGGATCTGCTTCTTCGAGAAGCGCGCCTCCAGCCAGACCGCGAGAATCAGCTCCTGGGCCTTGCGCCGATAGGTCTGGGCCGGCGTGAGGAACAGGTTGCGCGCCAGCTGCTGGGTGATGGTCGAGCCGCCGCGCAGGGGGCCCGAGCCCTTGTGCGTCAGATTGTAATAGGTGCTGCGGGCGATGCCCCAGGGGTTGAAGCCGAAGTGGTAGTAGTACCAGCGGTCCTCGATGGCGATGAACGCCTTCGGCACGTAGGGCGGCAGCTTGTCCAGGTCGACCGGCGGCGCGTACTGGCTGCCGCGCACCGCGATCATCGCCGCGGACCGGTCGAGATAGGTGACCGACGGCTGACGCTTGACGTCGTAGAGCTTGGACGTGTCGGGCAGGTCGACGGCGAAGACCGCGAAGAAGGCGAGGACGAAGATCACGCCCCACAGGCCGAGCACGGCGCCCCAGTAGGCCAGGGCGTGTAGCCGCGACCGCCGAGCGCGTGGTGCGCGGGGCTCGCGTCCGCCCGATCCTGGCGACTGCGCGTTGGCCATGTGTGTTCCTGTGATAAAGCCGCCCGCCCTGGCGCGTCCCCTTAGCACCCCCCCGATGGGACCAACAACATGGACCGCGGCTGAACGGCTGGGACCTGGGGACGCGGCGACCGGGCGGCCCGAAGGCGCCCGGCGCGATGAGCGCCAGAAGCCGCCCTGGCTTGGTTGCGATGCGGAAATCTGCGTGCTATCAGGCGCGCGGCTTTGGGTCGGGGGTCCTTCGGGTCTTCTCGCCCGTTCTGCTTTTTCCAAGCGTTTTGAAGCAGATAGGCTGTGGCGGAAGAAAAGCTTCGCTGCGGCCTCGATGCGCACCGGACGGACAGCTCAGTGGCGGACGATTCCCAGACTTCGAATGTCAGCGCGAGGTACGCGCAGGCGCTTTTCGATCTCGCGCGGGACCAGGATCAGGTCTTCAACGTCGAGGCCGACCTGAAGTCTCTGAAGGCGGCGATCGCCGACAGCCGCGATCTTCGTGTGCTCCTGGAATCGCCGGCGTTCGGCGCGGAGGCCAAAGGCAAAGGCCTGGCCGCGATCGCCGAAAAGGCGCGTTTCAACGGCACGACCCGCAAATTCCTGGGTCTGTTGGCCGCCAACGGCCGCGCCTCGGCCCTGTCCGGCGTGATCGCCGGCTTCGAGCGGCTCACGGCCGAGGCTCGCGGCGAGGTCCAGGCCCAGGTCACGACCGCCGTTCCGCTGACGGCCAGCCAGGCCAAGGGCGTCGCCCAGGCGCTGCGCCAGGCGCTCGGCAAGGATCCCCAGATCGAAACCCGCGTCGATCCCACCATCCTCGGCGGCATCAAGGTGCGGGTCGGCTCCCGACTGTTCGACGCTTCGCTTCGCTCGAAGCTCGATTCCCTGAAGTTCGCCCTGAAGAGAGCGTAAGCCTATGGACATCCGCGCCGCCGAGATCTCGGCCATCCTGAAATCCCAGATCGCCAACTTCGGCGAGGAAGCTGACGTCTCTGACGTGGGCTCGGTGCTGTCGGTCGGCGACGGCATCGCGCGGGTCTACGGGCTCGACAACGTGCAGGCCGGCGAGATGGTCGAGTTCCCCTCCGCCGGGGTGAAGGGCATGGCCCTGAACCTGGAGCGCGACAACGTCGGCGTCGTCATCTTCGGCGAAGACCGTTCGATCCGCGAAGGCGACGAAGTCCGCCGCCTCGGCGAAATCGTCGACGTGCCGGTCGGCAAGGGCCTGCTGGGCCGCGTCGTCAACCCGCTGGGCGAACCGATCGACGGCAAGGGTCCGATCACCAATGTGGCTGAACGCCGCCGGGTCGACGTGAAGGCGCCGGGCATCATCCCGCGGAAGTCGGTGCACGAGCCCGTGCAGACCGGCCTCAAGGCGATCGACACCCTGATCCCGGTCGGCCGCGGCCAGCGCGAGCTGATCATCGGCGACCGTCAGACCGGCAAGACCGCCGTCGCGGTCGACACCATCCTGAACCAGAAGGCGATCAACTCCGGCGACGACGAGAGCGCCAAGCTCTACTGCATCTACGTCGCCATCGGCCAGAAGCGCTCCACCGTCGCCCAGATCGTCAAGACGCTCGAGGAGCGGGGCGCGCTGGACTACACCATCATCGTCTCGGCGACCGCCTCCGAGCCCGCGCCGCTGCAGTTCCTGGCGCCGTTCGCCGGCTGCGCCATGGGCGAGTGGTTCCGCGACAACGGCATGCACGCCGTCATCATTTATGACGACCTTTCCAAGCAGGCCGTCGCCTATCGCCAGATGTCGCTGCTGCTGCGCCGCCCGCCGGGCCGCGAAGCCTATCCGGGCGACGTCTTCTATCTGCATAGCCGCCTGCTGGAGCGCGCCGCCAAGCTCAACAGCGACAATGGCGCGGGTTCGCTGACCGCCCTGCCGATCATCGAGACCCAGGCCAACGACGTGTCGGCCTACATCCCGACCAACGTGATCTCGATCACCGACGGCCAGATCTTCCTCGAGACGGACCTGTTCTTCCAGGGCATCCGTCCGGCGGTGAACGTCGGCATCAGCGTCAGCCGCGTGGGCTCCTCCGCCCAGATCAAGGCGATGAAGACCGCCGCCGGACCCATCAAGGGCGAGCTCGCCCAGTACCGGGAAATGGCCGCCTTCGCGAAGTTCGGCTCCGACCTCGACGTCGCCACCCAGCGCATGCTGGCGCGCGGCGAGCGCCTGACCGAGCTCCTGAAGCAGCCGCAGTACGCGCCGCTGGCCGTCGAAGAGCAGGTGGTGTCGGTCTACGCCGGCACGCGCGGCTATCTCGACAAGGTCGCGACGGCGGATGTCGGCCGCTTCGAGTCCGAGCTGCTGTCCTTCATGCACGCCAAGCACCAGGACGTGCTCGACACGATCCGCACCAAGAAGGACCTCGGCCCGGTCGAGGACAAGCTGAAGTCCGTGCTCGGCGAGTTCGCCGGCAACTTCGCCTAAAGCTGGCCGCGCAGGAGAGAGCCTCAAGCGATGGCCAGCGTTAAGGAGATGCGCAATCGGATCGGAAGCGTGAAAGCCACGCAGAAGATCACGAAGGCGATGCAGATGGTGGCGGCGGCCAAGCTGCGCCGGGCGCAGGACGCGGCGCAGAACGCCCGTCCCTACGCCGAGCGCATGGCCGCGGTCATCGCCAACCTCGCCTCGGGGGTTTCGGGCGACGGCGCGCCGAAGCTTCTCGTCGGCACGGGTTCGGACCGCCGTCACCTGATCGTAGTGGCGACCTCCGACCGCGGCCTGGCGGGCGGCTTCAACTCCTCGATCGTGCGCGCCGCACGCGAGCGGATCCAGAAGCTACAGAACGACGGCAAGGACGTCCGCGTTCTGACCGTCGGCCGCAAGGCGCGCGACCAGCTCCGCCGGCTCTACGCCAAGCTGTCGGTCGGCGAGATCGAGGCTGGCGGCAATCCGTCGCTGGAACGCGCCGAAGAGGTCGCGGGCAAGATCCGCGAGCTGTTCGAGGCGGGCGACGTCGATGTCGTCACCCTGTTCTACAGCCGCTTCAACTCCGTCATCAGCCAGGTGCCGACGGCCAAGCAGTTGATCCCGGCCGAGGTGCAGGCGGGCGGCCCGGTGGTCGACCTCAAGGGCGCCTCCTACGAGTACGAGCCCGACGAGGCCGGCATCCTGGAAGCCCTCCTGCCGCGGAACCTGACCACCCAGGTGTTCTCCGCCATGCTGGAGAACCAGGCCGGCTTCTTCGCCGCCCAGATGACGGCGATGGACAACGCCACGCGCAACGCCGGCGACATGATCGCCAGCCTCACCCTGCAAATGAACCGAGCCCGCCAAGCGCAGATCACCAAGGAGCTGATCGAGATCATCTCCGGCGCCGAAGCGATCTAGAGACCGAAAGAGACCGTCATGTCCGAAGCCCCCGCGAAGAAGCCCGCTACGCGCAAGACCCCGGCCAAGAAGGCCGCCGCCCCCGGGGTCCCGGCCGCGCAAGGCGTCGCCACCGGCCGCCTGGTGCAGATCATCGGCGCCGTCGTCGACGTCGAGTTCGAGGGTCACCTGCCGGCGATCCTGAACGCGCTGGAGACGACCAACACCGACCAGCGGACCGGCCAGCCCTTCCGCCTGGTGCTGGAAGTCGCCCAGCACCTCGGCGAGAACACCGTCCGCGCCATCGCCATGGACACCACCGAGGGCCTGACCCGCGGCCAGCCGGTGTTCGACACCGGCACGCCGATCACCGTGCCGGTCGGCCCGGCGACGCTCGGCCGCATCATGAACGTCATCGGCGAGCCGATCGACGAAGCCGGCCCGATCGCCTCGACCTTCTCCAGCCCGATCCACCGGGAAGCGCCGTCCTTCGCCGAGCAGGCGACGTCGGCCGAAGTGCTCGTCACCGGCATCAAGGTCATCGACCTGCTCTGCCCCTACACCAAAGGCGGCAAGATCGGCCTGTTCGGCGGCGCGGGCGTCGGCAAGACCGTGACGATGCAGGAGCTGATCAACAACATCGCCAAGGCCTACGGCGGCTACTCCGTGCTGGCCGGCGTGGGTGAGCGGACCCGCGAGGGGAACGACCTCTACCACGAGATGATCGAGTCCAACGTCAACAAGGACCCGAAGGAAAACAACGGCTCGACAGAGGGCTCCAAGTGCGCCCTGGTCTACGGCCAGATGAACGAGCCCCCGGGCGCCCGCGCCCGCGTCGCGCTGACCGGCCTCGCCCAGGCGGAGTACTTCCGCGACGTCGAGGGCAAGGACGTGCTGCTGTTCATCGACAACATCTTCCGCTTCACCCAGGCCGGCTCGGAAGTGTCGGCGCTGCTGGGCCGGATTCCCTCGGCGGTGGGCTATCAGCCGACGCTGGCCACCGAGATGGGCAACCTGCAAGAGCGGATCACCTCGACCAACAAGGGCTCGATCACCTCGGTCCAGGCCATCTACGTGCCCGCCGACGACCTGACCGACCCGGCCCCGGCCACCTCCTTCGCCCACCTGGACGCGACCACCGTGCTGTCGCGCGACATCGCCGCCCAGGCCATCTTCCCGGCGGTGGACCCGCTCGACTCCACCTCGCGGATCATGGACCCGCTGGTGATCGGCGAGGAGCACTACAACGTCGCCCGCCGCGTGCAGGAAATCCTGCAGCAGTACAAGGCGTTGAAGGACATCATCGCCATCCTGGGCATGGATGAGCTGTCCGAAGAGGACAAGCTGATCGTCGCCCGGGCGCGGAAGATCCAGCGCTTCCTGTCGCAGCCGTTCCACGTCGCCGAGCAGTTCACCAACACGCCCGGCGTGCTGGTCAGCCTCGAGGACACGATCCGCTCGTTCAAGGCGGTGTGCGACGGCGAGTATGACCACCTGCCGGAGCCGGCCTTCTACAACGTCGGCACCATCGAGGACGCGGTCCGCAAGGCCGAGCAACTGGCGGCGGAAGCCTAAGCCCCGATGGCCGCCAAGCTTCACTTCTCGCTGGTCTCGCCGGAGCGCGAGCTCTTCGCGGGCGACGTCGACCAGGTGGACGCGCCGGGCTCCGAAGGCGACTTCGGGGTGCTGGCGGGCCACGCGCCCTTCATGACGGCGCTGAAGGAAGGGCCGCTGAAGGTCTACAGCGACGGCAAGGTGCGGACCTTCGAGATCCGCGGCGGTTTCGCCGACGTGACGCCGGAAGGGCTCACCGTGCTCGCCGAGCACGCCAGCGAAATCGAGGCCGCCTAAGCCGGAACCGCGCGACGCAGGCTCTTGCCTGCGTCCTCGCGGTGCGGTTTTTGTACGTCCGTCAAGTTCGAAGGGGGAAAGCCATGCGCACCGTCGTCACCAGCCTGATCCTCGCCGCCGGCCTCGCCGGCGCCGCCCAGGCCCAGGCGCAGGCTCCGACGGCCGCGCCGCCGCAGCCCCCCGTCGCCACCGATCAGTACACTGCGCCTCAGCCGGTGGCGCCGCCCGCCGCGCAACCGGCCGAGCCCCCGCCCGTCTTGCCGAGCAGCGGCGACGGCGCCGCCATCATCCAGGCGCTCGACAAGGTCTGCCAGCCCGCGGTCCGCGGTCAGGGCCTGGAAGCCGCGGCCAAGGCTGCCGGACTGAAGAAGAATCGCAAGGACGAGACCTGGACCATGCCGCTCGGCGGCGCCCGTGACTACGCGATCATCTTCCAGCCGCAGTATTCGCAGAAGGACGTCTGCCAGGCCGAGGTCCGCTACGCGCTCGGCCAGGAGAAGCCGATCGTCACCGCCATCAACATCTGGTCCTTCCTGCAAAAGCCGATGCTAATCCTGGGCGCCAACTATGTGGCGGTCGATGCCGACGGCGTGAAGCGGGTCCGCAAATCCTGGGAATCCCAGGACCAGACGCATGCGGTCAACTTCTCGACCGAGCGCAAGCCCGACGATACGCCTCTGAACGCCCGGTACGACACCGGCCGGCTGTTCTACCAGGAGCGCGCGGCCCGATAGGAACTTCCTCCCCGCTTCGCAGGGGAGGAAATCACGCCGCGATGCGCGTCTCGTCGCCGATGAAGTCGAGGGCGGTGGCCGCGACCGTTTCCCAGCCCGCCTCGCTCAGCATCCAGTGGGTCATCCGCGGCAGGCTGAGGAACTCCCCGCCGATCCGCTCCGCGACCAGTCGGCCGCTGGCGACCGGGTGGACGTGATCGTCCTGACCCGAGATCACCAGGCTGCGCGTCGGCAGCGGCCCAGGGCCGATGCTCGAGGTCATGAAGGGGTCCAGCCACCAGTTGAGCGCCTCGCGCACGGCCCGCGCGCTCTCCGGCCGCAGGCGGGCGAGGATCGGCGCGGCCTCGATGTCGTTCAGTCGACCGAGCAGCATCCGGCGCATGATCTCCCGGCTCGGATCGACCCGGCCGTTGGACAGCAGGCTGACCATCTGGGCGCCGAAGGCGGTGATCGCCTCCTTCACGCTCCAGCCGGCGAGGCCCCATGGCGGCGTGGGCCCGAGGAGGACCAGAGCGGCGGGCTGAACCTTGCGCGCAGCCATCTGCGCCACCAGGCCCCCGAGCGAATGGCCCACCAGGATCGGCCGGGCGGGCAGGGTGCGGCAGAGCGCGACGATGTCCCTGGCGTAGTCACGGACGGAAAGCCCGATCACGGCGTCGAGCGGGTCGGCCGCGCCATGGCCCCGCAGGTCGGGGGCGATCACCTCGTGGCCGGCGTCCTCGAACGGCTTTCGGAACGTCTCGAACGTCCAACCGCCGACGAAAGCGCCGTGCACCATCACGATAGGGTTCGTCACAGGCCTCTCCGGGCGACTGAACGGCGCCCGGGCGCCTTCTTACCCACGGTCCATATCAGCAGACGCATCCTTGCGGTACAGCCTTCACGCCGCAGGCGAGCCGCCAGGCTGCGGGGTGGCGAAGCTGGCGAAGGCTTCCGCAACCGCGTCGTAGGCCGCCCGCTTGAAGGGCACGACCAGCGCCGGCGCCTCGGCCAGATAGGCCCAGCGCCAGGCGTCGAACTCCGGTTCGCCGTGCGCCAGCAGGTCGAACTCGTCGTCCGCGCCGTCGAAGCGGAAGGCGAACCAGACCTGCTTCTGGCCCCGCCAGCCCCGGAACGCCTTGGGCCCGCCGTGCCCCGCGGGGAAGTCGTAGGTCAGCCAGCCGTCGGTGCGGGCGAGATAGGTCACGCTGCGCGCCCCCGTCTCCTCGGCCAGCTCCCGGCGGGCCGCCGTCTCGAGGTCTTCCCCGTCGTCGACGCCGCCTTGCGGAAACTGCCAATTGTGCGCGCCCGGCGTCTTGGCGCGGCGCCCCAGCCAGACGAGCCCGTCGGCGTGGAATAGGACGACGCCCACGTTGGGCCGATAGACGGAAAGGTCCGTCATCGGCTGACCGCCAGGGCCGAGGCGGGGGCCAGCTGGTAGCCGCGCTGCTCCACGCCTTGCGCCCACTGGGCGACCTTCTCGAGGGTCACGGGGTAGGCGAAGCCGGCTCCCATTGCCTGGCCGCGCTGCAGGGCGCTGGCCTCGAGCCTGAGCAGCTCCTGGTCGATGGCGGGCTGGGTGAGCTCGTCGTCGATCACGCGCTCGGCCGAGGCCCGGGGCGCCCCTCCGCCCCGCTGGGCGGCGGCGCCGTCGTCGATGAAGCCCAGCCCGCGGCCGCGCACCGCCCCCATGAAACTCTCGTAGGACTTGGCGTCGGACAGGAACCGGGACCCCAAGTAGTTGGTGAGCGCGAAATAGCCCGTCGCGCGCGAGAGGATCCAGTCGAGTTTCTTGGCCGTCTCGGGGCCAGGGGCGCCCGCGGTCAGGGTGTAGGGACCCGGGTCGTCTTCGGGATAGTCCAGCGGCTCCATCGGCGTCTCGAGCAGCACCTCGTGGCCGTGGGCGCGGGCGAGGTCGATCCAGCCCTGCAGGCCCTCGGCGTAGGGCGAGAAGGATAAGGTGATCTGCGGCGGAAGGTTGACGATGGCGGCCTGGGTGGCGCGGGCGTTCAGGCCGAGACCGCCGATGACCAGCGCGACCTTGGGCCGGCCATTGGACGTGAAGGGGCGCGCATAGGCTTGGAACGGGGTGCGGCCGTCCTGGGCGATGATCGGCAACGGCCCGGCGGGCCCGGGCGCGAACAGGCCGGGGATGGGCGCCTGCGCAAGGCCCCCTGAGGCGAGAACCGCCGGCGGCGACGCCGCGCTCGGGGCCGAGGTCGCGCCGGGCGGCGTGGCCGAGAGCTGGATCACGTCCTCGCTGAGCCAGGTCAGGCTGGCGGGTCCGAGCGCCTCGCGCCAGCCCGTGGGCGCATGCTCGAAAATCGGGCCCAGGTGGATGCGGATCGGCCGCGCGGACCCGCCGGGGCCGAGCAGTAGCACGACCGCTGCAGCGCAGGCGGCGAATAAGCCGGCGGCGGCACCGGCCTGAACCCCGAGCGAGCGCAGCGCGTCCTTCAGCCCGGCGAGCGTCGGCAGAGGCGGACGGGCGATGGCGAAGCTGGCCAAGGTCGGAATCCCTGTTTACCGGAAGCTCGGCCGATATGGTTAATCAAAGCCTTCCGCGCTTGAGCGCGGCGTTGCGCGGTGAAGCCGCAGGCTTGCGGAGCGGCCCTACCTCGTGGCAACCGGAGCTCGGCCGGTCCAGTTCCGGCGCGCCCGCGATGGAGCCCGCCTTGGCCAGATCCAGCCCCGCCGCCTTGATCTCCCGACTCGGCCGCATCGGCCTGTGGCTGCTGCTGGGGCTGTTCTTCATCGTGATAGGCCTGCGGCCGTTGCTGTCGGGAACGCACGGCGAGGGCGCCTTGGTCAGCATGGGCCGGGCGCTGGTCGGCGTTGGGCTGATCAGCGGGCTTTGGCGCGCCGACGGTTGGCTGGCCCGGTTGGCCGCCTGCGGCGCCGTGGTCTTCTGCGCCGTGGCCGCCGCCGCCGTGGTCCCCGACCTGATCGCCGGCCGGACCGTGTGGAACCTGCCGGCTCTGTCTTCGTCGGCCGCTCAGATGTTCACGCGTGAGGCCGTACTGCTGGCGGCGAGCCTGTTGCTGCTCGGCGAGAGCCTGGGGGGAAAGAGATAGGTTTCCTCCCCCGTTCACGGGGCGCTCCTACTTCTCCGTCTGCGGCGGTTTGACGGAGGCGACCTTGGCCTTGGAGGCGCCGATGATCTCCGCCAGCTTGGCGGTGGGCTTCGGCAGCTTCGGCGTGGCGGCCACCGAGCCGTAGCGCAGCACGTCTTCCGCACGGGCGAGCTGGAAGTCCTTCTTCGCATCGAAGCCTTCCGGCGGCTCCTCGGCGGGCGCGTGGGCGCCGGTGCGGACCTTGCCCTCGTCGGCGTTCAGCGCGTTGCGGAAAGAGGCCTCCGAAAACTGGAAGGCCTTGTTGGCGATGTTCTGCGCTTCCTCGCGGGTCGAGGCCACCTCCAGGTCCGGCGTGATGCCGGTCTTCTGGATCGAGCGTCCCGAGGGTGTGAAATAGCGCGCGGTCGTCAGCTTCAGCGCCCCGTCCATGCCGCCGCGCAGCGGGATCACCGTCTGCACCGAGCCCTTGCCAAAGCTCGTCAGGCCGACCACCTGGGCGCGCTTGCGGTCCTGCAGGGCGCCGGAGACGATCTCCGCCGCCGAGGCCGTGCCGGAGTTGATCAGCACCACCATCGGCATGCCGTTGGTGATGTCGCCCGGGCGGGCGTTGTAGCGCTCGATGTCGCGCGCGTCGCGGCCGCGCTGGCTGACGATCTCGCCGCCTTGCAGGAAGAGGTCGGCCACGCCGACCGCCTGGTCCAGCAGGCCTCCGGGATTGTTGCGCAGGTCGAGCACCAGGCCCTTCATGTTCGGGTTCTTGGCCTTCAGCTGGGCGAAGGCCGCCTGGGTCTCGTCAGTGGTTTTCTCGTTGAAGGCCGAGACGCGCAGCACGCCGTAGTCGCCCTCCATCTTGGCGGTGGCCGACTTGGGCTTGATCACCTCGCGCACCAGCTTGACGTCGAAGGGCTCGGTCTTTTCGCGGGCGATGGTGAGGGTGACCGCCTCGCCGGGCTTGCCGCGCATCTGCTTGACTGCGTCGTTGACGGACAGCCCCAGCACGCTCTCGCCGTTCACCGCCGTGATGTAGTCGCCGGCCTTCAAGCCCGCATTGGCCGCCGGCGTGCCGTCCATCGGCGAGATCACCTTGACGACGCCATCCTCGCTGGTGACTTCGATGCCTAGGCCGCCATACTCGCCGCGGGTCTGGTCGCGCATCTCGGCGAAGTTTTCGGGATCGAGATAGCCTGAGTGCGGGTCGAGCGAGGTGAGCATCCCGTCGATGGCCGCCTGGATCAGCTTGGTGTCGTCGACGGGGGTGACGTACTGGCGTTCGACGGTGTCGAGGACGTCGCCGAACAGGCCCAGCATCCGGTAGGTCTTCGCGCGCGGTTCGGCTGAGGCCAGCGCTTGCTGGCTGAAGTAGGCCATCGAGCCTGCGCCGAGCACGAAGGCCGAAACGCCGATGAGGAGGTACTTTTTCATAGCCCGCGAAGGCTCCTTCTGCGGCCCGGCGGACCGCGCTCACTGACTTTGCGAAGCGCGGCGCGCCCCGCCCTTATCCCTTCATCCAGCGCCCCGGATCGACCGGAACGCCCTGCTCCCTCACTTCCAGATAGAGTTCGTTGGAAGAATGTCGAGCATTCGGCATCCACCCAACAGGCTGGCCCGGCGCGACGGATTGTCCGACGCCGACGGAGGTTTGCGCCATTCCAGCCAGCACGAGATGGTAGCCGCCGGTCAAACGCAATATCAAAATGACGCCCCATCCCTTAACGGGACCTACATATTGGACCACCCCGGTCGCGGGGCTGGCGACCTGTGCGCCGGCCGCGGCGGCGTAGCTCAGGCCGCTCGATCGGCCGCCGCCGGGCGCACGCTCGCCGAAGCGGCGCGTGAGCTGGCCGCGCACCGGCGCCGAGAGCTTTTCCGGCGGGACCGCAGGGCCCAGGAAGACGCCGCGGCCGGCGAGGGTCTGCGAGGGTGTCGTCAGGTGCTCGAGGGGCGCGCTCTCGGCGCGTTCGCTCTCGCTCAGGAACATGGCCTCGCTGGCCACGGCCGCGAGCCGCCGGCGGCGCATCATCTCGCCGGCCTCGTGCGCATAGGCGCGCGCCTTCTGCTGCAGCTCCGGCGTCATGGCCCGCACCAGCATGGCGGCGCGGGCGGCGTCGCGCGCGTCCTCCGGCGCGACCAGCAGCGCAGGCGGGGGGTCGCGCCGGAGCTGTTCAACGATCGAGAGCAGGCGCGACAGCTGGCTCATGTTGCGCGTCTGCTCGGCGGAGAGCTCGGTTTCCCGCGCATTGAGCCGCGAGAGCCGGTCGGGGGCCTTGGCGGCGATCGCGGCGCCGGCGAGCAGAAGGAGGGCGGCGATGGCGAGCGGAACGCGGCGGCGAAGGCCCCATCCGTCTCGTCTCAGCGCGTCGATCCACCTCCCCCGCCTGGCGAGGGCGCCGTCAGTGAAGCTGAACCAGGGGGCGTTACGGCGGCGCATCAATTGCGATGATAGGGTGATCCGGCCAGGATGGTGATCGCCCGATAGATTTGTTCGGCGAGCATGGCGCGGGCGAGCGCGTGCGGCCAGGTCTGCGGGCCGAAGGCGAGCTTGCCCTGCGCGGCGGCGAGCAGCGCCGGATCCAGGCCGTCGGCGCCGCCGATCAAGAACACGAGCCGGCGGACGCCGCGGTCGCGAAGCCCGGCGATCTCCTCGGCGAAGGCGCGGGAGGGGCGGGCCTGGCCGCGCTCGTCGCAGGCGATTGCGTGCGCGCCCTCGAGGTGCGGGCGAAGCGCCTCGGCCTCGGCGGCCTTGCCGGGCTTGCGGCCGTCGACCTCGATCACCTCGACGGGACCCAGGCCCAGCGCGCGGCCGGCGTTGGTGGCCCGCTCGGCGTAGAGGCGCACGAGATCGGCTTCGGGCGAGCGCGCGAGTCGGCCCACCGCGGCGATGGCGATGCGCAAGTTCGGGATCAGACCGCGGCGCGGTTCGCTGGCGGTTCCACCGACCAGATCTTCTCGATGTTGTAGAAGGCCCGCACTTCCGGACGGAACAGGTGGATGATCACGTCGCCGGTGTCGATCAGCACCCAGTCGCAGGCCGGCAGGCCCTCGATCCGGCAACGGCCGTAGCCGGCGTCCTTCAGCGTCCGCAGCAGGTGGTCGGCCATGGCGCCCACATGACGATGCGAGCGCCCGGACGCGACGACCATGGCGTCGGCGACGGGACTCTTGCCTTGCAGATCGATGAAAACGACGTCCTGGGCCTTGTCGTCGTCAAGCTTGGCCAGGATCAGGTTCTCCAGGGCGGTTATGCGACCCTGGTCCTCAAGGGAGGGTTCGGCGTCCCGAGAAGGGACTTGGGCCGGACCTTCGGGCGCGCGCGGCGCGGCGTCTCGTTGCAGCGGGATAGCTCCTCTTCGTTCCTCGCTCCCCGAACCCTATCATGTCCGATGGCGGCGGTCAGCCGCCCATCACAAATCGTTTAAGCCGCGACGCTGCGCATCCGCTCCCGAAGCGCCGTCGACGACTGGAAGTTCAACGGCCCGCGCAGGAAGACCCAGGCGGGCGGCGAGGTCAGGGCTAGGGTGCGGGCCTGGGACGAGGGCCGGCGGAAGCGCGCGAATCGTTTTGCGGCGGGCGAGAAGCGGCTCTTCAGCGAGATCCACGGGCGGGAGACGACCGCGACCGGAACCTCGCGCATGATCTCGGTCCAGCCGCGCCAGCGGTGGAAGTCGGCCAGGCTGTCGGCGCCCATGATCCAGACGAAATGCACGCCCGGGAAGCGGCCTTTAAGTGCGCGCACGATGTCGATCGTGTACTGCGAGCCCAGCCGGCTCTCGGCGTCGGAGACGATCATGGAGGGGCCGCGCGCCAGCTGGGCGGCGCCGGCCATCCGCTGGGCGAGGCCGGCGGTCTCGGCCGTCGCCTTGAGGGGGTTCTGCGGCGAGACCAGCCAGATCACCCGATCGAGCCCCAGCCGCTGCAACGCGGTCTCGGCGACATGGGCGTGGCCTTCGTGGGCGGGGTTGAACGAGCCGCCGAACAAGCCGACGCGCATGCCGCGCTGGAGCGTGAAGTCGAACCGCAGGGCGTCCTGCGCGCCGCCCACGCTTCGCCGCGGCGCCGGGCCGGCCGACCACATCCCGTGCGCGCTCAAGCCTTGAGCGCGTTGCGCAAAAGTGGAGGCCGGTTTTGCGGTCACAACGCGCTCAAACTTTTGAATCTGGAGCACGATTCAACGATCAGGCATTCTGCCTGATCGCATCGTGCTCTTGCGTCCGGGGGTGGGCGCGCCGCCACGGTCGAGATGCGGGTCGGCCTGGCGCACCCTCGCGCGGACGGTGAAGACCCCGTCGCCCGCCAGCACCCCGCCGCGCGCGAACAGCCGCCCGCGCTCCCAGTTGGAGAGGCCGAGCTCGGGCCGGTCGAGCGCGTACTGCCCGTCGACCCAGCGGGTGAAGCCGTCGCCGACGAAGGGCGCGTCGACCGCCTCGAAGAAGCGGTCGTGCGCGGCGCCCTCCTCTGCAATCAGGCTGACGTCGAACCTCGGACTGTAGCGGTTGAAGAGCGCCGCAGCCTCGGCGGCGCTGTCGACTAGCCTGAGCGAGACCTCGGGCGTCTCCTCCCACTCCCACTCGCGGCCGAGCTCGGCGTCAGCGATCGGCTCCACGCGCGGCTCGATCTGGGCGCCCGCCGCGCGGACCACCGCGCCGCGGGCGTCACGAACCGCCGTCGGAAGCCGGTCGAGGTCGGCCTGCGCCACATGCAGCTTCCAGCCGCGGCGGCGTTCGCCGGCCTTCTGCAACGCCTCGAGGAAGACGGGGATCAGGTCGTCGGCGCGCGTGCGGACGATGCAGCAGGTGTTCAGCGTGTTGCAGACCTTGCGGTCCAGCGAGTGGTAGACGGCGGCGAAGAAGCGGTCTGCGTCGGCGGTTTCGTGGGCCACGATCCAGGCGCCGCCCGTGCCGTGCAGGCTGACGGGGGTCCCGGCTTGGCGGGCGATCGCGCCGAGCTGAGCCACCGCGGGGCCGGAGCCGCGGGCCACGGCCAGCGCCAGCCTGGGGTCGGCGAACATCGCCCATCCGGCGGCGTGCGCCGCGGAATCCACCAGCACGGCCGCGCCCTCGGGAAGGCCCGCCGCTGCGAGCGCCGGCGCCAGAGCCTGGCTGACGATGGCGCGCGCGGTCCGCAGAGCGTCGGAGCCGATGCGGAAGACCACGGTGTTGCCGGCGCGGATCACGCCAGTGGCGTCGGCGAAGACGTTCGGCCGGCCCTCGAAGACGAAGCCGGTCACCCCGAGCGGCGCGATCAGTTGGTCCACCGTCCAGCCGGCGTGCTCCACCCGCTCGACCAGCCGGCCGCGCGAGGGCGGGGCGTCGCGCCAGGCGCGCAGGCCGACGATCATGTCGCGGCGCATGGCGGGGCTGGCGGCCAGGCGCGTCGTGGAACGGCCGCGGCGGGCGGCGTCGGCCACGTCCTCGGCGTTGGCGACTAGGATCGCGTCCCAGCGAGCCTCGTCCTCCAGGTTGGCGGCGAAGGCGTCGAAGAAGCCGCTGATCGCGGCCTCGGAGACCTCGCCCATTCGGGCGAAGGCCTGCGCCGCGCGCTCCACCGCCGCAGCCGCGACGGCGTGCTCGGCGGCGGGCACGTGCAGGAGCGCGCCGGTGTCGGGCGCGACCAGCAGCCGGTCGCCTGCGCGGAAGGCCTCGGCCAGGGCGTCGGACACATAGGCCACGCGGTCGCCGCCGTAGACGATCGCCTGCCCCGGCTGCAGCCGCTCCAACCGCCCGCTCGCCTGAGATGTGGCCCGCTCTTTCATCGCGGCCTACCTAGGCTTTCTCCGTGCGGGTCGCAAATCTCTCCTCTCCCCCGCGAAGCGGAGAGGGAGAGGGCTCACTCCGCCAGCGCCAGGTCGTCGGCGTGGACGACCGGGCCTTCGGTGTAGCCGATGACCGCTTCGATGGCGTCGCTCTTCAGGCCGCAGATTTGCGAGGCGTCGGCGGCGTCATAGCGGACCACGCCGCGGCCGATCTCGCGGCCGGTCTCGTCGCGCACCACCACGGCGTCGCCCTTGCCGAAGCCGCCGTCGACGCCGGTGAGGCCCGCGGCCAGCAGGCTCTTGCCGCGCCGGAGCGCGGCGGCCGCGCCGGCGTCGACGGTCAGCGCGCCGGTGGGGGCCAGGCTGCCGGCGATCCAGGCCTTGTAGGCCGCGGCGGGGGTCGTCGAGGGCTCGACGATGGTGGCGGGTTCGCCACGCTCCACGGCCCATAGCGGCGAGGGTCGTCGACCGAGGGTGATCACGGTGGCGCACCCCGCGGCCGAGGCGATGCGGGCGGCGGCGAGCTTGGTGGCCATGCCGCCGGTGCCGACCCCTGCGGCGGCGTTGGCTCCGCCTGCCATGGCCTCGATCTCGGGCGTGAGGCGCGCGATCCTGGGCAGGCGCTGGGCGGTGGGATCGGAGCGCGGGTCGGCGGTGTAGAGCCCGTCCACGTCCGACAGCAGCACGAGCAGGTCGGCTCCGATCATCTGGGCGACGCGGGCGGCCAGCCGGTCGTTGTCGCCGTAGCGGATCTCCTCGGTGACGACGGTGTCGTTCTCGTTCACCACCGGCACGACGCCGAGCTGCAGCAGGGTCTCGGCCGTGGCGCGCGCGTTCAGCCAGCGCCGGCGCACCTCGGTGTCGTCGCGGGTGAGCAGCATCTGGGCGGCGGCCAGGCCGTGCGGCTCCAGCGCCTCCTCCCAGGCGTGCATCAGGGCCGATTGGCCGGCCGCGGCGGCGGCCTGTTTCTCAGGCAGGGTGAGCGCGCGGCGCTTGGGCAGCGCCAGCCTGCGGCGGCCCAGCGCCACGGCGCCGGAAGAGACGACCATCACCTGTTGCCGGCGCTCGCGCACGCGCGCGAGGTCGGCGGCGAAGGCGCCCAGCCAATGCCGGTCGGGCCCGTCCTCGCCCACGACCAGGGCCGAGCCCACCTTCACGACGATACGGCGTGCGCCCCCCAGGTCGCTCAAGGCCGCCATTCCCCCGGTGCTTCGGGCCCGCCGGCCTCGATCCCCGCTTCCACCCGGCGCTGGCGCACCAGGGCGTAGGCCTCGCGCAGCAGCTCGATCACGCCCAGGCCGGCGACGCCGGAGACCCGACGCGGCTCGGCCCCGGCGGCGGCCTTCAACTCCGCCGCCTTCGCCTCGATCGTCTCCGGATCAAGGGCGTCGATCTTGTTCAGCGCCAGGATCTCCGGCTTGTCCGCCAGGTCCACGCCATAGGCCGCGAGCTCGTGGCGCACCGTGCGCCAGGCTTGGCCCACATCGTCCTGGGTCGCGTCCACCAGGTGAATCAGGACGGCGGTGCGCTCGACGTGGCCCAGGAAGCGTACGCCCAGGCCCGCGCCTTCGCTCGCGCCTTCGATCAGGCCCGGGATGTCGGCCAGGACGAAGCGCTCGTTGGCGGAGAGGTCCACGACGCCGAGATTGGGCGTGAGGGTGGTGAACGGATAGTCGGCGATCTTCGGCTTGGCGGCGCTGACCGCTGCCAGGAAGGTCGACTTGCCGGCGTTGGGCAGGCCCACCAGCCCCACGTCGGCGATCAGTTTCAGCCGAAGCCAGATCCAGCGCTCCTCGCCATCCTGGCCAGGCATTGCGAAGCGCGGCGCCTGGTTGATCGGACCCTTGAAGTGGGTGTTGCCGAAGCCGCCGTTGCCGCCCTTCAGCAGCCGCACGCGCAGGCCGGGCTTGTCGAGGTCGAGCAGCACGGTCTCGCGGTCCTCGTCGAGGATCTCGGTGCCGACCGGAACCTTGAGCACCACGTCCGCGCCGTTCGCCCCGTGCCGGTTGCGGCCCATGCCGTGCTCCCCGGTGCCGGCCTTGAAATGCTGCTGGTAACGGTAGTCAATCAGGGTGTTCAGCCCCTCGACGCTCTCGACCCAGACGTCGCCGCCCCTGCCGCCGTCGCCTCCGTCCGGCCCCCCGTACTCGATAAACTTCTCGCGCCGGAACGAGACCGCGCCCGCGCCGCCGTTGCCGCTGCGCAGATAGATCTTGCACTGGTCGAGAAATTTCATGGTGGGAGGCGCTTATCACATACCTTCCTCTCCCGGCCATGCCGGGAGAGGAAGCTCTGAGGATCAGGCCAGCCAGACCATCATCCGGGTGCGGACGGGGCCTTCACGGGCGCGGCTCCAGCGGGGCTCGACGTCGCCGGTGTAGAGGAAGCCGGCCTTGCACAGCACCTGGCCCGAGGCCGGGTTGTCGGCGAAGTGGCCGGCCACGACCAGCTTGCGCCGCCAGTCGCGTCGCGCCCAGCCGAGCACCGCGCGGCAGGCTTCGGTGGCGTAGCCGCGGTTCCAGAACGGCCGTCCCAGCCAGTAGCCCAGCTCCGACCGCCCGTTCGCGCCCGGCTTGAAGCCGATCGCGCCGACCACGCCGAAGTTGCGGTGTTCGATGACGAAGCCGGGGTCCGTCTCCCAGTCGCACGCCGCCGCCTGGCCGACGAACGCCTCGGCGTCGTCCAGGGCGTAGGGGTGGGGAATGGACGTGGTCATGGAGGCCACGCTCAGGTCGTTGGCCAGCTCGGCCACGCGAGCGGCGTCCGCATGCACCGGGCCGCGCAGCAGCAGCCGTTCCGTCGACAGCGTCGGCGTGATTTCGATCGCGCACATCATGCCTACCTCCCGGGCCTCCCAGTCGTTGGGAGGCCCAAAAACAAAGCGGGGAGCCCGGCGTTCCGGACTCCCCGCTCGAAGTCTTGTCCGGTTCGCCTTTTTCAGGAGGCTGAACCGGATGAGAGGTCGGTTCGCCTTATTCGGCCGCCATCACCTCCGCCGGGACCACCGTCACATATGTGCGGTCGTCGCGCTTGGTGATGAACTTCACGGCGCCGTTCGCGGTCGCGAAGAGGGTATGGTCGCGGCCCATGCCCACGTTCTCGCCGGCCCAGAACTTGGTGCCGCGCTGACGAACGATGATGTTGCCGGCGATCACAGCTTCGCCGCCGAACTTCTTCACGCCGAGACGGCGGCCTGCGGAGTCGCGCCCGTTGCGCGAGGAGCCGCCAGATTTCTTGTGCGCCATTGCGCTCTCCTACGTTCTACGGTCGGTGCGACTTATTCCGTCGCGCCGTCGTCCTTGGTCTTCTTCGGGGCGGCGGCCTTCTTCGGCGCAGCCTTCTTCGGGGCGGCCTCGGCCGAAGCTTCGGCGGCGGGCGTCTCAGCGTCCACAGCCTTGGCCTTCGGCGCGGCCTTCTTGGCCGGCGCCTTGGCGACCGGAGCGGCGGCTTCCGCCGCGGCCGGGGCCACGAACGGCAGGTTGCGCGAACGGGCGTTCAGCTCAGCCTTGGTGGTCAGCTTCACTTCGCCGTCCCACTTGGCGTCCTGGCCGGCGCCGGTGATGCCGGTCACGCGCAGCACGCTCTCGAGCTGGCGATGGCCCTTGGTGCGGCGATAGCCCTGACGGCGGATCTTCTTGAAGATCTTCACCTTCTCACCCTTGCGGGTTTCGATCAGGGTGGCGGCCACGGAGGCGCCTTCCACCAGCGGCGCGCCGACGGTCACGGACTCGCCTTCGCCCAGCATCAGGACTTCGCCGAACGCAACGTTCGCGCCGGGTTCGCCATCGAGCTTTTCGACGACGAGCAGATCGCCCGGTTGCACCCGGTACTGCTTCCCGCCGGTCTTGATCACCGCGTACATGATGGCGCCTTCGTACTTGTAGAGTGTGTGCAAAACGACATGCGCCCGCGAGATGGCCCCGCGGGCGAGAGGGGCGGACTTATACGCCGGAAGACCGCCGAGTCAATGTGCAGCCCGGCGGCCGCCGATCGGTGGACGGGAAGCCCGCGTGCGCTAAGATTGCGCCCCTTCCTCGGAACCGGAAAGGCCCCAGTCCATGGCTGACGACGCTGTCATTCGCGATCTGCAGGCTCGGCTCCGGCGGCTCGAGGATCTCGAGGAGATCCGCCGCCTTTACCTGGACTACGGCATGAGCCTGGACGCCCGCGAGGCGGCCAACTACGCCAGCCTGTTCTCCAGCGACGCCAAGCTGCGCCTGGGCCCGGTGATGAAGGGCGACGGACCGAAGGAGATCGAGCAGGCCGCGCGTGAGATGTTCAGTCGTACGCCCGAGGGGGTGCGGAGCTACGCCCACATCCTCAACGCACCGCAGATCGAGCTCGACGGGGACAAGGCGACCGGCGAATGCATCTGGTTGGCGGTCAACAAGGTCGATGGCCAGCCGCAGGTCAGCGTCGGCCGGCACGTCGACGAACTGGTGCGCGAGAACGGCCGGTGGCGCTTCGCCAAGCGAAAGGGCCTGCTCGACATCGGCGTTTTGACCTCGGCCAAGAGCTAGGCCTGCGGGCGCCGCGCGCGGAAACCTGGCCGCGCCGGCGAATTCAGAGAGCCTCAATTGACTAGGATCTCCGTGCTCCGGCGCGGGGGGACGGCGCCCGGTCGATCCTCTGATGGACTGGGCAGGTTTATTATAGAAATCAATGTATTATCGGACTGCGTGTGCAGGATTTGCACGCGCGAGTTCGCGTTCTCTTTCGTTTTCGTCCGCGCGCCGGCGCACGCTTTCCGCCAAATGGCGCGCCCGAACGATATCAGCCGCGCTGTCCGCCAAGCCGAGGCAGAAGACTTGGCGTCGCGCGCTTAACCGGTGCTGTCAGGCAGAGGCTAGCCTCAGGTATGGGGCGTGCTGCGATCAGATATGGGCAGGCGCGATTCCCTGGCGCCTTCGGTGTGAATTCATAGGCCGACGAAGCGGGGCATGCGCTTCTGCGCGAAGGCGGTGCGGCCCTCTTCGTAGTCCTGGCTCGCGGCCAGCACCGGCTGGATCCGCAGCTCGGCCTCGAAGGCGGCCTCGAGGGAGAGCGGCGCGCTCAGCAGCTCGCGGCGCACGTGGGCGCTGGCCAGCGGGGCGACGGCGCGGAAACGCTTCGCCGCCGCCAGCGCCGCGGTCATGACGTCATCCTGAGCCGCGATCTCGTCGACGAGCTGGATGCGGTAGGCTTCGGCGGCGTCGAGGGTGCTGGCGCTGATCATCATCTGCTGGGCGCGGCTGGGGCCGACGCGCCGCGGCAGGGACCAGAGAAGCCCCCCATCCGGCAGCAGGCCAACCTTGCCGAATGAGGCGCAGAACTTGGCGTTGGGGTGGGCGATGATAAAGTCGCAGGCGCAGGCCAGAGAGAGGCCGGCGCCGTATACCGCCCCCTCGACGGCGGCGATCACCGGCTTGTCGGCATGCAGGATGGCGTTGATCATCCTGTGCAGCGCCCGCAGCCGCCGCGGCGTCCGCACCGATGGGTCCTCGTCCACCGAGACGTCCGACTTCATGTTGCCGCCGGAACAGAAATGGCCGCCCTTGCCGGCCAGGATGATGGCCCGGCAGGCCGGTTCGCGGGCCGCCGCGCCGATCTGCTCGGCGAGCGCGAGCCGGGCTTCGTAAGTGAGTGAATTGCGCTGTGACGGATCGTCCAGCCAAACGGTCCATACGTCGTGGCTCTTCTCCGTCCAGACTACTTCAGTCATTGTTTTCCCGGCGCGGTCGTGTCGTCTCCCCGGATCTAGCGACGCCCCCCGGAAACTCCAGTCCGCGTGGCTTTCCATCATGTATGTGGGGATAAGGTGACTGCAGGCGGCGCCCTTCACTCTTCGTAGATTAGCCCAGGTATGTGTTTCTTACTCCAATGCCGAGGTCCTCATCTGTCTTCTCAGATGCCTTTTGCGTAGACACGCGTTTGTGCTCGCCGCCCAGCGCGCGCCAAGAGGAGGAGATACGCGCCGTAGTCTTCAGTGAGTCACATGCGCGGCTCGAACTTCGCTCTGTTCCGGACCCGACCCCGGGAGTTGGCGAGGTCGTGAACCGTTGCCAGTGCTGCGGGGCTGCAAATCTGATCTTCACTTCTCGGAGGTTGCCGGAGCCCTGCCGTCGGACTGCGTGCTTGGCCATCCTCGATCATCTACGATCATGCGGGCTACGCCGCGTGCAAGGTCATGATCGATCTGTGGAAGAAGGACTGAGAACGGGTGCTGAAATACATCGGGAGCCTGCTCACGGCCGCGGCGCTCGCTTGCGCATCGGTCATGCTCGCGTCGTGCGCCAAGCCGGAGATGGCGCCAGCCGCTTCCGGCGAGTGGCGAGTGAACGGCGGCACGAACGATGAGCAGCACTACTCGCCTCTGCAGCAGATCTCGCAAAGCAACGTCGGCCGGTTGGGGCTGGGCTGGTTCTACGAGTTCGACACCGATCGCGGGCAGGAGGCTACGCCGATCGTGGCCGGCGGACGGATCTACGTCTCGACGGCGTGGAGCAAGGTTTTCGCCTTCGATGCGGGCTCCGGAAAGCTGCTCTGGTCCTTCGATCCAAAGGTGCGGGGGGATAAGGCGTTCGAGGCCTGCTGTGACGTCGTGAACCGCGGCGTCGCGGTGGAGGGCAATCGGGTCTTCTTCGGCGCGCTCGACGGGCGCCTGATCGCGCTGGATGCGGGAACTGGAAAGGCCCTCTGGTCGGTCCAAACGACCGATCCCAAGAGGCCTTACACCATCACCGGTGCTCCGCGCGTGGTGAGGGGCAAGGTCATCATCGGCAACGGCGGCGCCGAATATGGCGTGCGCGGCTATGTCAGCGCTTACGATGCCGCGTCGGGCAAAATGGCTTGGCGGTTCTACACCGTCCCGCCGAACCCGAAGAGCGGCCCCGACGGCGCCGCTTCGGATCCCCAAATCCCGATGATGGCCGCCACCTGGCACGGGGAGGGGTGGTTGAACGGGGGCGGCGGCACCGTCTGGGACTCGATCGTCTACGACGAGAAGTACAATCAGCTCTATATCGGCGTCGGCAACGGCGGACCGTACGATTACGGGATCCGATCACAAGGCAAGGGGGATAATTTGTTCCTCTCGTCGATCGTCGCGCTTAACCCCGATACCGGGAAGTACATCTGGCACTACCAGCAGATACCCGGTGAATCCTGGGACTATACGGCCACCCAGAACATGATCCTTGCGACACTGTCGATTGGTGGGCAGTCGCGGGATGTGCTGATGCAGGTTCCGAAGAACGGACTGTTTTACGTCATCGACCGGCGCACGGGCGTACCGGTATCGGCCACGCCTGTCGTCCCGGTCAGCTGGTTCAAGGGCTTCCCGGCAGGATCCTGGCGTCCCAGCATCGATCCGAAGGCATACTATTCGAAAGGCTCGGCTTTGGTTTCGCCGGGAATGACAGGGGTGCACAGCTGGCACCCGATGGCCTTCAGCCCGACGTCCGGACTCGTCTACGTCCCGATCCAGGCCAATAACGCGGCCGGCTACACGGCGTTGAAGACCTTCAAGTTCAACCCACATGGATGGAATACGGGGACGGACCTCACCGAGGTTCGCCTGCCTGAAGATCCCGCCCGCATCGAGGCGATTGCGAAGGGGGCCACCGGCGCACTCGTGGCCTGGGATCCCGTCGCCCAGAAGGCGCGCTGGCGTGTGGACCAGCAATACGAGCGGAACGGCGGTGTGCTAGCCACGGCCGGAGGCCTGGTCTTCCAAGGAACGCCTGATGGCCGCTTCGTCGCCTATGCTGCGGATACCGGCCGAAAGCTGTGGGAGTACGCCGCGGGCAACGGGATCATCGCCGCTCCAATCAGCTATGAGCTGAACGGTCAGCAGTATGTCGCCGTCATGGCCGGCTTCGGCGGATCCACCATTGCGACCGGCTTCCAGTTCCCCCAGCGCGAACGCCGCGCCGGCCGTCTTCTGATTTTCCGCCTGGACGGCAAGGCGAGCGCGCCCGCCTATCCGACGATCCCGCGCCCGGCGCTACAGATCACCGAACCGGAGGCTCCGGCCGCCACGATCAAGGTCGGCGAGGCGACGTTTGCGAACAATTGCTTGGTCTGCCATGGCCTGGGGGCGATCGGCGGCATCCTACCCGACTTGCGGCGCTCGCCGGCGATCACCGACAAGGTGGTCTTCAAGTCGATCGTACTAGATGGCGCGCTGACCTCCCAGGGCATGATCAGCTTCCGTCATCGCCTATCGGACGCCGATGCCGAAGCGATCCGAAAGTACTTGCAATACCGCGCCCGGGCGCTTGCTTCGAACGAAGCCTCGGCGCAGGCCAGATAAAGGCGAGGATCTCGACATGACTGTCTTCAAGGCCAGGAACCCGGAGGTCGAGCACGTCGACCGACGCCGCCTATCTCGAGACCACGGCCCATCTTTCCACCGGAGTTGCCGTCGCACCTGAAGTGAGCGCGGCGCCGCGTGCGGGCGCGTCCAACAATCCAATTAACGAGCGAAGACAGGGAGCAACCTCCGTGCCCACGTCCATCCACGCCCGCCGCGTCAGCCACATGAACGTCGTCGTCGAAGACTTCGACGCCAGCGTCAAACACATGGAGGACCTCTTCGGCGCCGTCTTCCTGCTGGATCTGCCGGGACCCAACTGGCATGCGTGCCTGATCGAGATCGGCGGCGTGATCTTGGAGCTGTTCGCCTCGCCGCACTTCATGCTGCACTCACGCATCGGCCCGCATTATTTAGGCGTCGAGTACGAGGCGGACATGACTGAGGCTCGCGCCGCGGTGACCGAGCACGGCGTCGGGATCATGCGCGACATTGACGTCGCCTTCCACACCCACCCGGCCGATGGCTTCGGCGTGGACTACGAGTTCTACGGCGGCTCCTTCTTTGAGAACGAACCGCCGCGCCTGACCACGCTCTGCCGGCCGGCGGCCTACTGGCGGGACGAGCATCCGCTCGGTCTGCTGGGCCTGAAGGGCTACACTCACGCCGTCGCTGACCTGGAGGCGGCCTCGACATTCCTGCAGAGTTTCCTGGCGGCGACGCCGCTTTACGAGGAGGAGCGGCCCCACTTGGGCGCCCAGGTGATCGGCCTCAAGATTTCCGACGACATCGTCGACCTACTGAGCCCGACCGCCGAGGGCGCGCTCCGGCGCGAGATGTACCGCACCGGCGAGGGCATCCTATCGACAGTATTCCGCGTCGCAGACCGTGATCGCGCCCGGCGCTACTTCGAGGAACGCAACGTGCAGTTGGTCGCCGGGACCCATCCCTCCAACTTCGCCGTGGCGCCGGCGGCCAACCGTGGCATCCGCTTCGAATTCAGCGAATAATCGTTCCAATCAAGCATGTGAATAGTCGCGGCGCCTCCCGCGACTCGCTCGTCCAAGTCGGCATAGTCTCGAAAGACGCAGCTTAAGGCCGAGGTTCGACATGGGTGACACTATCAGTCAATCGGCGCTGGAACGGTTTGAGGTCCGGGAGCTGCTGGACGCCTACACCGCCAACGTCAACCTCCGTGAGTTTGCGGCCGCAGGAGCCCTGTTCGTCCCGGACGGGGTGTGGGAGGTGCGCGGCGTAGCCGACACGCCCCGTCGAATCCAGGGATCTCTCGCGATTGGAGACGCTATCGCCCGAGCGGTCGGCGCCTTTGCCCGGCTGGTTCAGATGAACCATGCACCGCTGATCCGGGTGAATGGCGACCGCGCCACGGCGAGCTCGACCATTCACGAGATGGGCAAGGCCAAGGATGGGTCGGACATCTTCCTGCTCGGCCGCTACACGGACGATATCGTCAGGGTGGACGGCGCCTGGCGCTTCCAGACCCGCCAGTTCGACGCACTGTACCTCGACCGTAGTCCACTGGCGGGGTCCATGCTCTGAATTGATTGCAAGACGAGTGGATTGCTGAACTTGGCCATACTCAACGAAATCATCGCGTCGGCGCTCAAGGGCGAACGCGACGAGCCGCTCCTTGAGTTCCGTGACCATTGGCTCCCGCGCGGCGCCTTGGCCGCGGTCGCAGCTGAGGTCGATCAGCGCCTGCTGCTGACCGATAGTCCGCACGAGGCGCCGATCGCGATCATCCCCCGAAACCGCCCCGCCTTCGTGGCCGCCATCAGCGCCGTCGTCGGCAGCGGCCGCTCGATCCTTATGATCTATGCGTTTCAGTCCCCAGAGGCGGTCGCCGCCGATGTGCGGCGGCTTCGTCCGGCGGTCGTCGTCGCCGACGAGCAGGACTGGGCGGACGCCGTCAGAGAGGCTGCCCGAGAGGTCGGTTCGGCGGGAATCGTCCTGCGTGATCACGCCGCCCCCGAGAATGCGGTGGGCTTCGTGTCCGGGCTGGAGCAGACGGACCCCGCAGTCGAGCATCATCCGCCCTTCGCGGCCCCCGGGATTGAGATGCTGACGAGCGGGACCACAGGCGCACCGAAGCGCTTCCATCTGGGCTATGACCTGATCGAGCGCTCGATGGTGCTCGAACACACCCAGTATGCCTCCGACAGCATCACGAACTCGCCGCCCGCCGTGGCGATGTTCCCATTCGGCAATATTAGCGGGCTGTACTCGCTGTTTCCGCTGCTGGCGGCGCGCAAGCGGTTCGTTCTGCTGGAGAAGTTCACCGTGGAAGCGTGGCTCTCCGCCGTGCAGCGGTACCGCCTGCCGCGGATTGCTCTTCCACCGGCGGGCTTCTGCATGTTGCTCGACGCCGATCCGCCCTTGAGCGCCCTGGAGAGCCTCGAGTTCATCAACACCGGCGCGGCGCATCTGCCTGTCGAAGTGCAGGAGGAATTCGAGGCGAAATTCGGCATTCCCGTCCTGACATCCTACGGCGCGACGGAATTCGGCGGACCGGTCACCAATATGACGCTGGAGCTGCGGCGCAGGTGGGGCGACCGTAAACTCGGGAGCGTCGGCCTGCCGTGGGCGGGCGCAGAGCTGCGGGTCGTGGATGGCGACAGCGGCGCTGAGTTGCCCAGGGGCTCTGTTGGGATTCTCGAGGTGCGCACGCCGCGGATGGGCGGCGACTGGATCCGTACCTCCGACGTGGCGATGATCGACGCCGACGGCTTCGTCTTCCACCGAGGGCGCGCCGACGGTGCGATCACCCGCGGCGGGTTCAAGATCCTGCCTGAGACGGTGAACAGCGCGTTCGAGAGCCATCCTTCCGTGGCTGCCGCGGCGACGGTGGCGGCGCCCGACCGCCGGCTGGGCCAGGTTCCGGTGACGGCGGTCGAACTGAGGGTCGGGGCGCCGGCGGTCTCCGCGGAGGCTCTGTTGGAGCACGCGCGCAAGCACCTGTACGCGACCCATGTGCCGGTGCGGGTGAGGATCATCGATGCGCTGCCGCGGACGCCGTCCATGAAGGTGAGCCTGGTCGATGTTCGCGCGTTGATGGCTGACGTTGAGGGTCGGTAGCGGTCCGGACTATCCGGGTCGGGACCGAGAGGACCGCGGCGAGGCGCGCGCTGCATCGGCGCCGGCGTCAAGCTAGAGGATCTAGCCGCCGCGTTTGCGCACGACGGGATCACCGCCTGCAGGGCGAGCATTCGCCTTTGCGACTGAAAGCGGACGCCGAGCAATCATCGCGCGCGGTCAGTGGCCCGCGAACGCCGCCCTGCGCGAGCTCGGGTGGTTTTCGTCATGGAGGCCCGCCCGAACGTGATGCATCTCTTCTGGACAGTGAGCGCCTAGTTTCCCACCATGGAAGCCTCGATTGTCGTCGGGGCGAAAAAAGGGAGACGGGAGACCTCATGGGAAGGCCGCGGGTCCTACCCCTTAAGCATAGAATCACGGCGAGGCCGCCACTTGACAGAGCCGTCAAATCGGCAGGCCGCACCCTAGAGATCCTGGAATTCTTCGACGACATTCAGCGCCGGTCCACGGTCACGGAAGTCGCTCAGGCGCTCGGCTATCCTCAGTCGAGCGCATCCGCGTTGTTGCGAAGCTTGGTTGTGATGGGCTACCTGCACTTCGATCTCCGCAGTCGCACGTACATCACCTCGAGCCGCGTCGCACTCCTCGGCAGCTGGGTGTCGACAGAGTTCTTTGCCGAAGGCGCCGTCATCTCGATGATGAAAGAGCTGAGCGAGCGGACTGGGGATACTGTTATGCTCGCAACGCGCAACGATCTCAACATTCAATACATCCACGTTATTCAAGCAAAAAAGCCTGCGCGGCTGCACCTGACTCTCGGCACGGTACGCCCTCTCGCCCAATCAGGGGCCGGATATGCGGCCATGAGCGCTTTGAGCGACCGCGAGGTCGCCTTGATAGTGAAGCGCATCAATGCAGAAGCTCAAGATGGTCAGCCGTTGATTCGACTTCAGGAGCTCATCTCCGTGCTTGCCGATGTACGTCACAAAGGCTACGCGTTCAGTTGCGACGTAATCACGCCGGGCGGCGGCATCATAGCGGCGCCATTGCTTACCGGTCCCGGCGCCCCGCTCATGGTCGTAGGCATAGGCGGCATCAGCGAATTGATGCGTCAGAACGAAGCAGAGCTCGCGTACGTCTTGAAAGACACGATGCAGCGCCACGTCAAAAATCTGCGCTAATGCAAACCACTCGGCGCCGACGCAACGAGAGCCCGCCCGTCCTGTCGTGCCGCTAGATGTCTGGTCCCGGAGTGTGCGGGACCCAGCTTAGCTGGGTGCTCACACCGGTGGGAGCTATGGGGCAGATACTCCACGGAGCGCCACGACCACGCACGCCATCCGAGCGACGATACAGCAATCGAAAGCTCCGACCCAGGAGGTAGCCGCACGGTACGGCCTCAATCGCAAGACGGTGGCCAAGTGGAAGAAGCGGAGCTTCCTCCACGACGCGCCAATGGGGCCCAAGGCGCCTCGTTCGACGGTGCTGACGCCGGAGGAAGAAGCGACGGCGGTCGCTTTTCGGAAGCACACGCTGCTTCCACTGGACGACGGCCTTTACACCCTGCAAACGACCATCCCGCATCTTACCCGTTCAGCCCTGCACCGCTGTCTCCAGCGGCACGGCGCCAGCCGGTTGCCCGAGATCGAAGGCGACAAGGCTGCCAAGAAGACCTTCAAGCGCTACCCGATCGGCTTCTTCCACATCGACACCGCCGAGGTCCGAACCGAGGAAGGCAAGCTGCCCTGATCCGAAGTTCGAACGGCAAGGCGTTGCTGGGCTCCCTGTCAGCGGCTTGAGCAAGCGCTGACCGATCAGCGCTTGTTCGCCGGCAATCCGATATTTGGCGATTTGCGGCGCCCGAGCGGAGCGGCCACACCTGCCCAGCTTTCGTCGCCGCTGCTATCCTGCCGCCGGATCGACAGGAACCCCCACGACGCGCCCAAGGTTGATGAAATTCTCGCGACCATGCTCGACCCGTCCTCCGCCGAGATCGCGCGGCGGCATGACCAAGGCATCATCTCAGATTCGACGGCCTGACCGCTGTCGCGCGACGCCCAATCTCCGCAGCTTCACTGCGATAGCCTGTGAGCGATAAGCATGAGATATCAGTATCGGCTCATGTAAAAGCGCTCGCGTGGTCCGCCTCTCTACTCGATCGCATACACATCGTACACGATTTCGGTCTTCGACCCGTATCGCAACTCGCCGATGCCGATGAACTGATGGCGGTTTACCCAAAGGTACTCCGGATTGTGTGCAATCATTCGTGGAGCTGATCTGGGCCGCAGCTTCACCGTCGGCGGAACGCCGGCGAGCGAGCGGTCGAATTGGTCAGGTCCAAAGTCTACGACACCCGTGTAGCTGAACTGTATAGTTGCGTCATCGTGCGTTCTTATCATTACGCGAACGTCAATCTCCATGACACCATCGGTCCGCATGCACGCCCAATCGGCGCCGCCAGGAAGCACGGCGCCGCGGATACGGGGACCTTCGACCAAACCTTCGCCAATATAGCCAACCGAGCGCAGACCTTGTGGAGTAAGTCCCACGACGTCTCGCCCAGTCACGCTAAAGGTTAGCCGGCAAACCGGTTCCAGGCGGTATTCAAGATCAAACATTGTGATTCCTTTTCGCTCGGCTCATCGATAATGCTCCCCCTTGCGGCCGTGTTCCCCAAACATCAAGGTCGTTCAAGTCGCGTTTACAGCTCGCGTCGAAAGCAAATCTTGAACTGCCCCAGCGGTCACGTGCGGACGTGCACATCCTCATATCGCCGCCTTTCCCGCGAGCGCGCCAGTCCACTGGTGCGATAGGTCAACACCACGTCGCTTCCAGCGTCGGCCAGAGCCGCGCAGACCGCCCGCCGATTCCGCCGCTGCGCCAGCGACGAACGCCGCTCCCGGTGGCAACATTTCATCCGTCATGCAGCGTTTCCCACACGTGCTCAGGCCTGTTTGCGACGGCGAGTAGCAATCTCCTTTCATTTACCGGGGCGACGTGCTTCCGTCGAACTGCTCGGGCAAGAAGCACACATGTGTCGTTTCGGCGAAGGCGCCCGAGCGGGTCGCGTGATATCAAGATCGTCGCAGGTGCGAGCTTCGCGGAAGCGACGTCGAGCGTTTGTTCGCGGAGAACCTGATAGGTTGAAGGAGTGGTTAAATGGCTGATGTCGTCGAGCACTTGAAAACGGTCGCGGATCGCATTCAGGAACATCTTCGTCAATACATCGAGTCGGATGGACGAGAAGGCTATTACTATGACGCGAGCCATAACCCAGGTGCAGATCCGAGGAGTTTAGCGCTCGTTCTCAGAACGATCGGGCGAAAATCTGGCAAGACGCAGTTGGCGCCATTGATCTTCAACTGGTGGAAGGATGAGGCGGTCATCGTCGCCTCGAAGGGAGGGAGCGACCAACACCCTGCCTGGTATCTGAACTTGGTGGCGCAGAATACCGTAGACGTTCAAATCAAGAACAAGCGGTATCGCTGCACATGGCGGATTGCTGAAGGCGAGGAACGTCAGAGGATCTGGAATTACATGGCGGATTACTTTCCACCATATCGAGATTACCAAAAGCGCACGACGCGTGAGATTCCCGTCGTCCTCTTGGCGCCGGGGGACGAGATCGAGGAGAAATTCGACCTCGGCGACAGCGCCGGCGTCGACACCCGGACACGAAGCTGACAGTGCTGCTCACGGCGGCCGCAGGCAGCACAACCTGCTGCCTGCGGCCGCCGCCGCTCCGCCGCGCTCGCGCGTGGCTGGACGCGCTTCGTCCGTGCGGTGTACGCGCTTTCACTTGCCTGACGATGGATCCGTGCGGATGGGCCGGGCGCTGGCCCCGGGGATAAGAACGATTGGGAGGCCTGAGCCTCCCGTGGCTGACTATTCGATCACGCCGAGCACCGTGCCGACATCGTATATCCCCCCAGGCGCCGCGATGATCTTGAGGGTTCCGGACGACGGCGCCTCGATCTCGTTTGACGACTTCTCGCTCTCAAGCATGTAAAGGGGCTGCCCTTCTTTCACGGTTTCCCCGTCTGCAACCAGCCATTCGGTGAGAAGGCCCTCGCTCATGTCAAAGCCAAGCTTGGGTAGTAAGATCTCAGTGATCATTGTCATATCCTGTAAGAAGCCTGACGGCGGACAGCGGCGTGAACCGGCCGGTTCACGTTAAGGCGGCGCGCATTTGTGCTCACGCAAGTGCTCGATTGCTCGACGCGCTCACGCCGTATCCTGGGACATTGCAGATCAGAAGCTGTAGCGGAATTGCACGCCGTAGCTGCGCGGCTGAGCGTAAGCGACCGCGTCTCCGCCGGGTGAGTCAGATTCCTGCATCGAGTAAGTCTTGTTTTGGAGATTGCGCCCCCAAACCGAGACTTCCCAATGTTGATCATCGGGTCGCCACAGCAGATTCGCACCTAGCGTGCTGTAGGCGTCCTGGCGGACGCGATTGCCGACCTCCCAAGAGAATCCCGAATTGTAGTACAGGGTGCTGGACGCAATCAGATGTCCAGCGGCCAAAGCGGCGTCATAGGTAGCTGTAAAACTGCCTGTGAACTTGGGGGCTCGCGGAATGCGAAAACCTGTGGCGTCGATGACCGTCGAGACGTTCCCGCATGGGTATGGTGCAGGCGAGCACGCGGCGGCAGGAGTGTTCACGGTGGCGTTTGCGAACCGCCGGAACGTGGCGTCCGTATAAGCCAAGCCGGCGCTGACGGTAAGTCCTTCAGCAATGCGCAACTCGCCGTCCATATCGATTCCGTCGATCTTGGCGCTGGCTGCGTTCTGGAGCACGCTGGCGGTGGTGCCGTTCGACCTGGTGACCGTTGCCGCGACTTGAAGGTCGCGATAGCTATAGTGATAGATTGCCGCCCCGAGCCGAACCCGGTCGAACTGTGCCTTGAGGCCGGCCTCGTAGGCATCGATCTTCTCCGGATCGACCGGTGTATTCGACAGGCCGGTGCCATTAAAAGCGCCGCTTTTGAATCCGGCGTTGTAGTTCGCATACACATTGACCGCGTCGTTGAAGCGATACTTCACCCCCAGGTGCGGCGTCACTGCGCGCCAGGAATGCTTTCCACCAGCGACTTGGGTTGGCGCGGCGGGGCCCAGGCCGAGCAAGCCGGCGTACTCGCGCTCTTCCCAACTATACCGCGCACCGCCTGTTACCGAAAACTGGTCGGTGACATCGAACGTCGCCTCAACGTAACCGGCGGCGGCGTCGGTCTTGAGGTTGGCGATGATGTTTTGTGCGCCGAAATTGACGTTTAAAAAACCGTGTGCCGTCTGTCGGAAAAGCAGAAGGCCTGAAATGAGTCTGAATCGGCCGAATTGCCTTGAAGCAAAAGTAAGTTCTTCGGAATAGCTATCCGTAGGCGCTATCAGTCCAAAGGATAGGGCTTGTGCTGGGCCGGCGTCCGCGTCCTGCAGCACGGAGCCCTTGTTTTTGCTGTAAGCCGTGATCGAGGTCAAAGTTCCCGCTCCAAGGTCGAGCTTGCCGCCTACTGATACGGCCTGCTGAACCGAATACAGAATCGGGAAGACGTTTGCCTTATTCGTGAATGGCTCGGTTGTGACAGGTATTTGCGGCGCGACACGTCGGCTCGCCGAGTTCCCGCCGAAGGGCACCTGCGCCGCGTATGGACTTGTGTCCTCGTGACTGCCGGTCATCCCCGAGAGTACGAATTCGGACTTGTCGGTCGGGGTGAACAGCAATTTCACGCGAACGGTCTTCGCGTCGATCGTTCCGATGCGCCCACCACGCAGGAGATCCTTTGTGTAGCCGTCCATCTTGTGTGCGTAAGCTGTGATGCTTGCGGCGACTTTGTCCTGCACGAGTGGCCCGCTCATGAACGCGCTATAGACCTGTTCGTCGTAGCGGCCGTATCCGACGCGGATGTCGCCGGTCGGCGTAAAGGATGGCCGGCGCGTCGTAAGGAGGATCGCGCCTGCCGTGGCGTTCCGACCATAGAGGGTGCCTTGAGGCCCCTTCAGCACCTCGACTTGCGCAACATCGGGCATGTCGAATACGCTTGAGAGGGTGTTCGCTTGGTAGACGCCATCGACATAAATCGCGACCGCACTTTCCAGGCCTGCACCGGTGCCTTGTGAAGTGACGCCGCGTAACACCGGCTGCGCAAAGCCGCCCTTCATCGAGAAATTCAGACCCGGAACCGCCGACGTCAGGTCACGGGTCGACAGCACGCCCTTCGCCGCAAGCTGTTCAGCCGTCTGCACTGTCACTGACATTGGAGTCTCATGCAGACGCTCGCTACGACGTCCGGCGGTGACAATCACCTCTTGAACTGTGCTACCAGGATCGTTCTGCGCCAACGCAGGCGAGGCCACCAACGCAGTCGTTGCCAGGAGCATCAATGAAAACACTCCGTGAGATCCCCGTACCACGTACCCCTCTCCTTTCGATTCGCGGCGGCGACCTACCGACGGTGCAGCCCATTCGCTTAGGTTTCCACAAAGCGCAATTGTTCAGGTGAGCGTCGTGTTGCATGGCAGACCCACGAGCGTGCGGCCGTAGGCTTCCAGGCAGATGTCGATGTCGAACACGGCGTGGCTGGAAGCTGTGTCAAGATCACGCTTGATCCGCGCTAAGGGGTGATCGTCTCTCCACGCGCTTGATCCAACGACCCGACAGACGATATCTACGGCGTCACGACAGATCTCCACAGCATGCGCGGACTGCGTACGCAGTCGAAGCCGCTCATTGATCTGCTCTGGTTCATCGAGGCGTCCGATCTCGTGCGCTTCACGCAGGATGTTCCGCAATACAGCTTCAGCTGCGCGAACCATCACTTCCGCGCGGGCGATCCGAGCTTGGGCGATGGCTCGTTCGCCCTGGGCCGTAATCGAGCCACGTCGTGTATAGTCGCCTAGATGCTCCTTTGCGAGCGTAACCGCTGCCCGAGCTCCGCCGAGTTGGGGGATCGCCGACACCACGCAAAGAAAAGCTAGAGCTGGAGGCGAAAACACCGAATTCGGATAATTTGTCTGTGCGAGGCCACGACCGCGACGGATCGGTTCAGCCGGCGTCACGTGATGCGAAGGTACAAACAGATCCTGGATGAGGATGTCGTTGCTGCCCGTGCCGGCTAGCCCCGACATATGCCAAGTATCGAGGATACGGGCATCTTCTGCGCGTGCAATGACATTGACCGGCTCTGCGCCGTTCGCGGCGTCGAGCGTCGCAGTTAGGATCAGCCAGTCAGAGTGCATCACTCCGCTGGCCCATTTCCAATGTCCATTAAGCCGATAGCCGCCCTCGCACCGACTGAGGCGACCAGGCGGGCCCGTGACAAGAGGGCCGATGAAGTAAGGCCTCTCACTCCAGATTTCGCTCTGTGTCTCAAGCGGGAAATGGGCCAGATACCAGTTATGCGCAGCGCAGAATGCCGCGCACCAAGCTGTTGAAATGCAGCCTTGGGCAAGGGCCAGGACGGCATCAAAAAAGGACTGAAAATCGGTTTCCAGCCCGCCGAACCGCTTCGGTACGAACTGATAGAAGAAGCCGCTGTCTCGGAGAGCCTGCCATACAGCATCGACAGGACGCCTTAGAAGCTCAGCGTCATGCGCGTGGGCGGCAAGCAACGGCGCCAGACCTTTCGCGCGCTGCACAATATGCTCGGGGCATAACTGACGCAGTTGCTGCGGAGATAGCCAATCTCCTCCGGAGGGCTTGCGCCAGTCGGCGAGCGGCGTCGTCGCCAGCTGATGCTCCATTGTCGTGTCCACGCCTTGTGACCGTCGGGTGATGAGCGTGCTCCTTCTCGTAACCAATATCCAACTGAGCCCGTCGCCGCCCACCTCTCCGATGGAAATCGACAGATACGTGCCGACTGAGCGATCCGGCCATGCCGGGACTCGCGGTGATCTCACTAAGGTGATCCTACTGAAAAGCTACAAATGTTCGCGCGGTCGGCAGGAGCATAGCTCCCGCCGGGACAGCCAAACAAACGGGGGGAATCTTGAATAGGGCGCAATATCTCAAACTCAGCAGCGCAGTCTGTGCATTGATGCCGGCCATGGTGAGCCCCGCCTTAGCTCAAGGCGCATCGACCGACAAAGCTACGCCGGCGGTCGGCCGTGCGGACCAGATCGAAGAGATCGTGGTGACGGCGAGGCGTAGAGAGGAGCGCTCACAGCTTACTCCGGTGTCGCTGACCGCGATCAATCAGGAGTCGCTAGTCGCCGCAAACGTCCAGCGCTCTAGCGATCTTACCAGAGTTGCTCCCAATCTCACCGCGTCTTGGGCTATCTCGACCCCGACTACTTCCTGGGCGGCGAGATGAAGATCGATGCGGAACTGAGCCGCCGTGCAGTCGGAGAGCTCGGCGAAAAGATCGGGCTGGATTTGCTTTCGACCGCGCAGGGCATTCATGATCTTGCGAACACGCACATGGGATCGGCCATTCGCGTGGTCACGCTTCAACGTGGAATCGACCCCAGGGAGTTCGCCATAACCGCTTTCGGTGGGGCAGGTCCTGCGCACGTCGTGAAAGTGGCTGAGTTGTTCGAGATCCCGCTCGCGATTATCCCGCCCTCGCCCGGCGTGCAATCGGCCTACGGTTTGCTGGTTTCCGATCTTGTCAGCGACCATGTCGCCAGCGTGTTCATGCCGCTCAAGCGCGCGGACCCCGTGGCGTTGCGCGCGATATTCGACCGGCTGGAGAAAGAGGGACGGAACGCAATGGGTCAATATGAAGAGGGTGTAGAGATCCGCGTAGAGCGTTCCATCGGCGTCCGCTTCGCCAGCCAGTCGCTTGACCTGGCGGTTCCCATCGAGCCTGGCGCAATTACCGGCGAAACGCTGGTTGAGGCGGAAGCGGATTGCCGGCGGCGCTATCTTCAGACCTTCGGTACGGAGTCCGAAGACGAGTGCTTTACGGTGAATTGCCGCCTGCGCATTGTGGGTGTCGTGCCGAAGTCGGGGACCGAGAAGGCGCCGCGCGGCGATGGAGACGCGTCTCGAGCCCTCAAGGGACGCCGGAACGCTTGGTTCGGGAAGGCGGGATTTGTCGAGACGGAGGTCTATGACCGCACGCGCCTTCGCCACGGTGACAGCATAGGCGGCCCCGCGATCCTCGAAGAACCAGAATCAACCACTATCTGTCCACCCGGGTACTCGATCTACGTCGACGAATACCTGAACGTCCGCATCACGCTCAACGCGCCTGGGTAACCCCCGCTAGGCCACGGCGAGGGTCGGATCGCCATGGACCAAGGTGGGCGGCGCCGTCTTAAAACGGCGCCTCCACCACATCGACATCGGCATCGATTTGGCCCCTTCAACTCGTGATCGCGCTCCTGGCCGCAGGGCGAGCCCTGCCAGGCCTGCGAGAAGGGAAGGCGACGCCTTCAACATGCCGACGATGCAATGAGACCCTGGCGCGCACGCTTCCCGGCCGCCCGGCGCCTGTCGCCCAGAGACGCGGTTCTCTGGGCGACCCCTTTCTCGTTTGAGATGCGTCCGTGAACTTCGAACTGACGGAGGACCAGCGGACGATCCAGGAGGCGGACCGGGTGTTCGCCGCCGAGAAGATGGCGCCGCATTCGGCGCAATGGGACGCCGAGAAGCACTTTCCCGTCGACGTGCTGCGCAAGGCCGCGGTGCTGGGCTCGGGGCGATCTATGTGGCCGAGGCGGCGCCCGGCGCTCACGACCCTCTTAGCCGATCTTAAGGCATCGCCGTCGAGCGGTCGCTCCAGGAACAGTTCACCCGCTCGTCGATCTCCTTGCAGAGCTTGGCGACTTGGCGCTTGGAGATCCCGCTCATCCCCATCGCCTGCACCAGGTCCTCCACCTTGCGCGTCGAAACGCCAGCCACCCAGGTCTCGTGGATCACCCCGGCGCCGCCCACCTCTCCGATGGAGATCGACAGATACGTGCCGACTGAGCGGTCCGGCGATGCCGGAACTCGCGGTGATCGCACCGCCGAAGCTACATATCAGATGAAAAACATTCTCGGGGAACGGGGAGAGCCGGATGACACTGCTGATCACGGGCGGGACGGGCTTTCTCGGCTCGTACCTGACGCGCTACGCGTTGGAAGCGGGCGAGCAACGCGTGGTCGTCCTCGATCGGTACGCCAACCGCGCGCGCATCGCGGGCGTGCTGGATCGCGTCACCCTGGTCGAAGGCGACGTGGCGGACAGTGAGACCGTGCGTTCGATCATCGCCACGCATGGGATCGACCGGATCGCCCATTTCGCCTCGATCCTCGGATCACCCGCGCGCGACCAGGTGCTCAACTTCGTGAAGGTGCAGACGCTCGGCGTCGCGAACGTGCTGGAGACCGCGCTGGAGGCGAACGTCCGGCGCGTAGTGTTCGCGAGCTCCGTAGCAGCATATGGCGAGCAGACCGCCGAGACGCTGCACGAAGACCTGCTGCCCAACCCGCAGAATCCCTACGGCGCCGCCAAGGTATGGGCGGAATCCATGGCGAAGCACATGACCGAGGCGTTCGGCCTTGATGCGGTAAGCCTGCGCTTCGGCTCAATCTACGGTTCAGGGCGCGCCTGGCGGGGGTCCTACAATTCGGGAATTCTCTCCTCACCGGGGCGCAACCACTTCATGGCGCGGGTCGAGGACGCGGTTCGTGGCGCGCCCATCGTCATGCCGCGCGGCGACGTCGCGACCGATTTCACCTATGCGGCTGATGCGGCTCAGGCCGCATGGCTCGCGCTGGCGGCGGAGCAGCTGCCACATCGGCTCTACAATGTCGCCGCCGAGCGCCACGCGATCGGCGAGTACACCGAGGCGCTGCGTGAACTGATGCCGGAAGCTGAGATTACGGTCTCCGACACCGAGGTCCCGACGGTCCCAGCTCCTCTGGACGGCGCGCGCATCCGTCAGGAGCTGGGGCTCGAGCTCAAGTACTCGCTGAAGGCCGGGATGGCGGACTATATCGCGCGCTGCCGCGACTACGAGGCCGCGAGGCGCGGAGTGCTCGCCACTTGCGCTGGCGGCGGCTGACCAGCTCACAACGGTCCGGAACAGGAGCTGGAGGGTCGCAAGGCGTGTCCGCAGGCCGAATTCTGGTTGAACTGGCATGCCCTCCTGGCGGCCAGCATCGGCATCGCCATGGGCTCGGCGCTCAGCCACTACAGGATGAGCCTGTTCGGACCGGCGCTCATCGCGGGGAACCGCAGTCCGTCCTGGTCGGCGCTCTGCCGCTCGCCACCCTGCCGCCCGCGCCCTTCGCGGGCCGGTTCACGGATCGATTCGGGACCCCGTCCGCGGCGATCGTCGGGTTCGCGACCTTCCCGCTAAGGCTTCCTTGCGTTCGCGATGATGACCGGGAACATCGTCCACTTCTTCGCGATCTGGTTGCTGCAGCACTTTTCCTCGATACTGACCACCTTGCTCGTGTTCTGCCGGGTGGTAGCGGAACGGTGCGATCAGGCGAGGGGGATCGCGCGCATGCGCGCGGTCCAACCGCGCATGTTAGGTATCAGGACAATACTCGAATTATGCAAGTAGCGGTGCGGATATGACGAGCGGAAAGTATGTTATCGGCGACTGGGGCCTAGTGGATGCTCTTGCGGCGAGACTCCAGATCGGAGGAAAAGATCCGTTCATTATCTATAATCATCAACACATCAGTTGGTGCTGGGCGAGGAGTTTTGTCGACGCTCTTGGTAGCAAAATCGACAGCCTAAATTTGCGCGATCAAGACCCAATCGCGATCGTGCCGCGCAATCGTCCGCACTTCGCGGCGGCGATCCTGTCCTGCGTCGCGCGGGGGCGGTCCCTCTCAATGATCTATGCGCTGCAGTCTTCCGAAAGCATCGCTGGGGACATCGAGGCTCTTCGACCATCTTGCCTTTTATTGGATGAGCAGGACTGGTCCGATCCGGTGCAGAAGGCGACCGTCAATGCTAACTGCACGGTGATCCTTATGCGATATGAGGCGGACGCGGCGGAGGGCATCAGCATTCCGTATCGTTCGGAGCGGGCGGGCGTCGAGGATCATATGCCGCCGTTTCGTGAGTCCGGAATAGAGATGCTGACAAGCGGCACCACTGGCCCGCCAAAGCGGCACCTGCTCAGCTATGACACGATAGGACAGTCGGTCATGGCTGCGGCCGAAGTATGCGCCGAACCGGGTTACGTCTACGCCCCCTTTGGCAACATCGGCGGGCTCTACCAATTTCTGCCGGTCGCGATCGCAGGCCAATCCACCTACTTGGTGGAGAAGTTTTCTCTGGCCGACTGGTTGCAGATGGTGCGCGACGTTAGGCCGGTCCACACCAGCTTGCCGCCCGGTGGTCCCAAAATGCTCTTGGATGCAAACGTTCCGGCCGAGGCCCTGGCCGGAGTATTGTCGGTTAGGAGCGGAGCCGCCTCGATAGAACCCTCCATTCAGGACGCATTCGAGCAGCGATATGGCGTGATCATGGTGATCAATTTTGGTGCCACCGAGTTCGGTGGGCCAGTGACACAGTTTTCCTATGAGATGCGAAAGAAGTGGCCAAGCAAAATTGGGTCCGTTGGGTTGCCCTATGCTGGAGCCGAATTGCGGATCGTGGATCCGGAAACCGGCCAGGTCTTGCCCCCAAACACCGAAGGCATTCTTGAAGTCAAAGCACCGCGCGTGGGCGACCACTGGATACGCACGTCAGACGTCGCAGTGCTTGACGACGATGGCTTCATGTTTCATCGCGGCCGCGCAGACGGCGCGATATCTCGCGGAGGCTTCAAGATCATGCCGGACGTCGTCGCCGAGGTCATGATGAAACATCCCAGCGTCGCGTCAGCTGCAGTCGTGGGCTTGCCGGATTCGCGCCTCGGCCAAGTTCCGGCGTGTGCAGTGCAGATCATCGATGGAGCGCCCGTTCCGACGTCCGATGAACTGATGGCTTTTGCGCGCCAACACCTGTTTGTCATGCAAGTGCCCACGCGGTTTGCGATCGTGGGCGAGATGCCTAGGACTCCTAGTCACAAGATTAGCCTGCCCGCCGTGTTGGCGTTGTTTAGCGATGACGAGACGGCTGGATGATCATTCTTATGGATGAGCACCTCCGCGTTTAGATCTTCAAGCCTCTTGTTAACGCGGGGTGGATGGGCTCGGCTGAATACAGCGATGGCGTCGTTCCGCCCGGCGGAGCCGATTGGGCCTGCCTGCGCAATGACGGTGTAATGGAGATCGACGTCAGACTGATGATCAGAACTCACGACGAGACGCATGACGCAAGGCGCCGCTGGGTCAACCGTCACCAGTTCATAGACATCGGCCAGCTCGTCAGGACGAAACGTTCCCGAGAGTGCGATATTTGCGCCACCGAGTAACAGCCTTGAGCGGCTGCAATCTGGTTCTCAGCTTCGCGGCGCAGCAGATGACGCGGCCAGCGGCGCCGGCCTCTCGCCGCCTGCGATCTCGCTCACGGCGCGCGCGGCGCGGCGGCCCGAGAAGACGCAATCTGCCAGAGACATCCCGCTGACGTAGCTCTTCGAGGGCAGGCCGATCGCGCTGCGGCCAGCTGCATACAGGCCTGGTATTGGCCATCCGTCCGCACGTTGCACCTGGCCGGTCGCTTCGTTCACCTTAAGGCCGCCCAGGGAAAAGCAGGCGGTGAACGACCAGGGGTTGTCGACGGCGAGGTTGACGGCGACGAACGGCGCCCTGTGCAGCGCGTGCCGCAGGTTTGGTGATTTGTCGAAGGGGTCTGGGGCCGACCCATCAGCGCTGCGGTTCACTTGATCGATAGTCTCGGCGAGGGCCACCGGGTCCATGCCGCACTTCTTCGCGAGCGCCTTTATAGACCATGCCCACCTGGTCCCACCCAGCGCAAGGTTCAGCAGTACGGGTGCGTAGAAGGTGGTGAACAGGCCGGTTCCATCCGGCATGCACTGGCGGAGCGCTTGCAAGAGCAGGGTAGCGTCTAGGATCAACCAAGTCTTGCCGCCGAACTTGTTCGTCACGTCATTTCCGAGCGTCGAAAGATAGGCCTCTTCACTCCGGAAGCGGCGTCCTTCGGGGCTGACCAAAATTCCGTGCGCGAACGCCTCTGGGGGCGCTAGCTTGATTCCAGCGTAGACATTCTGCATCAAGTCCGCGGCGCCCCCGACAGAACGGCCAAGCGCGATCCCGCTGCCGTCGCAGCCGATCCGCGCAAGTCGAACAATCTTGCTGTAATCGGCGGAGCCGTAAGCCTCCAGCCACGCCGGATTGTTTATGTACCCTCCGGCGGCGATGACCACGCCGTGCCGCGCTTTGATGCGTATCCGGCGCCCTCGCGACTGCTCCAACTCCCGACTAGCGCGGATCGCGTCGTTGGCCGCGGCTGCCGCCAAACGCGTGCGCACCGGCTGAACTTTCGAGTAGTGGGACAGATGTTCAGCCCGACTTTCCGGCGGCAATTCGGCGGCCTCGACGCCCACGACGCCGCCCTCTGGGCTCGTCACAAGGCGGACGACAGGCGCGTGGGTGATGAGCTGAGCGCCTGAACGGCGGACGGCCTCGAGCAGTGGTCGCATCATTACCCCGCCCGAAGCGCCGCCCGGGTGGTCATCCGCGTAAGCGCGATGGCCTCGAGCCGCCGGCCTCGCACGGGCGGCAAACTCCTTCAGCCGCTCGTTCCCAGAATAATAGAGGTAATATCCGTCGGGCGGGTAAGCCGTTTTCGGCTCGTACAAGACGCCCTTATACTGAACTCCGTGTGCACGGAGCCACTCCAGATTGTCGGCGCTCTGATCGGCGAAGGCGCGCACAGTCTTCCGGCTCACCGCGCCACCGAGCTCTTGCTCAAGGTAGGCGAACAAGTCGTCCGTAGTATCCTGAACCCCGGCCTCTTGTTGCACGGCGGTGCCGCCGCCGTAGTAGATGCCGCCGCTGATGGCGCTTGCGCCGCCACCGTCGAACCTCTCCACGACAATGACCTCAAGGCCTCGTTCGCGCGCTTCGAGGGCGGCGCAAACCCCGGCCAAACCAAGCCCCACGACGACGAGGTCCGCTTCGCCAGCCCAAACGCCAGCCGCCGCGTCATCAAGCTCCAAAGGAGGCTCGATCCACGAGGTGTCTACTGTGCTAACAGCCAAGCTGGGCGGTCCTTCTTAAATGATGCCCCTCCCGCCTGGTCTGCAGGTGAGGCGGTCGGCGCAGGGAAGCAGCAACGCGCCCGCACGATTGATAGTCGCGCCAGCGCAGAGACGCCCACAGAGCGGGATATTCAAATCGCGGTGACGGCGAAAGCCAATAGAGGCGGCGCGCACATATATGTCGATTAGCGGGGTGCTGATAGGCGCGCAGTCGCTGTCAGCCGAATCTGGCGCCGGTCCTGACCCGGGTTCCGGCTCCTCCGAGGGCGCTGCTCAAGCGCATCTGCCTGTGCAGGCTCGTGAGGATGAAGGCATGGCCCTCTTCCTTCAGGATAATGGGATCTGCAATCGCCGCACCCTGGCCGAACGCTTCCCGTCCCTAGCGTCTTGAGGGCCCGCCATGTTGAAACGCCTCTATGTCATCGCGAAATGCCTCGCTTTGAAGGAGCCGTGGCCCTTCCGGTGGCGCAAGCACGCACGCGCTATGCCCAGCACGATCCTGTGCGGGTTCTGGGACTACAGACCCAGATCGTCGCTGACGGCGCAATCTAAAACTTAGAGATCACCCTTTCGCTGAATTCCCGCATTTCGGCCTTTTGGCCATCGATGGTGGTCGAACGCCCGCTCCAGCTCGCCCAGGTCACGCCAATCTCCGCCAGTCGAAGTGCCCGCGGCAAGATCTCATCGTAGGCGGGGTCGCGGTGGCTCGCGAGGACATAGTGGAGGTCGATCGGTTCGATGCGTCCGGTCGCGGCGGCCAGGGCGTGGAGCTCTTCCAGCCTTTGCGGCAAGGTGTCGATGCTGAGCGGCACGCTCCGGCGCTGCGGCGCCTGTTCCGGCGTCGTAGCCATACATAGCCAGCCTTGGGCATGTTCGACTATCCGGCGCATCGTGACCTTGGCGTTGCCGCCAATCCAGATAGGCGGGTGCGGTCGTTGCGCCGGCGCTGGCTGAGAGGTGACCCCATGAGCCTTGAAGTGAATGCCTTCACAGTTCACCGGTGCTCCTGTGAGAGCCAGCTTCAGGGTCCGAATAGATTCTTCGAAGAGCTGATGGCGCTCTTCAAAATTGACCCCCAACGCCGCGTATTCCAACTCCTGGTAGCCCAGACCGACACCGAGAATGAGCCTACCGCCTGATAGGACGTCGATCGTCGCCACGCTCTTGGCCAGGAGAAACGGATTCCGATACGGCAAGACTATAAGGTTGGTCAGTAGACGGAGACGCTTCGTAGCGGAAGCGGCAAAGGTGAGGCCGACGAACGGATCTATAGCGTCGTGACCATGGGCCTGCCGCCAGCTTTCCGTAGGAATTGGGTGCTCTGTAAACGAGGCTGCCGAGAAGCCAAGCTCTTCCGCGGTCCCCGCGAGCTCCACGATCGCGTTCTGGGAAAGAAAAGCGGGGTGGGGCGGGCAGCTGTGGAAGGGCATCGCATACACGAATTTCACGGGAGGTCCTCCTTGGGGGCCATGTAGGGCTCGCTGCGGGTTGACTAGGCGCTCCCCGCGCGGGCGACCCTGTCCGTGTCTCGGCGAGCACCGCACTTGGTGTCCCCTATCAGGCCGGTCGACGCAGGAAGGACGGACATCACGCGGGCGGATTGAACTCGGCCGCTGCGGTGCTTTGTGCACCCGTTCGCCGATAGGTTTATTGGCCCTTCACACCGATCTTTGAAGCCTAACCCACTCTGGGCAACGAAATTCGCACGATTATGGATTGCAATCGGGAGCTCAGTTCTTCCGTCAGCCGGCGCAGGCTCGGCCCTCTCCGCTTTACCTCGCTGAAGCGCCCAATCCGCAGAGCTGCTTGTTGAACGCATTTATCCGCCCGCCCAATGCCGCTGCGGTTACGGTTCGGGATCGGCGCGCAGCTTGCCGGCCGATAGATCTGGGTAGCGTCCCAGGCCGGCTAGCAAGACCAAGGCGCCGATTACTGCCGGGACAATTGCAAGCACAACAGCTTTGTAGCCACCCGTGGCGTCGTAAACCCAAGAAGAGAAGAAAGGGCCTGTGCCCGCGCCCAGGCTTATGCAGCCGGCGATTGTGCCGAAGATTAAACCATAGTTCTTCAGGCCCACGTAGCGCGAGGTAAGATAGGCAATGCAATCTATCTCAGAGCCAACGGCCAGGCCGATCGCCATCGCAATAACTGCCGCCGCCCCAATATTTATTGGCAGGGCCAGGATGATAGCGCCAGCCAGGAGGGGCATTGCGAAGAAGCACGCCGTCACCATCCTGGCGTTGAATTTATCTAGCAGCCATCCGCAAACCAGTCGGCCAAATATCGACGAGATGCCGATGAGGCTCGCGATCCCTGCCGCGTCAGTTGTGCTGAGATGAAAGCTGGCCATGATGGGCACGAAGTTGAGACTAATAGACGCCGCCGCCGCGGTGGAAAGATAGGCCGTGGCTGCGAGCAGGTAAAATGCGCGGGACGTCAGGCCTTCCTTCCCGGTCAGGCCGACAGCTGCTAATGCTGATGGATCGTTTTTCTGAGTTTTCGGGTCGCGGAAGAAGAGAAAGGTGAGCGGCAAGGCTACCAGCGCCGTGCCAAGGCCAAGTATTACGTAGCCGACGCGCCAGCTGTACTGCACCATCAGAAGATTTGAGAGCATCGGCACAACAGCCGCGCCCAGCCCCGCCCCGCAGAGCGCAACGCCGAGCGCCATGCCTCTGGCGCTGGTGAAGTGACCGGCCACCGCTTTGGTCCAAACCGTCGGCTTTATCAGCAAGGCGCTGAAGGCGACCCCAAGCCAAAGCAGCCACCAGGTCCAGATTGAATGGCCGGCCAGGGATAGGCCGCCCACAAAGGCGCAATAGGCTGTCAAGCCCACTAGTGCGACGAGCCGGGAGCCGACACGATCCACCATATATCCAACGGCCGGTGCGAATACAATCGCTATAACGCTGAATATTGGCAGACCACTACTGATCTGCGCGCGAGTCCATCCGGTCTCTTGTTGGATGGCCGGCATGAATACGCCGAGCGGGTAGGTATAGACGACTGCCGCGAACATGCCGGTCGAAGCGGCGAGCGTCACTGGCCAACTCCGCCGCCATTCCTCGGCGCTGGATAGCGGTCGCACCTCCTGATCCGTCACTGGCTCTCGCGTTTCGGCTATCGTCATGCGTGCGCATTCGATCGAGCGTAGTTCTCGAGGGCATCTTTCATGTGAGCACGCTCGTCGATCGGCGGGCCGTCGTCGCCTACGACCTTGTAGTAGGGGTGCGCGGCGCGATAATTTATGAAGTTCAATCCCTCGTCTCCGACAGCGAAGGTGTAGGGGGTGTCGGCGTCGAGCGCCAAAACGCCGCCACGCCTGAATGGCCGGCGACCGAGGCAAAGCTCTCCCTCTACAACAACGATGATCTCATCTTCGCTGTGGTAGTGCTTGCGCAGTTTGCGCGCATCAGGGAAGCGGGTTCCATGCAGCCACATTTCGCAGGTTGGACAGCCGGCGTCCGCCCAGTAGGTCATGCCGACCCCGCTGGACGTCAGACCGTGGAGAGTATTGGCGGCGCCCACCGTATGGACATGCCCGCCCTTCCGCGTCGGCGGCTCGGGATGGTCCTCCGCTCGATAGAATTCCAGGACGGTGGCGGGGGCCTCGGCCGTGAGCGACGCCGACGCGCCGTTCTCGACCAGAAGGGCCTCGTGCTCGTGCAGGACGGCGCCCTCCGCCCGGACAGCGCCCCTCCATACAAAGACGGCGTGAGCCTGCCGGGGTTGTCGCCACATCAGGCGGCTGCCGGCCTGCAGGTGGTGGACCCATAGATGCAAGGGGCGCTCAGCGCCGGTAATGACCGCGCCCGAGTTAACCGGCCCTTCGCCAACCAAGTGGGCCATGGGCGGCAGCGGTCCGCATATAGCTGATCCTAAATCCCCGAAAATGCCTGCCATCCAAGCTCCCCTTGATCTCCAGTAGTTGATTACCGTGGGCGCGGTGGGCCAAAGGAACAGGTCTACCGCTGCACCCTGCCTGTCTTCGCCACCCAGTCGGCGATTAGTTCGTCATAAAGAGGCTGATCCAAGAGCAGATCCCTTGCTTCGACGGGTGCGACCGGCGTTGCGTGACCAAACTGGAGGACGCGACGCGCGGACTCAAAATGCACGCGTGCTGCATTCTGCCATCCCCAGCCGGACGAGAGCACCAGACGCGCGCCCGGAGACTCGCGGCCGAGCACGCAGACAGGAACGGGTAGGGTCGCCGCGAACTCGGCGATCTGCTCCGGCGTCGCGAAGGGATAGACGACCAAATCCGCGCCGGCCTCGGCATAGGCTTTGCCGCGTTTAAGGGCTTCGTCGAAAGAGCCGGTCCCTCCTCCGCCACGCCCGCTCTCGTAAATCTCGTCGCAACGAGCGATGATTACGAAGGCTGGATCGCGCCTCGCTCGTACGCATGCTTCGATGCGGGCCTGCATATCCAAGATCGGGATCAGCCCGTTGTCGAAGGTGGAATGCTTCGGATTGACCTCGTCTTCTACGTGGAAACCAGCCACACCCGCCTGCTCATATCGGCGCGTGAAATGGAAGGCGTCGGCCACAGTCTCGCCGAGGGTGTCAGCATCGACGATCAGCGGGATGTCGATTGCGTGGACGATTCGCGCAGCCTGCTCGATCTGCTCGACCTGTGAAAAGATGCCGATGTCCGGCACCGCGTAGTGCATGGCGCTGCAGGAGTGCCCTCCGAGGTAGGCAGCTTTAAAACCCACGTGCTGCACGATGCGCCCGGTCAAGGCGCTGTAGGCGTCAGCGGCCGTGACTACGCCGCCGGCATCGAGCAGTTCTCTTAGCGCTTGCGCTTGGTGTCCCATCGTATTCCTGACCTCCCCGCCGTGTGAGCGGCGTCTGCCGTTCTCGGATCGCAGGCGCCGCCGCCGGCCCGCGTCCGGTCGTGCTTATGCCGCGATCGCGTCGGCAGAAAGCTGTAGCCCGCCAACGCCATTCCACTCGCGGACAACGTCCCCATCGTGCTCTTCTAAGGCGAAATGGGCCTTCGGCCGGTGTTCGACCGACGGCGACCATCTCGCTCGGCGCGAGCAGGTGGTTCGACCTGATTGCGCCATGGCCTAGCCGTGCCCCAATGAGCGGAAATCGAAGATGGCCTGTTTGGCGTTGTACTGACCCATGACGTCCAGCGTCTGATTGACGGTTCGTTCGGCCACGTGCAGCGCGAACGGACGTAGCCGGGTTTCTTGAATGATCATGTGCCTTAATGGGCTCGAGGCGCGCTGACGTAAGCCTATCGCGGAGGATTCGCGACGTCCGCCCCGGCTAGTTAAAACACACATATATGCCCGTCTTGTCGCCCTGCAGGTGAGCGACTGCTCGGCTAAGAGGAGGTTTCACCGGTGGGCGGCGGGGGAGTCATGGCTGGAAAATCGGCGCTAGCGCACATGCGGCGCCGTCGCGCACTGCGACTAGCACTTGTCGCCAGCCCGGCCATTCACCTGCTCAAGATGAGTCGATGTCGGACTGGATCAATCGATGTCGGACTGGCGCGACAGGGATCGGCCGGCTCTCCGGCCGGAGAAGACGCAGTCGGATATTGACATGCCGCTGACGTAGCTCTCAGACGGGAGGCCGACAGCGTTGCGACCGGCTGCATACAGACCGGCGATCCCAGATCCATCCTCGCGGAGGACTTGGCCGGTCTTCTCGTCGACCTTGAGCCCGCCAAGCGTGAAGACGGAGGTGAACGCCCAGGGATTGTCCACAGACACGTTGATGCTGAAGAAAGGCCTTGTCGTCAGAGCTGCTTGCAGCCCGGGGGGCTTGTAGAATGGATCGGGTGCTCTCGTGGCGACGGTGTCGTTTACCGTATCGATCGTCGCCTTCAGAGTGGCGGCGTCCATCCCGCATTTCCGGGCAAGTCCTTCCAGGCTCCACGAAACCCTTGTTCCGCCTAGAATGATGTTGAGCACTGCCGGGGCGTAGTAGTTGGTGAACAGGCCGTCGCCGCGGGGCCTGAGCTGCCAAATCGCCTGCAGGAAGAGCTCGAGATCGAGGACGATCCAGGCGCGGCCGCCGAATTTGCGTGTGATGTCGTTGCCGAGGGTGCTGGCATAGGCCTCTTCTGTGCGGAACCGCTCTCCCGCCGGGTTCACCAGGGCTCCATGCGCGTACGCATTTGGAGGCGCCAGCTTGCACGCGGAGAACATATTCCCCATCAACCCGACCGCGCCCCCCACCGATCGTCCAAGTGCGATCCCGCTGCCGTCGCACCCGAGCCGCCCCATGAAGACGACCCGACTGTAGTCGACGGTTCCGCCTTGAGCCCTCATCCACGCGGGATTGTTGATGAATCCGCCGGCGGAGAGCACGACACCCCGACGCGCCCGGATGAGGCGGCGCTGACCCTGGGACGTTTCCAGTCGCCGGGCCGCGCGGATCGCTGCGGCCGCACCCGTCTTTGAGATGCTTGATCGGATCGGCAGCACTTGGCGGTAGTGTTCCATGTGCTCGCCGTAAGCCGGCTCCGGGAGCGCCAGGGCTTCGACTCCAATTACGCGGCCGGAGCGATCCTGCACTAGCCGCACGACGGGCGAGTGGGGGATCAGCCGTACCCGATTGTGCGGCAGCGAATCCAACAACGGTCGCATCAAGGCCTCCCCGGAAGGGCGGCCCGCCGGATTGTCCATATAGGCGCGGTGACCGCGAGCTGCGGGCTTCGCTTTGGCGGCGTACTCGGCTAGCCGCTCGTTGCCGGAGTAGTAGAGATAGTACGGCTCAGGTGGATAGGCGGTCTTAGGCGTGTAGAGATTAGAGTTGAACCGAACGCCGTGCTTGCGGAGCCACTCGAAACTTTTGGCATTTTCGTCAGAAAATCGCCGGATAGTCTCCGAGCTGACCGCATTTCCCAGCTCGGCTGTCAGGTAGGCGTTCAACTGGTCGGCGTCGTCCTCTACGCCGGCTTCCTTCTGTATCGCGGTGCCTCCGCCGTAATAGACCCCGCCGCTGATCGCGCTGGCGCCACCCCCGTCGAAACGATCGAGGGCGATGACGTCCGCCCCTCCTTCGGCAGCCTCCAGCGCGGCGCACGCTCCAGCCATGCCCACTCCGACAACCGCCACGTCGCAGATCTCATCCCATATAGCCGTGTGAGGCTCATCCAGGATCAGCGGCGCCTCAGCCCACGAAGGGTCATCATCGCGTTGTGCGGACATCGGTAGAACCTACGCTCCCAATCCGGCGCCAGCTGCTTGGCGGGCTGCTTAGGCGTCAACGCACACACTAGGCGGTCCCTCTTCTCGGCCAAGTACAGCGGTAAAGGTCTGCTGCCATGGACGTGGGTCGATCTGCGGTGTCACTCAATTCATTGCATGCGGACTGATCTTTCAAACAGTGCTGGGCGACACGTATGTGCTGTTTGCGGTGTTCCCATCCTGTTGCTGCGGTGAGTGTAGCGGGAGCCGGCATGCGCCGCGCCGCCAATTCGGCGCCCGCTGCATCGGAGGCTGCGGGAGCCTGAAACCCTCCTAATCAGCGCACTTGTGTCGTGGATGCGCGTCGCCATCAATTCGGCGGCGGTGCATGATCCGTCGATGGCCAAAGTCGGTGGCGGATAGTCGAAGGGGAGCATAGCTTGAGAACGAGGGCGATGCTCGACCGGTCGGACGTGCTCCGGACTCTGGAGGCAGCTGTCATTGAGGCGGCCAACAACAGTTCCGCGGTGAGCGTCGCGGTCGTGGATGATGGCGGTCATCTGCTGGGCTTTACGCGGCTGGACGGCGGCGGTGCGTTTGCTGACACCGCCATCGGCAAGGCGCACACAGCTGCGCTCAGTGGACGCTCCCGTCCACGTTCGAGCAGATGGTGAACGGCGGCCGGACCGCTGCCGTTTCCTTGGGCATCACGCTGATGCAGGGCGGGGAGTCTAGGCTGATCCCATGGCGTTCCCGCGCCTCGTCTGAACAGGAGCCACGCCAATGAACGTCCGCGAAGCGCGGCGCATGGAGCACGCGCACAAGCGCTACCTCGAAGCCACACCAAAATCAGCCGCCAAGGCCGAAGAGGCCCGCCGCTATATGCCCGACGGTATAAGTCGTTCGGGGGTGCCCTATCAATTCTATCCAATCTTCTTGGAGCGGGGCGAAGGCCAGTACCTGTACGATCTGGACGGTCGCCGGATCCTGGACCTCGTCAATGGCCACAGCGCGCTCGCCCTCGGCCATGCCCATCCGGCGGTCGTCGCGGCGGTGGCGCAGCAGGCGACCCGCGGCACGGGCCTCGGCCTTATGGAGAGCACGGAGGTGGAGCTCGCCGCCATGCTCCAGGAGCGGTTCCCCTCGATGGAGCTGCTGCGCTTCACCGCCTCCGGAACCGAGGCGACCATGTACGCGGTGCGCTTGGCGCGCGCCTTCACGCGACGTCCCAAGTTTGCTCGCTTCGAGGGCAGCTATCATGGCCTGCACGACATGATGTGCTCGGGGATGGGCATGAACATCGGTGGTTCGTGGGCGGGCTCGAACGGAGAGCCGGTCAGCCTTGGCGTCTCGCCTTCGGTGGCCGGAGAGGCGGTGTTCCTGCCCTATAACGACCTAGCAGGTTGCGAACGAATCCTCGCAGGCCAAGCTGACGAGTTGGCCTGTGTGATCGTGGAGCCGATCCTCGGCGGCGGGGGCGGCATCCCGAGCGAGCCGGCTTTCCTGAGAGGGATGCGCGAGCTTTGCGAACGTTCCGGCATCCTTCTCGTCTTCGACGAGATGATCTCGGCGGGGCTGGCCCCCGGCGGCGCGCAGGAATTCTACCAGATCGCCGCCGACGTCACCACGGGCGGAAAGGTGCTCGGCGGCGGCATGCCAATGGGCGTCGTGGGCGGCCGCGCCGATATTATGCGTCTGTGTGAGGCGAAGAACGGCGTTCCGGAGGTCTTCCATACGGGAACCTGGAACGGCCATCCCCTGGCCATGGCGGCCGGTGTAGCTCAGCTTAGGACAATGACGCCAGAGGTCTACGAACGTCTTGGTGAGCTCGGTGATTATTTCCGCGAAGGTGTTCGTCGTACGGCTGCGAAGGGGGGCGTTCAGGTCCAGGTGACGGGACTGCAGCATTTCAGCTGCATCCACTACACCGATCAGCCGGTGCGCAATCATCGCGATGCACGGCGCTCCAACGCCACGGTAGCGAAGAACGTCGCCTTCTCATTGCTTAGTCAAGGCTTCTACCTGCTGGGCGGGCGCAGCAACCTCTCGGTGGTCACCACGCACGAGGACTTAGACCGCTTCTTCGAGGCTCTGGCGATCGCCTTTGAAGAGGCCGGCGCGGCCGGTGCGTGAGCAGCGGCCACGTCAGACGGCGATTCGGTAAAGGGCGGCCGCCGTCCCGCAGTAGAGGGCGTGCTTCTCGTCCTCGCTCGCCGGCCCGGTGATCAGCTTGAAGGCGTTCCATAGGGTGGGATAGTCGGTGCCCCATGAGTCAACGGGGAAGTCGCTCTCGAACAGGCACCTCTCTGCACCAAACCGGGCGATGCATTCTTCGATGAATGGACGCCAAGCCTCGGCGAGGATTTCGGCGTCGACCTGCGTCTCGCGCCGGAAATTGAAGCCGGCGTTCGGCCACGCCAGCCCGCCCAATTTCATATAGACGTTCGGCGCCTCCGCAAGCTCGGCGATCCGCGCGCACCAGAGATTGAACAAGCCGTCAAGGTCATCGGCATAACGCCCGCGGCGCGCTGGCATTCCGACATGGTTTACCACTATCGGTACGTCCGGGATCGAGGCCGCGAGCGGCGGCACGTTGTGCAGTTGGGTGTGATATAGGGCGATGTCCAGGCTAAGCCCGAAGCGCGCCAGGCGGCCGACACCTTCCCTGTATGTCGGGTCCTCGGTCCGGTCGCACCCGACGTCGTAGGGTAGGGCGAGCACCGGGTCGGAATCCCACGCCACCACCGTACGGATGCCCCGGAACCGGCCCTTGCCTGCTTCGAGGTGGGCCTCCAGCACCGCCTCGACGCCGGCTCCGAGGCCGACGTCGGCGTAGCCGACAATGGCGGCGCAGACGCGGGTGGCGCCGTAGCGCCCGGTCTCCGCCGCCTCTGCTATGCGCACCGCGAACTCGGTTTCTCCGACGGGCCGCAGTTCCACGGGCCCGTCCGGCCGGTAGCCGGACCGTGCCTGGAGATACACGGTGGCCAGGATGTTGTGGCCCGTGCTGATGTCACGAGCGTACTCCTCGAGCAGATAGCGGTCTTCCGGCCGGTCCCAAAGGTGGTGATGGGCGTCGATGATCGGCCGCGTCGGATCGAGGATCGGCTGCACGCCCTTCACTCGTCTTTGAAGTCCGGCTTGCGCTTCTCCAGGAAGGCGCGGGCGGCCTCGCCAAAGTCCGAGGTCTCCATCGTCAGCATCTCGAATGCGATCGAGGCGTCAAGCACTAGGTTGAACTGGTCGCGAATCTGCTTGTTGACCGACAGCTTCGTCCATCGGATCGCCCAAATCGGCAGTGCGGCCATCTCCTGGGCGATCTTACGCGCCTCCGCCAGAACCTGGTCGGCAGGCACGACGTGGTTCACAAGGCGGATCTCTTTTGCCTCTGCGGCGGTGGCGATGCGGCCCCGCAACAGGAAATCCTTGGCGAGGTTGGGGCCGATGAGCAGCGGCCAGATCACCGCGCCGCCATCGCCGGCGACGATGCCCATCTTCACATGGGAATCCGCGATGCGCGCGCTCTCCGACATAACCGTCGTGTCACACATCAGCGCAAGGTTGGCGCCGAACCCCATGGCGTCGCCGTTTATGGCGGCGATCACCGGCTGCTCGAGATCCAGCAGGTTCTGCCACAGCCGCCGGGTGTTTCCCGGAGTGCGCAGATTGTGCCGGCGGCCCTCGACGGTGCCGGCCCGCTCAGCAAACTTCTTGATGTCGCCGCCTGCGGAGAAAACCTTACCGGCGCCCGTGAGGATGACGACGCGGATGCGCTCGTCCCGTGCGATGTCGAGCCAGATGTCCTGGAGCTGATCGTGAAGCTTGCCCGTCACCGCATTGCGCGATTCTGGCTGGTTCATGGTAACGGTGCCGATGCCGTCGGCGACCTCCACGATGAGCGCGTCGTATTTCGAATAATTCATCACCATCCTTCGTCCGTTCGCCCCGACTCGTCGGCTTCTTCACCACGCCCTTAGGCCTCGATCGGGGAACGCCTCGCCGCCCCCGCTAGCTTGCTTTCCCTAGGCTGTCCGCGCTCTCACCGGTAAGCGACTCGGCCCGGGAGGCGGGCTCGTCCGGGAATTGCCGCGACAGCTGCTCCAAGGTGAGGATTACGGTCTCGAAGGATTCGCCTGCCTGACCGTCAACTAAACACGGATATGTAGTCGCTGACCATACGGGTGTCGCTGAACCGCTCTTGCTGCATGTGGATGTTTTTCGGAGCAGGGGCCCGGCGTGCTGCGTTCTTCATGCTATAAACTCCGAGCCGGTTCGAAGCGCGTCGGCGAGACTAGACCAGATCGAGGGGCGTGGCAGTCGTCGGCCGGACGGTTGCATGCCCCTTTTATGCAGCGCCTCTGGACGGGGGCATGGCCCCCGATCAAGCGCATCCAAGGAGCGCACATGCATTCAGAAGATTCCTATTCGCTAGAGCGTCTGCGAGACCGTTTCCAGATCCAGGACTTGCTCTATCGCATCGCACGTTCCGTCGATCGGTGCGACTACGCCGCGATGCGCGAGTGCTTCCATCCCGACAGTTTCGACGATCATGGGGCCTACGCAGGCGGCCCGGAGGGCTACATCGCCTTCTCGCGGGAGCGGAACCAGACGATTCCAGCCTCCATGCATCTCCTCGGCAACATGTTGATCGAATTCACCGCAACGGACTCGGCGCTGGTCGAGAGCTATCTCTGGAGCGTCCAGCTTTATCCTCCCGAAGCGCGCCAGAGTCTTGAACATTTCTTGCCTAAGGGCGCCGCCCCTGATGGGGCGGTCAACTCGCTGGGTGCGGTCCGCTATGTCGACCGCATCGACCGCCGCGACGGTGCGTGGAAGATCAAGCACCGCACCGTGCTGATGGACTGGAAGGCTCTGACCCCAGCCACGGGTCCGACTGAGTTCTCCATGTTCAAGCCCAGTACCCGGGGCCCCGATGACTGGCTGTTCCAAGAACGTCGCGCGCTCGGACTGGAGTAAGGGGGCCCATCGTGGCCCCACTTGGTCATCCGGCCCGGAGAAAGATGTCGAAGGAGCCGAGACCTGCGGTCGCGCCAGCTTCCATAGCTCCCGGAACTTCGCACATATGTGACTGCGGAGGACCGTGGAGGTCGGCTAGAGCGTGACCCGATCGGACGGAATCGGGGTTCTCAAATCAGTGTTGGGCTGATTCATTGGTGCTGGGCGGGAGGTCAGCACCAATGACGGCTCCGTATTCGATGGACCTGCGCGAGCGGGCGCTGGCGCGTAAGGCGGCGGGCGAGACCCACCGCGAGATCGCGGCGGGTCTGCAGATCGCGCCCTCGTGCGTGTCGAAGTGGATGTGTCGGGAGCGTGAGACGGGATCTGCGGCTCCGGCGCAGGTGGGGGGCTACAAGCCGCGGACGCTGTCCGGGGAGATCGCCGAGTGGCTTCGGCGGCGAATCGAGGCAGGGCCGTTCACGCTGCGAGGGCTGACGGCGGAGCTGGCCGCGCGGGGGGTGAAGACCCAGCCGCGGGCGGTGTGGGTGTTCGTCCATGCCGAGGGGCTGAGCTTCAAAAAAACCCTGCTGCCGGAGGAGCAGACGCGGCCGGACGTGGCCCGCCGCAGGACCCGCTGGCGGACGCACCAGGGACGGATCGAGGCCTCGCGCCTGGTGTTCATCGATGAGACCTGGATCAAGA
>Ga0207668_10000021_pt1 | contig 137592 bp, 149 predicted proteins | sample KBSS43metaG_FD_184323 | JGI IMG/M metagenome (GOLD analysis project Ga0207668, IMG submission 184323) | Switchgrass rhizosphere microbial communities from Kellogg Biological Station, Michigan, USA - KBS S4-3 metaG (SPAdes) (version 2) | ecosystem: Host-associated > Plants > Roots >...
TGTTGTTCGGGACGCGGGGTGAAAAGTGGGTCGGTACCACCGTGCTCGCCGGCAACCTGCTGACGATGGCTTTGGAGCACGCCATCGGGGAGAAATTCGCATCGGTGTTCCCGCTCTACCTCGCGCTCGATGCGGGGCTTGCGATTGCGCTTTGTGTCATCGCCGTCCGCTATCCCTCTTGGGTCGCGATTTGCGTCGCGGCGTTCCAGGTGAACGGGACGCTCGGCCACCTCGTCAAACTTGTCGCGATCGACACGATCCCGTTCAGTTACGCGTTTCTGCTCCGGGTTTGGGCATGGCCGATGGTCCTTGCCCTCCTCGCGGCGCGCTTCATGCCATCGATGCGGTCGACCCTGCTGGCGCGGGACTGGCCGCTCTATGAGCGGCAAGCCGCAAGGTGAACTGCCGAGCGTCCGGATAAGCAGCTCCTCCCCGCCTCGCTGATCAACATCTGGGCCGGCCATTACGCCAATCCGAAGCGGGGCGCCCGCACCCTCGACCGTCTCGCCGGCCGCACCGAGGTCGCGAACAGCCGGGCTTGGTAACCCCTCAGCGGGATAATGATTTGCTGCTCCGCCGTTCGGTTCGCGGGGCCGCGGCTGCTCGAAGTTCGCGAAGTCCCTGAGCCTTATTAAGACGCGGCGAAATTTACCTTTCGGAAACCATGTTCCCCCTAGCCTCCGTATCGTACCGGGGAGGACCATGATGAAGCGCGAGACGACCAACGCCATTCGCACAATATTGGAAGACTGGCTGCCGCCCGTCGTGCGCGATTCTTCCGCGATGCGCTGGTTGTTCCGCCGCCATTGGGGACGGCTGGTCGACGACCTCGAAAGCTTCCGCAGCCGCATCGCTTTCGTGTCCGACGAGGAATATCATTCGATCTACGAGCGCATGCCGCGCGTCCAGGATGAAACCGACAACAGCGCCGCCTGCATCCGCGAGATCAGCGGGTCGATCACCGGCTCGTCGGTGCTCGATGTCGGCTGCGGCACCGGCTACATGGTCGACCACCTCGCGCGCGAGCATCCGCGCCGCAAGTTCACCGGGCTCGATTTCATCATTGAAGAGGGCACCCGCACCCGCCTGCCGTCGATCAACTTCGTCGAGGGCAAGGTCGAGGCGCTGCCGTTCGCCGACAACAGCTTCGACACCGTCATCTGCACCCATGTGCTCGAGCATGTGCTCGACATCGCCGGCGCGGTCCGCGAGCTGCGCCGCGTTGCCAAGCGCCGGCTGATCCTGGTCGTGCCGCAGGAGCGCGAGTATCGCTTCACCTTCAACCCGCACGTCAATTTCTTCCCCTATCCGCACAGCTTCCTGCGCTACATGACGCCGGTGCCGGTGAACTATCGCTGCGAGTCCGTCGGTCGCGACATCTATTACGTCGAGGTCCCGCCGGCCGCGGTCGAAACCGCCGTGCCCAAGCCGCGCCGCAAGGCCGCCTGAGCCGTCCACGCATGAAGGCGCGGCTGCCGCTGATCGATCTGGTTGCGGCCGCGCTGCTCGCCGCGCTGGCGGCCGCTTATGTCGTCCACGATCTCACGACGGTTAAGCACCTCATCCTTCCCGGCCAGGTGATGGTCGGCCACGATTTCCTCAACGCCTGGGCCGGCGGCAGCCTCGCGCTCCACGGCCAGGTCGGCGCAATCTATTCGGCGAACTACATGGACGCGGTCAATGCGCTCACCGGGCAGAAACTGAGCGTCCACGCTTTCTCCTATCCGCCGACCGCGCTGCTGTTCCTGTGGCCCCTCGGTTTCCTCGCCTACCTCCCGGCGCTAATCGTCTTCCTTGGGCTGACCGGTGCCGCTTTCCTGTGGACGGCGCGCTCGTGGCTCGCCCGCGCCGGCCTGCCGTGGTGGAGCGCGGCGCTCCTCCCCGCCGTGTTGATCAACATCTGGGCCGGCCATTACGGCTTCCTCTTCTCCGCTTTGTGGCTGGGCGCCTTCGCCGCGATGGAAGCAAAGCCGCGCACCGCCGGCGGGCTCATCGCGCTGCTGACCTTCAAGCCGCACATGGGCGTCGTCATCCCGCCGCTGCTGCTGCTCCGCCGCCAGGGCCAGGTGATAACCACCGCCGCCATCGGCACACTGTCCCTGATTGGCGCGAGCCTCCTGCTGTTCGGCGGCGCGGCGTGGCTCAATTACCTGGTCGGCACTTCCAGCCTGCAGGCGCATTTGCTGGTCAAGAGCCAGGCCTTTTTCTTCACGATGATGCCGACGGCCTACGCCGCCATCTGGTCGACCTCGGGCGCCTTCGCTCTCGCCGTGGCCGCGCAATGCGCCACTGCCCTCGTCGCGCTGACCATCCTCGCCCGCGCCGCGCTGCGCGGTCTCGCCTGGCGCGAGCTCGGCCTGATGGCCGCGACCGCGACCTTCCTCGTCCTGCCTTATGCCTTCAACTACGACATGCCGGTCGTCGGCCTTGCCGCGGCGATGCTCCTGTTCGGCCGTGAGCGCCTCACCGACCCCCTTGGCCGCATTCTCGCCCTGCTCGCGCTAGGTACGCCCGTCCTGGTGCTGGTCGCCGGTTCGCTCGCCCCGCTCCTCCCGCTGGCTCTGCTCGGCTTCCTGTGGGTCCAGGCCCGCGCTTACGGCGTCAGCGCAGCGCCGCAGCTCAAGCCCGCCATCGCCACATAAAAAAAGCCCCGGAAGCGAGCGCTCCCGGGGCCATCTTTTCGGCGGTGAGGACGCGTCAGGCGTTCTCGGCTTCCGCGTCGACCGTCTGCTTGGCGGCGATCTTCTCGCTGCCGCCGCCGACGGCGATCTTGCGCGGCTTCATCGCCTCGGGGATCTCGCGCACCAGGTCGATGGCGAGCAGCCCGTCCTTCAAATCCGCGCCCTTGACCTGGATATGGTCGGCGAGCGCGAAGCGCCGTTCGAACGAGCGGTTGGCGATCCCGCGATAGATGAAGTCGTTGCCGCCTTCCTCGCCGTCCTCGCCCCTGCGGCCGGAGACGACCAGCACGTTCTGCTGGGCCGTGATGTCGATCTCGTCCGGCTGGAAGCCGGCGACAGCGAGCTGGATGCGATATTCGTTGTCGCCCTGCTTGATGAGGTCGAAGGGCGGGTAATTTTCCTGGGTCGCCCCGAACGAGCTGTTCTCGAGCATGTCGAACAGCCGGTCGAAGCCAACGGTGGAGCGCCGATAGGGCGCAAAGTCGAATGCACTACGCATAGGTCAAATCCTCCTCTGATGAGCAAGGCGGGACCGGCCGCGTCGGGCTCGGACCCGTCACCGGGCCTCCGTTGAGCACCCGGCAGCAGGAATCTGTGATTGCGATGGGCGATTTCAAGATTGTGGAAAACACCTAGTGGCGCGCTTGGCACGGCGCGAATCCGGCCCCATAGATTCCTCGCAAATGGCCGACCTGTTCTCGTCTTCCGGTAATAACGCGCCCGACAGCTACGACGCATCCTCGATCGAGGTCCTCGAGGGCCTCGAGCCGGTCCGCCGCCGCCCCGGCATGTACATCGGCGGGACTGACGCCCGCGCCCTCCACCACCTCGCCGCCGAGGTCATCGACAATGCGATGGACGAAGCCGTCGCCGGTTTCGCCACCCGCATCGAGGTGACGCTCGAGCCCGGCAATCGCCTGACGGTGTTCGACAACGGTCGCGGTATCCCCGTCGACCCGCACCCCAAATATCCCGGCAAGTCGGCGCTCGAAGTGATCATGACCACCCTCCATTCGGGCGGGAAGTTCGAGGGCAAGGCGTACAGCACGTCGGGCGGCCTCCACGGCGTCGGGGTCAGCGTCGTCAATGCGCTGTCGACCGAGACCGTGATCGAGGTCGCGCGCGACAAGCAGCTCTATCGTCAGACGTTCAGCAGGGGTCTCGCCACCTCGAAACTCGAACAGGTCGGGCCAGCCCCCAACAAGCGCGGCACCACCGTCACCTTCACCCCCGACCCCGAGATTTTCGGCGCCGACGCGCGCTTCGATCCCGAGCGATTGTACAAGCTCGCCCGGTCCAAGGCGTACCTCTTTGCCGGGGTCGAGATCCGCTGGAAGTGCGACCCGTCGCTGGCCAGCGAAGCCGTTCCCGAGACCGCGACCTTCCAGTTCGCCAACGGCCTCGCCGATCATCTCGCCGAGCAATTGGGTGACCGCCCGTGCGTCACCAACCAGCCCTTCACCGGCCGCCAGGATTTCCCCGCCGACGCCTCCGGCACGCCGCAAGGCTCGGCCGAATGGGCGGTCGCCTGGCCGCTCTACTCGGACGGAGTCGAAAGCTATTATTGCAACACCATCCCGACGCCCGACGGCGGCACCCACGAAGCGGGCCTGCGCGCCGCTTTGACCAAGGGCATCCGCGCGTTCGGCGATCTCGTCGGCAACAAGAAGGCCAAGGACATCACCGCCGACGACGTGTTCAACGGCGTCGAGCTGATGCTCAGCGTGTTCATCCGCAACCCGCATTTCCAGAGCCAGACCAAGGACCGCCTCACCTCGCTCGAGGCGGCGCGCTTCGTCGAGGCCGCGGTGCGCGACCATTTCGACCATTATCTCGCCGACAATATGGACCGCGGCCGCGCCCTCCTCGGCTCGATCGTCGAGCGCGCCGAGGAGCGCCTCCGCCGCCGCGCCGAGCGCGAAGTCCAGCGCAAGACCGCCACGTCGGCGCGCAAGCTCCGCCTCCCCGGCAAGCTCACCGATTGCAGCAGCGACGACCCCGAGGGCACCGAGCTGTTTATTGTCGAGGGCGACAGCGCGGGCGGCTCGGCCAAGCAGGCGCGCGAGCGCAAGACCCAGGCGATCCTCCCCATCCGCGGCAAGATCCTCAACGTCGCATCGGCCTCCGCCGACAAGATCCGCGCCAACCAGGAAGTCGCCGACCTCCAGCTCGCGCTCGGCTGCGGCATCCGCGACAAGTTCAACGAGGATGCCCTGCGCTACGAGAAGATCATCATCATGACCGACGCCGACGTCGACGGCGCCCACATCGCAACCCTGTTGATGACCTTCTTCTTCCAGGAAATGCCCGAGCTGGTGCGGCGCGGCCACCTCTACCTCGCCCAGCCCCCGCTCTACCGCCTGACCGCCGGCGCCAAGACCCTCTACGCCCGCGACGACGCCCACCGCGCCGAGCTCGAAGCGTCCGAGTTCAAGGGCCGCAAGGTCGAGGTCAGCCGCTTCAAGGGCCTCGGCGAAATGAACCCGGCGCAGCTAAAGGAAACGACGATGGGCCCGGCGACGCGGTCGCTGCTTAAGGTCACCCTCCCCGGCCCGTACGAAGAGCGGCAGGCAGCGCGCGACATCGTCGATCAGCTCATGGGCAAGGACCCGGCGAAAAGGTTCGACTTCATCCAGGCGCGCGCGTCAGCGGTGGATGAGGCGGAGATTGACGCCTAGCTAGCTCCTCCCCGGATTAGGGGAGAGCTCTCACGGCTCGTCACCCACGAAGGAATTGCTTTGCTTGATTGCCTGGGCGCGCGGCGTGTCCATCGGCACGCAGGCCGAGCGCGACGGTGCGACCTCATTGACCACGTGACGCAGCTTGAGCTGGTCAAACACGTCCCTCAGCTGGCGCGTCCACACCTCCATGCGAAAATTGCTATACCGGGCCTGCTGCAAGGTGGCGGTCAGGCGGAAGGCCATGTCGGGCGACAGCCGATCGAGATGTTCGAGCGAACGTAGCTCGGCCCAGTCCGCCTGCTCCTTGGCCATCTCGTCGTTGGCCCGGTTCATCAGGGAATACATGCTGCCGTAGCGAGCGAGCTGATTGGCCGGGATCAGTGCCGTCCCGCCGGCTTCGGACGTGGCCTGCCAGCGCGCGACCTGCATGGTCCAGAACTGGGGTCGCCCGATCCAGCTCGGCGTCTTGAACGCGCCGCCGCCCGCCGCTGCCGAATCGATCAAGCCTTGGATCTCGCCGAGGCGACGATCGACGCACGGCTTGATTGTCGAACGCGACTGCAGGCGCGCGAAATTGGCCTCGAGTTCACCGCGGATCGCCTGTTCGGCGTCGCGCGCTTCGCCGCGCTGGTTGATGCCCTCGACCACCTGCTGCGCGACCAGCGCGATCAGCACGCCGAGGGTGACGATGGCCAGCTCCCACGCCACCGCGTTCCAGCCGTGCGGCGGCCTCAGCTTCATCATCCTGAACATGCGGCCCCCTTCGATCCAGCCACAGCCTAATCATCTGATGGATGAAGTCGAGGTCAGCCGCTGCCCCGCGACCGCCTTCACGGCTGTTGGAAAGTTTCAGCGTTCGCGGCGTTCAACGTCCGTGATCAACCTCAATCGAGCGCCCCAGCGGCCCGCCCCGAGGCCTCGGCGCCTCCCCCAGGCCCTCGCCGGCGTGCTCGTCTGCGCAGCCGTGCTGCCGGTCTCGGCCGATGCCGAACGCGTCCAGCCGCTGCGCTTTTTCGAAGGCCGCACCGAGATGGTCAGCATGGTCCGGGTGATCATGCAAAAGCCCTATCGCTCGCGCACCATTGGCGCCGGGCGCATCCTGCCTGACGGCTCGCTCGCTTTGGTCCAGCAGATCTACGACGAGGGCAAGCAGCCCGAGCAGCGCCGCTGGAGCATCCGCCCGGCCGGCCCCCGCCGCTTCTCCGGCACCATGACCGAAGCGGTTGGCCCGGTGGTCGTCGACGAGCTGCGCGGCGCCTACCGCTTCAAGTTCAGGATGAAGGGCCAGCTCGCGGTTGAGCAATGGCTCGTGCCCCTGCCCGACGGCACCAGCGCCCGCACCAGCCTCACCGTGCGCAAGTACGGCATGAAGGTCGCGAGCTCAGTGGGTACGGTCCGGCGGATTTGACGCCGCGTCACGGCGGACCGTCGTTACCGCTTGAGGCGCGGGCTAGGGCTCACCCAAGCTTATGCCGCCTTGCTGTGCGCCAGTTCGCTTTCGAGCTCGGCCATGACGTCGCCGAACATTTCCGGCTGCGGCTGCGTGCTGACCTTGCGCGCATGGTCGAGCAGGTTGCGCCAGTAAGCGATCGTGTCGCTGTGGATGCGATGGCCGCGCAGCCGCCGCGCGCTTGCCACCGCGGCGATCAAATTCGCTCGCACCGATCCCTCAATCCGCATTGTCGTCCTTTCGATCGGAGGTTTCGCTCAGCCCTTTGATCCGGGGGCGCTCGCGGCGAGACCGAGCGTCTTCCGCTTCTGGTACGGGTTCGCCTTCGGCTTGCGCTTCTCCTTGCTCGATCGGGCCTGTCCCTTGGCCATCGTCGTCCCTTTCGGCGTCGAGTTTATGCTGGTTGCGGACATCGGCCGCCCGCGCGTTGGAGCTGAGCTCCAGCCGCTCGAGCAGGTCGGCCCGGCTCGCCCACGCATCGGCGCTGCGCTCGTGGGCGCCGCGCATGTGATCGTTGACCATGTCGGCGGCACGCTCGCGGTCCGCATCGGCCAGGGCACGGCACCCGTGCGCTGTGTCCTCGGGCCGCCGCCGGTGGGAAAGCGGGCCTTCGCCGCCCGCTTGCGGCGCGGCGTCTACCATAAGGGCGTGCTCGGCCGATAACGGGCACGCGTCACTTTCTCTTCTGCCAGCACATGGCTCTTCAGCAATTTGCGGATTTGCTCGGCGCCGGCGCTGCTTTTGCACACCAGCCGGGCGCCGCCGCTCGGCAGCCCCTCGATCGCGGATACGCCGACATCCGCCTTGCGGCAGTGATCGACGACCTTGCCGGGCTCGAGGCTGAGGAAGATGCTGCGGCTCATCGGCGCATGCTCCGCGGGTCGATCCGGCGCGCATCGGTGTCGAACTGTTCGGCCACGGCCGCCAGTGCGACCTCGCCGGTCGGCGTGCGGGCGCGAAGCGCCAGGCGCCGATACGAGGCGGCCTGCTCGCGTAGGTCCTCGGCGGCTTCGCCACGCGTCTGCCGCTGCATCAGGCCGCTCCGCCAAGCGCGGGGGTTCTGACAGTGGCGATCAGCGAGGCATAGCCGTCGGCCAGCTCGCGGTGCACCCGGCGCGCCGCTTTAGTTGCGCCATTGGCAGCCATGAACAGCGAAACCTGGTGACGATGGTAGAGGTAATTGAGGTCCACGCGATTCTCCCACGTCGGTAAGCGGGAGCACTTCGGGGTCTCTCAGCCGCGCGAGCCTACGAACGGATTTTCGCGCGATGTCGCGACCTTAGCACAACGGCGGTCGATTAGCTAACGGACCACCACAATTCTTCCCGGATCGGGGAGTGGGTCATTCAATCCTCATTCCCCTCCAAGCGGGAAGCCAGCTAAGCACGGACAATGCCCGGTCGCGCCAACATCAAAGGCCTCCGCCAGTTCCTGGACGACGAGCAGCAGCAGGCGTGGCTCGACGGCGAAGCGGCCCCGCCCGACGCCGACTATCGCGACGAAAATATCGAGCAGCGCTTCAACTATGCCGCGCGGTTCGAGAAACTGCTCCGGCGCCCCGAAGCCGACGCGGTGCTCGACCTCCTTCGCCTCTACGGTGCGACCTGCTTGCCCGTGCCGCGTATGACCGAGCGCTTCTACTGGTCGGTGTCGTGCCTGCCGGGCAGCCCCGACAAGCCGCTCATCCGCGTCAACGCCGGCTGGATGGAGCTGTTCGCCCTGCACCCCGACGCCGCCGACGACGTAAAGGCGCGGATCATCCTTCACCTGTCGGATTTCACCGCGAATGGCTCAATCGAGCCGGAGGATCTCGACGACGACCTCCTCGCCAGCTGCGCCGGCCGGCCCGAGGCCGTCACTCACTTCCACTGGAAGGCCGATACCTTCGGCGCGAAGGTGCGCGGGCACGCCGCGATCAGGCACTTCCTCGAGCAGCCGCACGGCCGCCGCGCGATCCGCCGCTTCAACCTCACCCACATGAACCGCAGCCGCAATGCGTATCAGGCAAGCCACTGTTTCAGCCTCGCGGACGTTATGCTCGGTGACGAACCTGAACTGGAGCCCGCACCATGACCCCGACCATCACCGCCTTCGCCAAATCCCCCGACCGCGGCCGCGGGCTGGCGCGCGACATGGGCGTGCGCTGGGCGCTGGAAGAAGTCGGCCAGCCTTATGACGTCCGGCTCGTGCGGTGGGAGGATTTCCGCAAGCCCGCGCACCTCGCCATCCACCCGTTCGGCAAGATCCCGACCTATGAGGAAGGCGCCGTCGCGCTATTCGAATCCGGCGCGATCGTGCTGCACATCGCCGAACGCCATCCCGGCACCCTGTTTCCCGCCGACGCCGACGCCCGCGCCCGGGCGATCACCTGGATGTTCGCCGCGCTGACCACGGTGCAGGAGCCGATCGTCGCGCGCGAGGCCTTCATCCTGCTGGAGAAGGACAAGGATTGGTACGACGCGCGGCTACCGATGCTCGACAAAGCCGTGCGCGAGCGGCTCGAGCAATTATCTGCCCGGCTCGGCGACGCCGAGTGGCTCGATGGCCAGTTCAGCGCCGGCGATTTGCTGATGATCAACGTGCTGCGGCGTCCGGCCGGCCGCTCGTTCCTGGGCGATTACCCCAACCTCGACTCCTATGTCGCGCGCGGCGAAGCCCGCCCGGCCTTCAAGCGCGCGTTTGACGCGCAGCACGACGTGTTCGAGCGCGCGGTGGCGGTCGAGGCCTGAGGGCTATTCCACGACCGGCTGCGGCGCGTCCTGCGCGGCTTCGGTCACCGTTACCGTTTCGCCATAGGATTGCGGCTTGAAGCGCGCCGCGAGCGCGTTCAGCCGCGCGGCCGCGGCGCGGTCCTCGTGGGTCGGCTCGATCTGCTTCGTCCCAAACACTCTCATGTCCGATGCTCCCCTTTCAAAGAGCCACCGGTCCACGCCAGCGCCGATTGTCGTTCAGACCGGTTGACGAAAGGTTTCAGCGTAGCCCCTGGACAACTTCGCGGAGGGGCTCCTGGGAAACCGTGATCGCGCCGCTGCGCGGACGGTCGAGGTCGAGGATCGTGCCGAACGCCAGCGCCAGCAGGAGGAACAGGGTCCACGAGGCCAGCCGGTGCCGGCTCCGCTCCGAGGCGACGGCGTAGCCCAGCATCCCGGCGGAGACGATGCAATAAGCGGCGAGCAGCGCGAGGACGACGTTGGGCAAATGCGCGGCGCGCAGCGCATCGCGATCGGACGCTGCGTCGCTCAGTGTATCGTAAGCCTGCCCAATCGCGACCGCGGCCGGCGTGCCCTGGTGAGCCAGCATGGCCTCGCGGACCTTGCCCTCGACCGCGTCGCGGGCAGTCGCGGCCTGGCTAAGCGCCCGGTCGCGCTCGGGCCCTTCGGACGTCGAGACTGCGAGCCGCGCCGCGGCATAAGGCCTGAGCCCGGCCCGCAACTGCCCGGCAAAGGGCTCGCGGGCGACCCCGGCCATCAGGTCGAAGCTGCTGATCGCATTGGCCTCGGCCATCATCAATTCGCGCCGGTTCTCGTAGCGGTTGACCGACATCGAGAAAGCGAACGCCATGAGCAAAGCGAGCAGGCCGAGTACGCCCGACAGGATGAAGCCTTCGTCGCTGCTGCCGCTGCGCTTGTCGTCGGCGCGCTTTCGCAGGCGATCATGCGCACGGAGGCCGAGCTCGTAGGCCCCGACCATGGCGGCAAACAGTAGGACGACGACGGCGACCAGCGGCAGCGCCAGATCACCCTAGAATTTGCCGCAGTCGCTCGGCGCGCGGGTTCCGGCGAAGCGCGCGTCGATCCACGCCAGAGTCGCCGCCGATGCATCGCTGGCGCTGGTCTCGTGGCCCTTGCCGTGAAGGTCGATCCAGTGGACGCGGCGGCCCGCGGCGCAGGCGTCATGCGCGAAGCGCCGCGTCACGGCCGGCGCGACGATCTTGTCGTTGGCGTTTTGCGATATGAGCAGCGGCACCCGGATTTGCGCCGGGTTGGGGCTGTTGGAGCGGCCGAAGCCACCCCATGGTTCAGTCTTCGCTAGGTCGACATTCTTGAAGCTGTTGCGCAGCGCGGCGACGCCGAGGATCGTGCCGAGCTTCGGCTTGGCGTCGAAGTTGATGCAATTGTTCTGCGACAGCCGCGTGACGATCCCGCGCGCTTGCGGCCCGACGACATTGTTCATCGGCACGCCGAAGTGGTTCGACCAGCTGTACAGCGCATACGCCATAAGGAAGGTGCGGGCGTTCGGATCCGCGCCATTCTTCAGATTGTCGAGCAAATAGGTCGCGGGTGCCGACGCCGCGGCGCCGACCAGGTCGAGGTCGGGCGCGTAGCTGCGCGCGAGCTGCGCGGTCCACAACGCAGCGTGGCCGCCCTGGCTTTCGCCCCACACGGCAAAGCGCTTGCCGGCGTGCGCCTGCGGCACCTGCCCCGCCGCCCGAACCGCATCGAGCACCGACTGCGCGGTCGGGCGGCCGACCAGCAAGGGATGCATGCCCGGGCTCCCGAGACCCGGATAATCGGGCGCTACGACGGTGTAGCCGCGCTGCACGCCCTGGAGGCCAGCCGACCAGCGCCAGAAGTTGGGCGAAGCGGACGGCGCGCATTTGCTGGCGACGCCCCACACGCCGTGGGTCCAGGCGAGCACCGGCCGGACACCCCCGCTTTGCCGTCGCGGTGCGACGACCATCGCGGTCGCCTGTCGCGGGCCGCGCTCGTCGGCCGTCCAGTAGGTGATGCGCCACGCCTGCGCACCGGCGGGCGCGCCCGTCGCCGGCTGCGCTGAAATCAGCCGCCCCGCGCTCTGGCCGATCGCGGCGGTCTCGAGGGTGAGAAGTGAAACTCCGGCCAGCGCCGCCACCATCCGCCGCACACGCACCTCCCTCGCCTGTTGTTCGTGGCTCGGGCCCTAACACGGATCAATGCGGTTGTCCGCTGCTTGCGGCTTAGCCGGCTTCGGACTGGTCGCCGCGCAAATAGTCCGGCGTCATCACCGTCGACCCTGCCTTCGCGACGGGTTTCACCGGCTGCAGCAATTTTAGGTCGAACGGCTCGCGGAAGCGAACGCCGAACTGCGTGCCGCTGGCCCACATCACCGTGCCGGCAATGAGGCCGCCGGCAGCGAAATCGAGCTCGATTTCGGCCCCTTCGGGCACCTCGTCGCGGCATTCGACCAGCGCGCCGCCCGCGGAGATGTTGCGCAAGCGCGCACCCTTCACCCGCCCCTCGTAGTGCAGCAGCGCGGCGCGGATGATGCGCATGCGCGGCTCGCGTTTCGGAAGGTGCGCATCGGGCCGGCTCGCCGAGCCCTTCGCGGCGAGCGCGCGCGCTTCCTCTGCGGGCATCGGCTTGGCAAAATAATAGCCCTGGACGAGCGTGCAGCCGAGCCCGCGGACGAGCGTGAGCTCTTCCTGCGTCTCCACCCCTTCCGCCGTGGTCTGCATGTTGAGGTCGGAGGCAAGGCCGACCATGGCCCGGATCAAGGCCGCATTACGGCTCTGCGGATCGCTCGCGCCGCGGACAAAGCTCTGGTCGACCTTGATCTTGTCGAACGGCACGCGGAGCAAATAGCTCAGCGACGAATAGCCCGTCCCGAAATCGTCGAGCGCGAGCTTCAGGCCGATCGCCTTCAGGTTGCCGATCATTTCATGGACGTGATCGTCATTGCTGAGGAACACGCCTTCGGTGATTTCGAGCTCGAGCCGCTTGGGCGACAGGTCGGTTTCGGCGAGGATCGCGCGAATCGTCGCCGGCAGGGAGGGCAGCTTGAACTGCAGCGGGGACAGGTTGACGGCGACGCTCGTGTGCGGCGGCCAGTTCGCGGCTTCGTGACACGCGGTCCGCAGGACGAACTCGCCAATTTCATTGATGAGGCCGATCTCTTCGGCCAGCGGGATGAACGTCGCGGGGCTTACGGGTCCATGTTCGGGATGGTCCCAGCGAACCAGCGCCTCGAAGCCTTTGACCGTCTCGTCGGTCGCATCGACACATGGCTGGAAAACCACCCGCAACGCGCCGTTCTCGACAGCGACGCGGAGATCCGATTCCATCAACTGCCGCAGGCGCGCGGCTTCGTGCATTTCGGCCGCGAAGAAGCGGTGACAGCCCTTGCCGGCCGCTTTGGCCGCATAGAGCGCGAGGTCGGCGTCGCGGATCAGGTCGTCGGACGTGCGATCGTCATAGTCCGAGGTGACGATGCCGATCGACGTCCCGATCGACACCAGATTGCCGTTGATGGTGTAGGGCCGCGACACGCTGTCGATGATCGCCTGCGCCAGCGTCGCCAGTTCGGCCTCAGACGACATGCTGGGCAACACGACCTGGAATTCGTCCCCGCCCAAGCGGCCGACCTGCCCCTGGTCGCCAACTTCGTCGGTCAGCCGCAGGGCAACGAGGCGGAGCAAGGTATCGCCGGCCGGATGGCCGAGCGTATCGTTGACCGCCTTGAACCGGTCGAGGTCGAGAAGGAACAGCGAGCAACGGCGCTTGCGCCGCACCGCGCCGACCAGTGCATCGTCCAGCGCGCGGCGCAGGGCCTGGCGATTGGCGAGGCCGGTCAAGGCATCCTGCCGCGCCATCTTGTCGAGTTCGACTTCCGATTGGCGCATCTTGGTGAGGTCCGAGGCAAAGCCGCGGAAACCGAAAAAATGCCCCAACTCATTGTGCACGGGCCGGCCAGTGATGGACCACCACGTTTCGTTCTTGGTCTTGGCGCGGACGATCAGGTCCTGGAAGGCGACGTGCGACGAAAGATAGAACCCCAGCGTCCGCTCGGAAGTCGCACTGCCGTCCGCGGTCTCGGTTGAAACGAGGTCGGTGAATGGCCGGGACAGCAAGTCGGCGGGTTCGCGCCCGAGCGCATGCGCGACGCTGTCGCTGATGTAGGACAAATCGCCGTCGCGGGTGGTTTCCCAGAACCAGCCCTTCCCGCTGGCCTCGAACTCCTCAATCAGGCCGTCGGCGCGCCCGGACTGCGGGCGCGACTCGTCCTGGCCCGACTGGCCCCCTGAGCGAAGTAACCTTCCAATGCTTCCCACGCGCGCGATCCTCCAGGTCGCACGAACGCGCTACGCCAATCTGGTTTAAAATAGGTTAGATTCACCTGTTAACGGTGATTGCTCGGGCGAAGGCTGTCGCCAGCGACCCGTTGAAGGCGAGGCAATCGGCCCGTAAGCTCTCCGGATGATCGCCTGGCTTGCCGCCGCTGCTGTTGCCTCGGGCGAGCCCGTGTTCGTCGATCATCCGTGCGCCACGGAACTCGCCGGCAAGGCGCGCTGCGGAACGGTCGCTGTCCCGGAAAACCGCGCGAAGCCCGCCCGGCGGACGATCAAGCTCAACATCATCGTCGTGCCGGCGTCGGCCGATCGCCGCCTGCCGCCCTTGTTCGACCTCGAAGGCGGGCCCGGCCTTGCCGACGCCAAGAACGTCGGCTTCTACCTGACCGACGGCGCGGCCTATCACGAGCATCGCGACGTCGTGCTGTTCGACCAGCGCGGAACCGGCGCATCGAACGGGCTGAAATGCTCGGCGCTCGACGCCGCCGACGCGGCCTACCAGCCGATTTATCCCGTCGCCGCGGTGCGGCGGTGTCGCGCCGAGCTCGAGCAACACGCCGACCTCCGCCATTACGGCACCAGCGACGCGGTGGCCGACCTCGACGCCGTTCGCGCTGCGCTCGGTTACGACCGGATCGATCTCTACGCGCAGTCCTATGGGACCACCTTGTCGCTGCGCTACATGGCGACCTATCCGAAGACGGTGCGCGCGGCCGTCCTGGTGTCGGTCGCGCCGCCATCGGCGATGGTCCCGCGATATCACGCGCAAGGGGCGGAGAGCGCTCTGACCGCGCTGCTGAGCGAATGCCGGTCTGACCCGGCGTGCGGCAAGGCCGGCGATCCGGCGGGCAAATTCGACGCCGCGTTGGTCAATCTGGCCACCATCAAGGACGCGCCGCCACGTGACGTGTTCACGGAGAAGGCGCGATCGCTGATCTACGCGCCGGGCACCGCGCGCCAGCTGCCCTTCATCGTTCGCGCCGCTGCTGAGGGAAACCTGAAGCCGTTTTACGCGGCGACGAAACCGGGCGGGCCATCGCCATGGTATCTCGGCGCGTATCTATCCATCACCTGCGCGGAGGGCATGGCGCAATTCGCCTACGCTCCCGCCGCCGCCAAGGCGCGCCGGACCCGGTTCGGCGACTATCGGCTGCGGCGCCAGCGCCAGGCCTGCGCCAACTGGCCGGCCGCCAGCGTTCCCGCCAATTTCCTCAAGCCGCCGAACACCGAAGCGGCGGTGCTCATGATCTCCGGCGGGCTCGATCCGGTAACGCCCCCCGCCTGGGCTGCCGAACTGGCCCGGTCGCTGCCGAATGGACGGCAGGTGACCATTCCGCCGATGGGGCACATCTTCGACGGCCTCAGCGGCGTCGACACCTGCCTCGATCCGATGTTTTTGAAATTCTACGACAGCGGTGACGCGAAAAGTCTCGACGCCGGCTGCGTCGCTTTGATGAAAGCGCCGCCGTTCAAAGTCGAACCGTGAGCGACCACCGCGTCAGCCGCGCGTCGCTCGCGATCGCGGCTTTCTCGACCATCGTCGAATGGTACGACTTCACCCTCTACCTCTACTTCGCGACCGTGCTGGCGCGCGTGTTCTACGGCAGCGGCAGCGACGCGTTGCTGGTCACGCTTGGCGGGTTCGCCATCGCCTATCTGATGCGCCCGCTCGGCGCGGTGTTCTTCGGCCACATCGGCGACCGCCACGGGCGGCGTTACATGCTGCTGATGTCGGTCGCGCTGATGACCGCGGCAATGCTTGCCACGGCGCTGCTACCGACGCGGGCAGCAATCGGCCCGGCGGCCGGCTGGCTGCTGTTCGCCCTGCGCTGCGTCATGGGGTTCTCGGTCGGCGGCGAATATACCGGGGTGGTCGCTTATTTGCTCGAAGGCGCAGCCCCGAACCGGCGCGGATTGATCGCGTCGTCGGCGTCGGCGGCGAGTGAGGTTGGCGCCCTGCTCGCGGTCGGGCTGTCGGCACTTACGGTCAGCCTGATGCCCGCGGCGGCGCTCGACGCTTGGGGCTGGCGCCTCCCATTCCTGGCTGGGGCACTGCTTGCCGGAAGCGTTGGCATCGCCCGTTCAGCGATGCATGAGAGTCCGGAATTCCACCGCCAGCGCGACGAAGGCACCGTCCCTGCCGAACCGCTGCGCTATGCCCTCACCCACCACAAAGGCGGCATCGCCCGCGCCTTCGCCATCTCCGCGCTCGGCTCGATCACTTATTACGTCGGGATCACCTACGTCCCGGCGTTCCTGACCTCGGCCGGCGCGATGAGCGAGCAGGTGTCGCTCTGGCTGTCGACCGTCGCCGCGGTCGTGGTGATCGCGGTGACGCCGCTCGTCGGGCTGTGGTCGGACCGGATCGGGCGCCGCCCGGTCCTCCTCGCGCTTGGCGTGCTCAGCGCGATCCTGCCGGCGACGATGTTCGCGCTGATGGCTAGCGGTGCAGCGGCGCAGGCGCTGCTCGGCGCCGTCGTCCTGGCCGGCGTCGCGGGCGGCGTCAGCGCCGTCGGCGCGGTCGCGACCGCCGAGCAGTTCCCCGGTGAGGGCCGCGTCACCGGCCTCGCGCTCGGCGCGACCATGGCGACCGCGGTGTTCGGCGGCCTCACGCCCTACGTCGCGCAATTGCTGGTCGAGCGCAACGGCTGGACCATGGCGCCCGGCGCGATGATCGCTGTCGTCGCCCTCTGCGTCCTGCCGATTTTCTGGCTGATGCGCGAGACGGCGCCAGCGAAGCCTTAATCCGCGACCGGCACCGGGCGCTGCTTCGTCCCCGCCAGCTCCTGGTTCATATATTTGACCTCGGCCGCGATCGCGCGGTCGCTGATCGTCCAGTCGGGGTGCAGCGCGCGCTGCTTCGGCGCGACATATTGGACGAGCGCTTCGTCCTTGAGCTTCTGCTTGCGTCCCTCGCCGACCAGCTGCCGGAGGTCGGTCAGATAGGCGCGGAAATCGCGCACATCCGCTGCCGATGCGACATCGCCGTGCCCCGGCACGAACCGGGTGTTCGTCAGGCCAGCGAATCCCGCATCGGTCGCCAGCCATTCCTTGACCGACCCGTCGATCAAATTGGGTGGAATCTTGCGCCACAGCATGTCGCCGGTGAACAGCACGCGCGCGTCGGGCACGTCCACCACGAGGTCGCCGCCGGTATGGCCGAGCACCGTCCGCACCGTCACCTTGCGCGCGCCAAGCCACACCGTCAGGTCCTTGTCGGTCACCACGTCGGGCAGCGGCAGGCTCTCGACCTGCGCTCTGATCTCCGGCGTGATCCGGTCGCCGAACAGGTTGATATTGTTCACCCGTACCCAGCCGCGCACGTTCTTGTGCGCGATGATCACCGCACCGGCATCGCGCAGCACCTGGTCCCCGCCGGTATGGTCGGCGTGATAGTGGGTGTTGACGACGTAGCGGATCGGCTTGGGCGTCAGCTTGCGGATTTCGCCGACCAGCGCCTTGGTCGCGTCGGGGTAGAAGAAAGCATCGACCACCAGCACGCCGTCGTCGCCGATGACGAAGCCGGCGTTCGACCCCGACTTGTGCTCGGGCCCGTCAATCGCGGCATAAACGCCCGGGCCGACTTGCTTCAATTCAAACGGCAGCGCGGCCGGCACCGACGCCTGGGCGGCGGCAAGAACCGCAAGCAGCATCACGCCCGGCAGGCCTAGGTGCCGACGACGTCGTCGTTGGCCGACGGCCAGCCCTCGAACAGGGCGCCGCGACGGTCGATCTGGGCGAAGCGCTTCATCTCCCTGCCGCAGGCGTCGAGATCGTCCTTGAGCAGCTGGATCGCGGCATCGATCGCGTCCTCCGCCACGTAGCTGCCCGTGAGTTGATGCGATCGCGCCATCACCCTGACGCCGTGACTGCTGTGTTCGACGTAGAATTTATCGAGAATGCCGGTCATTGCCGCCTCCGTGGCCCTGTTTGTGCCACAACGTCGCTCCGGTTGAAATGTTCGCGCATTCTCGCCCGACCGGAGCTTCAGCGCGCGCCCCACCCGGTCAGCATCGTCTTCACCGTCCGGAACAGGATCAGGATGTCGAGCCAGGGCGAGAAATATTTGATGTAATAGAAGTCATACTGCAGCTTGCGGTGGACTTCGTGGACCTCCGCGACGTGGCCCTGGTTGACCTGCGCCCAACCGGAAATGCCCGGTTTCACCACGTGGCGGTAGCGGTAGAACGGCAGCTCGCTGGTGTACCACACCGACAGTACCTCGGCCTCGGGCCGCGGGCCGATCCAGCTCATCTCCCATTTGAGGATGTTGATGATCTGCGGCAGCTCGTCGAGGCGGAGGTTGCGTAGCGTGCGACCGACGCGCGTGATGCGGTCGTCGCTATCGTCGGTCATCGCCGCCTTGCGCCGCGCGTGATGGTCCTGGTCCGCATCGTCGTCGACCGGGCGCATGGTCCGGAACTTGTAGACGATGATTGGGTGCCCGGCGTGGCCGACCCGTTTCTGGCGGAACAGGACGCTGCCCTTGCCATCGAGCCTGATCGCGATCGCGCACAGCACCATCAGTGGCACGGCGATCGGCAGGATCAGAATCGCGAACGTAAAGTCGACCAGCCCCTTGAGGTGGAAATAACCGCGAGCCGGCAGCAATGAGCCGAAACTGTTCTCCGACAGATGCTCGAGCTCGACGCGGCCAGTCAGCGATTCCGACAATTGCTTGACCTGGTAGACCATGCGCCCGGCGAGCGCGGCGTCGGCGAGGAACCGTTCCCACTCGTCGGGCAGGTCCTCGGAGAAATCGGCAACGATCGCCTGGCAACTGCGCGTGTCGTGCAGCCGCGGCCGGGTCAGCAACTTCCAGTCGACGCCGTCGATCCGCGTCAGGCCGCTAATCTCTCCGAATGGCACCACGGCGTAACGGGCGCGGACGTTCCGCTCGGCATAGACATAGAGCAGGTAGAGCCAGGCGACGTGCAGCAGGAACCCGGCGAGCAGCCCGACGCGGTCGTAGGGGAATCGGGTCAGCACGAAGTACAGGATGACCAGGCCGTGGCCGGTCAGCGCGGATGGCAGAATGACGTAGCTGCGGCGGATGCCGGGGTAGGTTTCGATCGACAGCCGCATCCAGAAACCGAGGACGATCGCGAGGACATTGCCGATCAGGCTGTTGACGCTCGCCGGCTCGACCAACGTGCCCGGCAGCGGTGCGCGCACGACCCAGGGCAGCATGGCGCCGATGACCAGGGCGCCGGCCAGCTGGAAGCGCTTGCGCACCAGGATCGACGCGGTGCCCGGGCGCGACAGGCGTTCGTGCTTCACAGTGACCACCGGTCGATCCCGGGTGCCAGCGACCGGTCGCGCCACATGCCCTTGAGGTCGGCAAGCGTGCCGCCGGGCGCGACCATCGCGCTCAGCCGCTCGTCCGGCAGCTCGCGATATCCCGCGTGCGGCACCGCGCCGACGACGAGGTCGTAGCGCTCACCGTTCACCTCGGTCAGCGACAGGCCATATTCGCGCTGAACTTCCTCGGGGTCGGCCAGCGGGTCGGCGACATCGACCTTGTGGCCCAGCCATTGCAGCCGGCGCACCACGTCGACCGTCCGGCTGTTCCTGAGATCGGGCACATTTTCCTTGAAGGTGAGGCCGAGGACGAGCGCGCTGCCGGCCCTCGGCCGTCGGCCGTGAAGCGCGTCGGCGATCCACGCGCCCATGCCGTCATTGGTCTCGCGGCCGGCGAGGATGACCTGCGGCTGATGACCGAGCTTCTGCGCGAGGTGGCTCAGGTAATAGGGATCGACCCCAATGCAGTGGCCGCCGACCAGGCCGGGCTCGAAGCCAAGGAAATTCCACTTGGTCCGCGCCGCCGCCAGCACGTCCCACACCGACAGGTCGACCTTGGAAAAGATTTGCGCGACCTCGTTCATGAAGGCGATGTTGATGTCGCGCTGCGCATTCTCGATCGCCTTGGCCGCTTCGGCCGCCTTGATCGATGCCGCCCGGAACACGCCGCCGCTGGTCACCGCACCGTAAACGCTCGCCAGCTGGTCGACGACCTCGTCGTCCTCGCCGGCGATGACCTTGGTGATGCGGTCGACAGTATGTTCGCGGTCGCCGGGGTTGATCCGCTCCGGACTGTAGCCAAGCCTGAAATCGCGCCCGCGCTTGAGGTTCGCGGTGCGCTCGATCTCCGGCCCGCACATGTCCTCGGTGACGCCGGGATAGACGGTGCTTTCGTAAACGATGGTCGGCCGCCGCGCGGGGTCGATCAATTTCGCGATCATGCGGGTTGCAGCGAGCACTGCGCCGAGGTCCGGCGTATTGCTGGCGTCGACCGGGGTCGGGACGGTGACGATGTAGAGGTCGGCCTCGGCGCAGGCGGCGGGATCGTCGCTCAGCTGAAGCGTCGATTCCTTAAGCGCTGCAGCGTCGACCTCGCGCGTCCGGTCGTGACCTTCGCGAAGCTCGGCGACGCGACCCGAATCGATGTCGAAGCCAACGACCTCGAACGCGCGCGCCAACGCCACCGCGAGCGGGAGCCCAACGTAACCAAGACCGACGACGATGATCCGCGGGGCGCTCATTGAGGCCTCTATACGCACTGCTCGTCGTTTCGGATGCAACTACAATCCAAAACGGAGGGATTTGACCGTCAGCCAGCGATTTTGCCGCGGCCGACCCCGACGTAGGTCAAGCCAGCCCGCCCGGCCTCCTGCGGATCCCACACGTTGCGCAGATCGACGAGCACCTTGCCGCGCATGCGTGCGGCCAGCGTGTCGAGGTCGAGCGCCCGGAATTCGTCCCATTCGGTGACGACCACCACGGCATCGGCATCCTGGGCCGCGGCATAGGCATCGGGCGCGTAAGTCACGTCCTTGAGAACCGCTTCGGCCTGGTGCTGGGCTACCGGGTCGAAGGCTGCGACCTCGGCGCCGCGTGCGACCAGCCCCTCGATCAGCGGGATCGACGGTGCCTCGCGCATGTCGTCGGTACTGGGCTTGAAGGCCAGCCCGAGCACGCCGATCCGCTTGCCGGCGACGCTTCCGCCGAGCGCGCGCTCGACCCGTCCGGCCATGCCGCCCTTCCGCTCGTCGTTGACCTTGACCACGGCGGCGACGATCTGCTGCTCGACCCCGGCCGCTTCGGCGGTCTGGAGCAGCGCCAGCGTGTCCTTGGGGAAGCAGCTCCCGCCATAGCCGGGGCCGGCGTGCAGGAACTTCGGGCCGATACGATTGTCGAGGCCGATGCCGCGCGCGACGTCCTGGACGTCGGCATCGACCGCTTCGCACAGGTCGGCGATTTCGTTGATGAAGCTGATCTTGGTCGCGAGGAAAGCGTTCGCGGCATATTTGGTCAGCTCGGCCGTGCGCCGCCCGGTGAACAGGATCGGCGCCTGGTTGAGGAACAGCGGCCGGTAGATTTCGCGCAGCACCTCGCGCGCTTTTTCATCCTCCGCCCCGACCACGATCCGGTCGGGAATCTTGAAGTCACGGATCGCCGCGCCTTCGCGAAGGAATTCCGGGTTGGAGGCGACCGCGACGCCATCGGCCCCCTCCTCCTTGAGGATTTCGGAAATCCGGTCGCCGGTGCCGACCGGCACGGTCGATTTGGTTACCACCACCGTTCCCGATGGAATCAGCTTCGCCAGCTCGCGCACCGCCGCGAACACGTAGGTGAGGTCGGCGTGCCCGTCGCCGCGCCGCGCCGGCGTGCCGACCGCGATGAACACAGCCTCGGCGTCCTTCACTCCGGCCGCGACGTCGGTCGTGAAGGTCAGCCGCCCGCGCTCGGCATTGGCCTTGACCAACGCTTCGAGCCCCGGCTCCCAGATGGGCATGACCCCAGCGTTGAGGCCGTCGATCTTGCCTTGGTCCTTGTCGACGCAGCACACTTGGTGGCCGAAATCGGCGAAGCAGGCGCCCGACACGAGGCCGACATAGCCGGTGCCGATCATCGCGATGCGCATGGGTGGTAAAGCTCCGTTGGCGGTTTCGCGCGCCATAGCGGCGGCGATGAGCGAGTCAAAGTGACGAACCCGGCGGCCTAGTTTTCGCCGCAAAATCCCTATATTGGCCCGCGCCTTCCGATGAACGTCACAACGCTCCCCAAGCCCCCGCGCGTCGGGCTGGTCTCGCTCGGCTGTCCCAAGGCTTTGGTCGACAGCGAGCGGATCATGACCAAGCTGCGCGCCGACGGCTACGACATGTCGCCCGATTACGCCGGCGCCGACGTGGTGCTGGTCAACACCTGCGGCTTCCTCGACAGCGCCAAGGAAGAGAGCCTCGAGGCGATCGGCGAGGCCATCGCCGAGAACGGACGCGTGGTCGTCACCGGTTGCATGGGCAAGGAGGCCGACGTCATCCGCGCCCGCTTCCCGCAAGTGCTCGCAGTCACCGGCCCGCAGCAATATGAGGAGGTCGTCGCCGCGGTCCATGAGGCCGCCCCGCCGATCCCCAACGCGTTCGTCGACCTGGTGCCGGAATCAGGGCTCAAACTCACGCCGCGCCACTACAGCTATTTGAAGATTTCCGAGGGCTGCAACCATCGCTGCGCCTTCTGCATCATCCCGTCGATCCGCGGCGACCTCGTCAGCCGTCGTCCCGACGCGATCCTGCGCGAAGCCGAGAAATTGATCGCCGCCGGCACCAAGGAGCTGCTGGTGATCAGCCAGGACACCTCGGCCTATGGCGTCGACATCCGCCACCAGCCGCGGGAATGGAAGGGCGCGGAAGTCCGCGCGCACATGACCGATTTGTCGCGCGAACTGGGCAAGCTCGGCGCCTGGGTCCGGCTGCACTACGTCTACCCCTACCCGCACGTCGACAACGTCATTCCGCTGATGGCCGAGGGGTTGGTGCTCCCTTACCTCGACATTCCGTTCCAGCACGCCAGCCCGAAGGTGCTGCGCGCGATGCGCCGCCCGGCCAATGACGCCAAGGTCCTCGAGCGCATCCGCAGCTGGCGGACCATCGCCCCGGACCTAGCCATCCGCTCGAGCTTCGTCGTCGGCTTCCCCGGTGAGACCGACGAGGACTTCGCCTATCTCCTGAACTGGCTCGAGGAAGCGCAGCTCGACCGCGTCGGCGCGTTCAAGTTCGAGCCGGTCGAAGGCGCGGCCGCCAATGCCCTGCCCGATCCGGTGCCCGAGGAACTCAAGCAGGAGCGCTTCGAACGCGTGATGGCGCTGTCGGCCCGGATCAGCGCCGAGAAGCTCGCCGCCAAGGTCGGCTCGACCATCGACGTCCTCATCGACCGCGTCGACGAAACACCCGCTCCGGCGGATAGCCCCGACAAGGGCCATTTCGACGCCCCCCACCCCGACCATCACCACGAGGTTGGCGCGACCGGCCGCTCCAAGGCCGACGCGCCCGAGATCGACGGCGAGGTTCACTTGCGCGACGCCGCCGGCCTCAAGCCGGGCGACATCGTCCAGGTTCGCATCGAGGATTCCGACGAACACGATCTCTACGGCGTGCCAATCAGCGCATGACGGATCGCGAGCGCGACGCCCTGACCAAGGTCCCGGCCGTCACGCTCGGCTTCTGGGTCATCAAGATCCTCGCAACGACGCTGGGCGAAACCGGCGGCGACAGCGTCTCGATGAGCTGGCTCGGCGAAACCACAGCCGACGCCGGCCAGTCGGGTCTCAACGGCTACCTCGTCGGCACGGCCATCTTCGGCGTCCTGCTGGCCGCGCTCGTCTGGCTTCAGATCCGGGCGTCGCGTTTCAACCCGTGGTTCTACTGGGCGACCATCATCGCCTCGACCACAGCCGGGACGACCCTCGCCGATTTCGCCGACCGCTCGCTCGGCATCGGCTATCCGGGCGGGTCGCTGCTGCTGCTCGCCTGCGTCCTCCTGTCGCTGTTCGCCTGGTACCGGACGCTCGGCAGCGTTTCAGTCGCGACCGTGGTCAGCCCGCGCGAAGAATTGTTTTACTGGGTGACCATCACCTTCTCGCAGACGCTCGGCACTGCGCTCGGCGATTGGGCCGCGGATGGCGGGCTTGGCTATGCCGGCGGCGCCATCGCCTTCGGCGCCGCGCTGCTGATCGTCGCCGCGCTCTTCTATTTCACCAAGCTCAGCCGCGTTGCGCTGTTCTGGATCGCGTTCATCCTGACCCGCCCACTTGGTGCGACAGTCGGCGATTTCTTCGACAAGCCGCTCGCCAGCGGCGGGCTCGGCGTCAGCCGGCCGATCGCCTCGCTGATCCTCGGCGCCATTATCGTCGGCCTGATCCTGCTCCTCCCGCAGCGCGCCGGCCGGCATCCCGCCGCCACCAGCTGACCAGCAGCAGGACGCCCATCACGGCAGCGGTGTCGGCGATCCAGTCGAGCACGTCGCTGTCGCGATGCAGCGCCGGGATCATCTGCACCACCTCGATCAGCGCGCCGAACAGCGACAGCCCGATCGCCAGCTTCAGCAACGGCGTCCGCCGATAAGCCCAGGCGCCGAGCGCGGCGAGGGTGACGAAGGCGATGATGTGCTGGATCTTGTCGTTCGGCGCGCCGGGCACCTGCGGCGGATGCGGCAGCACCGCCATGACGAAGGCGAACGTCGCCGCTGCCCAGAACAGCGCGCGCGGGAAGCGAGACACAACCATGGCTGGACAGGGTGATAGCGCAAGCTAGGCTGCGGTCATGCTGAAACTCGCTCCCGCGCTGCTGGCGCTCGTCGCCGTCCCCGCCACCGCCCAGCCGATCACGACGGCCGAACGCGCCGCGATCGACCGCCTGGTCACCGACACGCTCACCCAGACGGGCGTGCCGTCGGCGTCCGTCGCCATCGTCCGCAACGGCCAGCTGGTCTTCACCAAGGCATGGGGCAAGGCCAATGAGAACCTCCCCGCGCGGCCCGACCTGCCCTACCAGATCGCGTCCAACTCCAAGCAGTTCACGGCGATGGCGCTGCTGCTGCTCGAGGATGACGGCAAGCTTCGGCTCGACGACCCGATCGGCAAGTACGTCCCCGGCATCACCTCGGGCGACACCATCACCATCCGTCAGCTCTTGAGCCACAGCTCGGGCCTGCAGGACTTCTGGCCGCAGGATTACATGTTCGAAACCATGACCCACCCGACGGCGCCCCAGGGCATCGTCGACCGCTGGGCCAGGAAGCCATTGGATTACGCCCCGGGCGCCCGCTACCAATATTCGAACACCGGCTACGTCGTCGCCGGGATGATCGTCGAGAAGGTCAGCGGCGAGCAACTGCTGCCCTTCCTCAACCGCCGCATCTTCGCGCCGCTCGGCATGCACCCGATCGACCAGGACGAGACCAACACGCCCGCCTTCCCCGCCGGCTACCACCGCTACGCGCTCGGCCCGGTGCGCATCGCCCAGCCGCCGGCGCGCGGCTGGCTCTATGCCGCGGGCGAGCTGTCGATGACCGTCGCAGATCTCGCCAAGTGGGACATCGCGCGGATGAACCGCTCGCTTCTTCCCGCCGACGACTGGATCGCCCAGGAAACCCCGTTCGTCCGCACCGACGGCCGCTCGAACGGCTACGCGCTCGGCGTCCAGAACCACTATCAGCGCGACCGCCACATCATCGACCACGGCGGCGAAGCGGTCGGCTTCCTCACCCAGAACACCGTCTATCCCGACACGAAAGACGCGATCATCGTCTTCACCAACGCCGATTTTTCCGGCGCGACCGATACGCTGACCGAGGGCATCGAGAAGATCGTCCTCAACAGCCCCGAGGCGGCGCTGTCGGGCGAAAGCGACCGCCTGGCCGAGGTTCGTGCGATCTACGACGCGCTTGCCGCCGGCTCGCTCGACCGCTCGAAATTCACTCCCAACCTCAACTTCTATTTCGACGGCACCGTCACCGGCGACTATCAGGCGTCGCTCGGCGCGCTCGGCGCGCCGACGTCAATCACCCTCAACCGCTCGCCGCGGCTGCGCGGCGGCTTCGTCAACCGCAACTATACGATCCACTATTCCGGCCACCCCGACCTGACGCTGGTTACCTATGCCGAGCCCGGCGCGACGGGGCGGTTCGAGCAATATCTGATCATGCCGGAGTAGTCGCGCGGCGCTCGATCACGCCCGCCAGCCACCACATCGCGGCCATCCCCAGCGCCCCGGCCAGCCCGTCGCTGGCGTAATGCCAGCCAAGCTGCACCGAGCCGAGCCACACCAATGCGAAATACACCCACGCGGCGATCGCCGCGCCGGGGCGCAGCGTCCGCGCGACCAGCACGATCCACAGGCTGATCGCGACGTGGATCGAGGGCATGGCGGAAATCCCCGCGACCAGCCCCGGCCGGCCCGTCGCCAGCGCCTGCCACATGCGGTCGGACTCGGCCAGGGCGACCGCTGCGCCCCGCCCCTGCAGCGTGCCGCGCAGCGCCCCGAACAACTCACCGCCGAACACCCGGTCAAAGAACAAGGGCCCGACCGACGACAGCAACGCCGCGGCCACCGCGCCAAGCACGAACCACGCCAGGCTATAGGCGATCAGCGCCCGCGATTTCGCCCGCGACGGCGCGGCCAATATCACCAGGAACAGCACTACCAGCTGGACCGGCAGCCAGCAGCCGTAGAGCAAGTCGAGCGGCCGCGTCGCCCAGCCCAGCCAGCGGTCGAGCACCAGCCACGGATCGGCCCCCAGCAGGCTCCGCTCGGCGATCGCCAGCGGCCGGTCGAGCCAGAACGGAATCTCGGAAGGAATCGCATATTTGAGCGGCAGGAACACGCTCGCGCCGATCGCCACCAGCAGCGTGCCGGCCACCACCGCGTGCCACGGCGCGCCGGGGCGGCCATGCCGCATCGCCCGCACGATCGCCGCCGCCACCAACCCCACGCCGGCGAAACCGAGATAGGCCGCGATCCACGGCGCCGGCGCAATCCCCTGCAGCCAGGCAACCGCCCACCACCCGAGCTCCAGCGCCGTCAGGATTGCCATGACGGCGATCCAGTCGCGATCCTGGCCGAAACGCAGGCTCAGCCGCTGCCCGGCCACCGGGACCGGCTCGCTGACCGCGGCCGGCCCGCCGCTCGTCACCGCGCCTCAGGCATTGGCCGCCAGCTCATGCTGGTCGGGCCAGGCGGCATGGCGGGTGAGCCGCGGCGTCGCGAACAGGATGGGCAGCTTCAGGAACAGCAATTCGCGGTGGATGAACGTGTCGATCGCCCGCTCCCACCAGCGCGGCTCGCGCCCGCGGTGGGCGCGCAGCCAGTCGTCATACGGCGCCCAGTGGCTCGGCTCGTCCTTCTCGATGATGCGGAAGATTTTCATCAGCGCCGGGTCTTGCTGGACGATCGGGTGCTTCAACAGGATTTCGACCTGTTGGTGGCCGCGCCGCTCGGTCAGCGAGATCACCCGGCACAGCCGCCCGAAGCGCTCGTCGCGCTCGATCACCCAGCCGGTGTCGAGATCGTCGATGGTCGAGCGGAACATGATGCCGACGAAGCGGTCGATATGCCCGCACGCGCGATCGATCGCGATCGGCATGGTGCCGCGCCGTTCGAACCAGCGGCGGAACATCAGATAATGTTTCCGCTCGTCGCGCCGGTGCTTCACGATCGCGTCGATCAGTTCCTTGTCGTCCGGCCAGCGCGCCTTCACCGCCTCGAGCACGCGGTCGATCGCGGTATATCCCCGATGCTCGTTGTAGATGTAGATCGACCCGAGGAGATCGAGGTACCGCTCCTGAAACCACTGCCGCATGTAAACTCGCTCTCCGCTGCGACCCTCCTTGGCGCTTCCGCCGGACGTTGGCGAGTGCCTAAGCTGCGCCGTGCAGTTCAAACCTTCGCTGCCAAGGGCGGTTCCGGCGTGAGCCGCCGAGCGCAGGGACGCCGGCGCGCCGGCGCGCCGCCGAAGCGATCGAGGGCCAGGAACAAGCCGAACTCGCCGCCGAGGCCCAGGCTGAATGCGATGCCTTCTTCGCCCTCCTGCGCGCGGAGATCCGTCATCCTGACGAAAGTCAGGATCCATGAACATTGTGGCCAGCAGATCGCGTCGACCGATGGCGGTCGACCGGCCCAAAACTCATCTTTCGTTCGATGCAGTGTTCATGGATGCTGAATCAAGTTCAGCATGACGTTACAGGGCATCACCATGACCGATTTCGCTTCGCTCCTCGTCGCCGACCGCGGGCAGAAGGCCCGCCTGATCCACCTCGTCGACAAGGGCAGCTTCGCCGCCTGGGCCAAGGGCCGCAGCGCCGAGGACCGCGCCTTGCTCGACGCGCACCGGTTCGACGGCAAGACCGGTTTCGCCTTCGTCCTGCTGCCGCGTGGGCCCGACTTCGAAATCGTCAGCACGGTCAAGAATGCCGCCGAGCTGTCGCCATGGTGCCTGGCCAGGCTTGGCGGCAGCCTGCCCGCGGGAACGTACAAGCTGGCCGAAGGCGAGCCGGGCAAGGCGGCGCTTGGCTGGCTGCTCGCCCAGCACAAGTTCACCGCCTACCGCTCGAAGCCCGACGAAGCCGAGCCCGGCGCGCGGGTGCTCCTCACCGGTGAGGCGGCGCGGATCGACGAGACGGTGCGGCTGGCCGACGCCACCTGCCTCGTCCGCGACCTCGTCGATACGCCCGCGGCCGACCTCGGCCCGGCCGAGATCGAGGCCGCGGTCAAGGCCGAAGCGGGCCGCTCCGGCGCCAAGTTCAAGGTCACGGCGGGCAAGGAACTGGCCGAGGGTTATCCGCTGATCGCCGCGGTCGGTGCTGCTGCCATCCCGGAGCGCGCGCCGCGCCTGATCGAGCTGGAGTGGGGCAATACCCATCACCCCCGCGTCGCCATCGTCGGCAAGGGCGTGTGCTTCGACAGCGGCGGCCTCGACCTCAAGCCCGCGTCGGGCATGCGGCTGATGAAGAAGGACATGGGCGGCTCGGCGCATGCGCTGGCGCTCGCCCGCCTCGTCACGCTCGAGAAATTGCCGGTCCGGCTCCATTTGCTCATCCCGGCGGTGGAGAATGCGGTGTCGGGCGCGGCCTATCGGCCCGGCGACATCGTCACGTCGCGTCAGGGGCTGACGGTCGAAATCGACAATACCGACGCGGAAGGCCGCCTGATCCTCGCCGACGCGCTGACCAAGGCGGTCGAGGGCAAGCCCGAGCTGATTATCGACTTCGCGACCCTGACCGGCGCGGCGCGGGTGGCCCTCGGTCCCGATCTTCCGGCAACCTTCGCCAACCGGGATGATCTCGCTGCGGAACTCGAAGCCGCGTCGCGCGACGTCGAGGACCCATTGTGGCGCATGCCGCTGTGGGATCCCTATAACGAGCTGTTCAAGAGCGACATCGCCGATTTCGCCAATGCGTCGAGCTCGCCGATGGCCGGTTGCATCACCGCCGCTCTGTTCCTCAAGCGGTTCGTGCCCGACTCGATCCCGTGGGCGCACCTCGACACCTTTGCCTGGCGCGATCCGGCAAAGCCGGGCCGTCCCAAGGGTGGCGACGCGCTTGGCCTGAGGGCCGTTTTCGAGGCGCTGAAGCGGCGCTATCCGCGCGGCTGATCCCGCCGCCGGAGGTAATTCATCATTTCCGTCTGCAACATTTCGCGTCCTTGCCGGTTTAATTCCGCGTTACGCGACGATGGGACGGAGAGTGGCCGCAATGGCAGATGTATCGCTTACCGGCTGGATGAGGGCCTTGATTGCCTACGTCCGCTCCGGCGAGCCGGACCTTACCAATCGCCAGATGGCGTTGCTCATGCTGGTCTACCTGACGCCCGGGCCGCACACCGTGCGCGGCCTCGCCCGCATCCTCGGCGTGTCGAAACCGGTCGTGACTCGCGCCTTGAATACGCTCGGCGCGCTCGGCTATCTCCGCCGCGAGAGGGATCAGGACGACCGGCGCAATGTGTTCGTCGTCCGGACCAACAATGGGGCGGAATTTCTTGAAGGCTTCAAGCGCAACCTCCGCGAGGGCGACGCCGTCGGCGCGTCGCACCGGCCGGTCATCGGCCAAACCCCGGCCTACGCCCACCGCTGAGGAATTCGCGCTTTCCGGCCCGTCGAACCCGCCCGACCCAGCGTTCAACGCCTATCGCGCGGACCTCGCCGACGTCGCTCTGGCCGGCCGCGTGATCGCCTCCCATTATGCCGAGCCGCTCGACCGCACGATCGCGGCCGCGACCGAACTTCGCGCGGCGCCGAATGCGGAGGCCGAGGTCGTTCGCACGCTCGCGGCGGGCGAATCCTTTGCTTTGCTCGATGACAGTGTCGGCTGGGCGTGGGGCTATGCCGGCGGCGACCGCCGCGTCGGCTATGTCCGGTCCGACGACGTAGGCTGAATCACATTTCGCCGCGCTGGCGGCGAAGCGCATACCATTTGGCGACGTTCGCATTCTGCTCGGCGAGCGTTTCCGCGAACACGTGGCCGCCAGTGCCGTCGGCAACGAAATAGAGCGCCTTGGTCTTGGCCGGGTGAAGCACCGCATTGATCGCTGCCTTGCCCGGATTGGCGATCGGGCCGTCGGGCAGCCCCGTTCGGCGATAGGTGTTGTAGCCATTGTCGGCGCGAAGTTCCGACTTCAAAATCCGGCGGCCGAGCGGCTTGCCCTTGGTCACCGGGTAGATGACCGTCGGATCGGCCTGGAGCGGCATGTTGATGCGCAGGCGATTGCAATAGACGCCGGCCACGATCGGCCGCTCGCTCGCCTTGCCCGTTTCCTTTTCGACGATCGAGGCGAGGATGAGCGCCTGCTCCTTGGTCGCCAGCGGGCAGACGTAGTCGCGCTTCGCCCATTCGGCCGCGAGCGTGCGCGTCATCGCCGCCTGCATTCGCTTGGCCAGCGCCGCGCGGGTTTCGCCCCGTTGGTAGCCATAGCTGTCGGGCAGCACCGATCCTTCCGCGATGGCCGGCGTCGAGCCAGCGAGGAAGGCGGTGGTCTCGAGCTTCTCCGACAGGACGATTGCGGGCATCCCTGGCAGCACGGTCACCAGCCGCTGCACCGGATGGCCATGCTGGAGCAGGTCCAGCACCGCCGCGCCGCCCATGCCCCGCTTGATCTGGAACTCGCCGGCCTGGATCGGATCGCTCGACCCGAACACCCTTGCCATGACGTAGTAGGTCTTGGCGGTGCCGGGGATCGCGCCCTGCTTGGCCAGCTGGCGCGACACGCTGGCCAGGGTCGACCCTTCGGGCACGATCACGTCGTGCGGCCCGCGTTTTGGCCCGGGGCCCCACCACAGCATGTACATTGCAACGAGCGCGACGAGGATCGCCCCGCCGACGAGCGTTAGGCAGCCGCGCTTCACACGGCCTTCATGATCAGCGAGGCGTTGGTCCCACCGAAACCGAAGCTATTGCTTAGAACCGCGCGTACCGGCCTTTTCTTTGCCTTGTGCGGGACCAGGTCGACACCTTCAGTCCCTTCGTCGGGGTCGTCGAGGTTGAGCGTCGGCGGAACGATCTGGTCGCGGATCGCGAGGATGCAGAAGATCGCCTCGACCGCACCAGCTCCGCCGAGCAGGTGACCGATGGCGGACTTGGTGCTGCTCATCGATGCGCCGTGCAAGTCATCGCCGAGCACGCGCTTGACCGCCGCCAATTCGATGGTGTCGGCCATTGTCGAGGTGCCGTGCGCGTTGACGTAATCGATGTCTTCGGGCTTCAGCCCCGCCTTCTTCAAGGCCATCAGCATCGCCAGTTCGGCACCGCGGCCCTCGGGGTGCGGCGCGGTCACGTGATAGGCGTCGCCCGACAAGCCATAGCCGACCACCTCGGCATAGATTTTGGCGCCGCGCGCCTTGGCGTGCTCATATTCCTCGAGGACGACGACGCCCGCGCCTTCGCCCATGACAAAGCCCTCGCGATTCTTGTCGTAAGGACGGCTCGCCTGCTCCGGCCGGTCGTTATAGGACGTGTTGAGCGCACGAGCCTGGGCAAAACCCGCCACACCGAGCGGGTTGATCGTGCTCTCGGCACCGCCGGCGAGCATGATGTCGGCATCGTCGTCCTTGATCATCCGCGCCGCGTCACCAATCGAGTGGGCGCCGGTCGAGCAAGCGGTCACCACCGAGTGGTTGGGACCCATAAGCCCGTATTTGATCGAGACCTGGCCCGACGTGAGGTTGATCAGGCGGCCGTGGACGAAGTGGGGGCTGACTCGCCCCGCACCCTTTTCGGCCAGGACCAGCGATTCACTCTCAATGCCGGGCAGACCGCCGATTCCGGACCCGATGGAGACCCCGGCCCGCTCTTTCGTGGCCTCATCCATGTCGATGAGGCCAGCGTCCTCGAGCGCCTGGCCGGCCGCGTCGATCGCATAGACGATGAACGGGTCGACCTGGCGCTGGATCTTGTGATCGACCCGCTTATCCGGATCGAAGCCCATCGGATGATCCTTGGGCTTCACCTCGCCGGCGATCTTGGCCTTCTGCTCGCTGGTATCGAACCGCGTGATCGCAGCGATACCGCTCTTGCCGGCAATGAGATTATTCCAGGTCGTCTCGACGTCGCCACCGAGCGGCGTCACCAGACCCAGACCCGTCACGACGACACGGCGCATCTCAGTCTCTCCACATGCAACAGGCCCAAACCCGCGGGGGCTGAGCCTGTTGAAGCCCTATACTGTTCACAACGCCCTGAGAGGCAAAAGGGCAGCCTCAGGGCGAACGGACCTCAATCAGCCCTTGTTCTGATCGATGTAGGCGATCGCGTCGCGCACCGTCGTAATCTTCTCGGCGGCATCGTCCGGGATCTCGACCCCAAATTCTTCCTCGAAGGCCATGACCAACTCGACGATGTCGAGGCTGTCGGCGCCGAGATCGTCGATGAAGCTCGCATCCTCGGTGACCTTGTCGGCTTCGACGCCGAGATGTTCGACGACGATCTTCTTCACCCGATCGGCAGTCTCGCTCATGGAAAACTTCCTCCGTTTTGTGCTTTGCATTTGCCCTAGCGATGCACCGGGGCATGGGCAAGTAGCGCCGCGCTAGGCGCGCTAACCCCGGCGATCGTTACGGCTGTCACAACTTTGCAACATCCGTGACCCGAATGCAGTTGGGACGCGGCTCCACCTTCCGCAAGGCTCCCTGTTTCAGGCATATGTCGTCTCAACGACAATAAAGGGGGGTTCTCATGCGCATTTCTGCTGCCTTGCTGATCGGCACGTCCGCAATCGCGTTCGCCGCGCCAGCCTTCGCCCAAACAGGTCAGGAGGCCGCAGCCCAGGCCGCCAACCAGGCAACCGAACCGGCTGATCAGGGCGCGATCGTCATCACCGCGCAGAAGCGCGCATCGACGGTCCAGGACACGCCCTTCTCGGTCAACGCCCAGACCCAGGCCGACATTCAGCGGGCCAATGCCCAATCGATCGAGGACATCAGCCGCAACGTCGCCGGCCTGACGGTGCAAAACCTCGGCCCGGGCCAGAGCCAGGTTTCGGTTCGCGGCGTGTCGGCGGGCCAGGTCGTCCGCGACCAGCCGGGCGTCAAGGAACAGGTCGGTGTGTACCTCGACGAAAGCGTCGTCTCGATGTCGCTGTTCACGCCGGACTTCGACCTGTTCGACTTGAACCGCGTCGAGACCCTGCGCGGTCCGCAGGGCACGCTGTTCGGATCGGGGTCGGTCGGCGGTACCGTCCGTTACATCACCAACCAGCCCAAGCTCGACGTGGTTGAAGGAACAGTCGAAGCCGGGGTCAACGTCCTCAAGGGCGGCGACATCGGTTGGGATACCAAGGGCGCGGTCAACATGCCGATCGTCGCAGACAAGCTCGCCGCGCGTGTTGTCGGTTATTACACGCACTTCGGCGGCTTCGTCGACGCGGTCGGACCGGCGGCTGGCAAGAACGTCAACGATGGGGAACGGTTTGGCACGCGCGTGTCACTGCTGTGGCAGCCCATCCCCGAGATCAAGGTTGTACCTCGCCTGGTGTTCCAGCGGGCGACCGCCAATGGCTTCAACCGCGAGGAATTCTACAACCTCTACGACAATCAGTTCACCACTTCGGGTGGCGACGATCTCGGCAAGCGCACCCAATATCTGAAGCTGCGCGAGAAGTTCCGCGACCAGACGACCCTGCTCGACCTGACCGCCAGCTACGATTTCGGTCCGGGTGAACTGACGTCGATCACCAGCTACATGAACCGCAACATCCTGGTCAGCCGCGACGCCTCGGCTCTAACGGGCTCGGTCAGTGTCGACCTTGGCTACCCGCCGGCCGGCATCAATCTTCCGTCGAACCTGCGCGACGGGACCAAGCTCAACCAGTTCACGCAGGAAGTGCGCGTCGCTTCGACCGGAGCGGGACCGTTGCAGTGGGTGTTCGGCGGGTTCCTGAGCGACGTCGATCGCTTCTACAAGCAACGGCTGCCCACTCCCGGATATGACGTCTTCACGGACCTCAGATTTGGCGCCGGAACGTCGGCGGCAGTCGACAACGGGTTCGGGCTGGTCGACAATCCGTATCACGCCGACCTGCCCTACAACATCAAACAACGCGCTCTGTTCGGGGAAGGAAGCTACAAGTTCGGCCAGTTCAAGCTGACCGGCGGCGGCCGTTATTATTGGTTCAAAGAGACGCGGCGCTTCCACTCGGGCGGCTTGTTCTCGAATCTCGACGACCGTACGGACAGCACGAAGTCGGATGGCTTCAGCCCGCGCGGAATCGTCAGCTGGCAGCCCAATCGGAGCCTCAGCGTCAACGTCCAGGTCGCCAAGGGCTTCCGCGTTGGCGGCGTCAACGATCCGCTGAACGTTCCGCTGTGCAGCCCGGCCGACTTGGCCACGTTCGGCAGCTTCCAGAGCTACAAGGACGAGTCGCTGTGGAACTATGAAGCCGGAGTCAAATATTCGAGGCACGGCATCACGTTCAACACCGCGGCTTTTTACAACGATATCAAGAACCTGCAGGTCACGCTCGACGCCGGCAGCTGCTCGTCGCGTATCGTGTTCAACGTACCCAAGGCGCACAGCAAGGGTATCGAGGCCGAGTTCTCAGCGCACCCAATCGAGGGCCTCGACCTGTCGTTGGCCGGAACCATCATTAATTCGGAGTTCGACTCGACGGTCATCGGCGGCACGCCGCCGGCAGTGATCGGCGGCATTCGGGAAGGCAACCGCCTGCCGACGGTCGCCAAATACACTATCGCCGCCGCCGCAACCTATGGCACGCGGTTCAGCGATAGTGGCGAATGGTACGTCAACGCCAACGTTCAACGGATTGGCAGCCGCTACACCCAGCCGTCAGATCAAGAACCGCCGCCCGGTCCGATCAACCTGACTTTCTTCGATCCGGCTACGGGTCTGTCCGGTGTCGTTCCAACCGCGTTCGGAACCTTCCCGCTCGGATCGTACACGCTTTCCAACGCGTCGGTCGGGTTGAAGTGGGACAGCGGGCTCGAAATCGTCGGCTACGTGAAGAACATCTTCGACGTAAATCCGAAGCTGTCGCTCGATCGCGAGCGCGGCCTCCGCGCCCGGATCGGCTACAATATCGGCCAGCCGCGGACGATCGGGCTGACGTTGCGGCAGAGCTTCGGCGGGCGTCGCGCGGCGCCGCCGCCTCCGCCCCCGCCGCCGCCTCCGCCGCCACCGCCGGTGGTCGAGGAACCGGCCCCGCCGCCCCCTCCGCCACCGCCGCCTCCGCCGCCGCCGCCGCCAGCAGGTGAGCGCGGGAACTGACCGGAGTTCGGTGAAGGGTCCTGACGTAACGCGCCGCTCGCTCCTCATCGGAGCGGGCGGCGCTGCCGTTTCTGAGCTAGTGGCAAAGCCGATGAGCAATCAGCGTCGAGAACGAGTCGTGGTGGTCGGCGCCGGCGTGTTCGGCGCGTGGACCGCGCATCACCTGCAGAATGCCGGCCATCAGGCGACCCTGGTCGACGCCTGGGGTGCAGCGCACAGCCGGGCGTCGTCAGGCGGCGAATCCCGGCTGACGCGGGCGGGCTACGGCAAGGACGCGATCTACACCCGCTTCGCCTCCGACAGCTTGCCGCAATGGCAGGCGTTGAGCGCGATATCGGGCTTGCCCATCCTCGTGCCGTGCGGCGTCGTCTTCTTCAGCGAGCGCGAGGATGAGTATTTTACGGGCAGCATGGCGGTTCACCGAGAGCTTGGCCTGCCGATCGAGCGGATGGACGGCGCCGCGCTGCAAAAGCGCTTCCCGATGATCGACTTCGAGGGGATTGCGGTCGGCCTGTTCGAGGCGAAGTTCGGTGCGCTGATGGCCCGGCGGTCGGTGCAGACCCTCGTCGACCGCTTTGTCCGCGCGGGCGGCGAATATCGGCGGGGGGCCACGCTGCCGGTCGCGGCCAACGGTGCGAGACTCGACGCGATCAAGCTGGAGTCGGGCGAAACACTTACCGCCGACCGCTTTGTCTTCGCGCTCGGGCCGTGGCTGCCGAAGATCTTCCCCGGCGTGCTCGGCAGGAAGATTTTCGCGACGCGGCAGGAGGTGTTCTACTTCGCGACCCCGCCGGGCGACCGGAGTCACTTGCCGACCGTGATGCCCGGCTGGGCCGACTTCAACGCCGGCGACATTTTCTACGGCTTTCCCGACCTGGAGAATCGCGGGGTGAAGTTCGCGCACGACCAACATGGCGCGCTGATCGACCCGGACACGCAGGACCGGCGGACGACGCAGGCGGCGCTGGACGAAATCGTCGCCTTCCGCGACCGGCGTTTCCCGGGCCTGCGCGGCGCACCGCTGATCGGGTCCGAGGTCTGCCAATATGAGAATAGCTCGAACGGCGACTTCCTCATCGACCTCCACCCGCAGCTGGCGAACGTCCTGCTGGTCGGAGGCGGCTCGGGTCACGGCTTCAAGCATGGCCCGGAAGTCGGCCGCTACGCCGCGCGCCGGTTATTCAGCGAGGCAAATGCCGAGCCGCGCTTCAGCCTCGCGACCAAAGGCGAGAGCCAGCACCGCGAAGTGCACTAGGGCGCCTTCGCCACCCCGACGAGCGCCGGCCGCAGCAACCGGTCGCGGATCATGTAGCCGGCCTGCATCTCCTCGACGATCGTGCCCGCCGGCGCCTGGTCGGTCGGGATTTCCATCATCGCCTGATGGCGGTGCGGATCGAGCGCCTCACCAACCGATTTGATGCGGCTGATGCCGTGGCGGGCGAATACCGACTCGATCTCGCGCGCGGTCGCCTCAATGCCCGCAAGGAACTGGGTCGCCGTCGTGTCGGCGCGAAGCTCGTCGCTGACCGCGACCAGCGCGCGTTCGAGGTGATCCTTGATCGCCAGCATGTCCTTGGCAAAGCTGGCCTGCGCATAAGCCGACGCCTGCGTCTTTTCCTGCTCGAGCCGGCGGCGGACGTTCTGGATTTCCGCGGCCGCGTAGAGCGCCTTGTTGTTCGCATCCTCGAGCAGCCGCTCAAGTTCCGCGATGCGGTCTTGCTCGGTGAGCTCGGGCGAACCCTCCTCGGCCTCGTCGTGCAATTGCTCTTCGTCTTCGCCAATCATGCCATCAATCTCGTCAGTGCTTTCGCTGTAAAATCCACCATGGGGACCACGCGGGCATAGTTCAACCGCGTCGGCCCAATGACGCCGACCACGCCGACCACTTCCCCCTGGCTGCCGCGATAGGGCGCGGCGATCACCGACGAGCCCGACAAAGCGAACATCCGGTTCTCCGACCCGATGAAGATGCGGCAGCCCGGCGCATCGCGCGCGCCCTCGAGCAGGCGGGCGATTTCCTGCGCTTCCTCGAGCTCGTCGAGCAGTCGGCGGACCCGGTCGAGATCGTCGGCGGCGGTCTCGTCGATCAAATTGGCCTGCCCGCGCACGATCAGCACCGGACGCCGCGTGCTGTCCTGCGTCCAGGCGGCGAGGCCAGACGCCACGAGTTCGGCGGCTGCCGAGTCGATCGCTTCCTTGCGATCGCGGATTTCAGCGCGAAGGCGGGCCTCGGCTTCCGCCAAGGTCAGGCCGGACAGGCGCGCGTTGATGAAGTTGCTGACCTCCGTCAGCGCCGACGCGCTGGTGCCCGGCTCAAGCGTGACCACCCGATTTTCGACTGTGCCGTCGGTGCCGACCAGCACAGCCAGCGCCCGGGTGTCGCTGAGCGGCACGAAATTAAGCTGCTTCAGCCGCAGCTCCTGCTTCGGCGCGAGGACGATGCCAGCCGCCTGCGACAGGCCCGACAGCGCCGCCGACGCGGCCGCCAGCGCGTCCTCGATCGGCTGGTCGCGGACGATCTGGCGCTCGATCTCGGCGCGCTCGCGCGGATCGGGCGCGGATGCCTGCATGATGCCGTCAACGAACAGGCGGAGGCCGCTCTCGGTCGGGATGCGCCCCGCCGAAGTGTGCGGATGGGTCAGAAGCCCCCGCTCCTCCAGCTCCTGCATCACGCCGCGGATCGAGGCCGGCGACAGGCTGACACTGCCGACTAGTGCCTTGGAGCCGACCGGCACCCCGCGCGCGAGGTAAGCCTCGACCACGTGGCCAAAGATATCGCGCATGCGGTCGGTGAGTTCGCCAATCGGCTGGGTCATGCGCGTGCATCTAGGATTGCGGCGCTCGGCGGTCTAGGGAGCGCCCGCACCAGTATCAGGAGACTCTGCCCTATGCGCCCGTCCGGACGCGCCCCCGACCAAATGCGCGAACTCACGTTCGAGCCCGGTTTTACCGTTCATGCCGAAGGCTCGTGCCTCGTCAGCTTCGGCCAAACGCGCGTGCTGTGCACCGCCAGCGTCGAGGACAAACTGCCGCCCTTCCTGCGCGGCAAGGGCCAGGGCTGGGTCACCGCCGAATATGGCATGCTGCCCCGTGCGACGCACACCCGCGGCAACCGCGAGGCGGCCAAGGGCAAGCAGTCGGGCCGCACCCAGGAAATCCAGCGGCTGATCGGCCGGTCGTTGCGCGCCGTGGTCGATCTGAAGGCGCTCGGCGAGCGCCAGGTGATCGTCGATTGCGACGTCATCCAGGCCGATGGCGGCACGCGCACGGCGTCGATTTCCGGCGCCTGGGTCGCGCTGCGCATCGCCGTCGACAAATTGCTCGCGGCCAAGACGATCGCGGCGGACCCGATCCGCACGCAGGTCGCCGCGGTGAGCTGTGGCATCCACCAAGGCAATGCGGTGCTCGACCTCGACTATGACGAGGATTCGACCGCGGGCAGCGACGGCAATTTCGTGCTGACCGCCGATGGCGCGATCTGCGAAGCGCAATTGACCGCCGAGGGCGAAACGTTCGACGAGGAAGGGCTGCTGCGGTTGCTCCGCCTCGCCCGCATCGGCTGTGACGAGATTTTCGCTGCGCAGCTGAAGGCGACCGGCCGAGGGGCAAAAGCGTGAGGCCGATCGGCCCGAAACTGGTCATTGCGACCCACAACCCGGGCAAGTTGCGTGAAATTTCCGATCTGATCGCGCCTCTAGGCATCGCCTGCGTCGGCGCGCAGGAGCTTGACCTTCCCGAGCCGGAGGAGATCGGCAACACCTTCGCCGACAACGCCGACCTGAAGGCGCGCGAGGCGGCGGACTTGAGCGGCCTGCCCGCGCTAGCCGACGACAGCGGGCTGTGCGTCGATGCGCTTCACGGCAACCCGGGCATCTTCTCCGCGCGCTGGGCCGAGGACGATGACGGCAACCGCGACTGGCAGCGGGCAATGGAAAAGGTCTGGCGCGAAACCGAAGCCACCGAGCCCGACGCCGCGCCGGCCGCGCATTTCGTCTGCTCGCTAGCGATCGCCTGGCCCGACGACGGGCAGGCCGAGACCTTCGACGGCCGCGTCGACGGCACGCTCGTGTGGCCGCCGCGCGGGGAGCGCGGCTTCGGCTACGACCCGATGTTCGTGCCAGTTGGGCACAGCCTAACTTTCGGTGAGATGGAGCCGCAGGCAAAACACGATATGAGCCACCGCGCCGACGCGTTCCGCAAGTTCGTGGCGGCGTTGAAGACCTAGCCGGGGGGCTCAATGATCACGCTCGTGCCGCAGCCGGCCGGTTCAGGGCCATTCATGCTGCGCGACGAGAGCCTCGCGCTCTATGTCCACTGGCCGTTCTGCGTCAGCAAATGCCCCTATTGCGACTTCAATAGCCACGTCCGCGACTCGATCGACCAGGACGGTTGGCGCGATGCCCTTCTCGCGGACCTCGCTTATGAGGCGAGCCTGCTGCCCGGTCGTCGGCTGACCTCAATCTTCTTCGGCGGCGGCACGCCGTCGCTGATGGAGCCGGCAACAGTCGCTGCGATCATCCAGGCCGCGCACGAGCACTGGATTCCGGCCGACGACGTTGAAATCACGCTCGAGGCCAACCCGAACTCGGTCGAAGCCGCGCGCTTCGCCGAACTCGCCGCGGCCGGCGTCAACCGGCTATCGCTGGGTCTCCAGAGCTTCGACGAGCAGGCGCTGCGCTTCCTCGGCCGGGCCCATTCCGCGCGCGAGGGGCTGGCCGCGCTCGAAACGGCGCAGAAGTATTTCCAGCGCGTCAGTTTCGACCTCATCTACGCGCTGCCCGGCGATACCGAAGCGGGTTGGTCGACGACGCTTCAGTTCGCGCTGGCGCTTGGGACGACGCACCTGTCGCTCTACCAGCTAACCATCGAGCCCGGCACGCGCTTCGCCAGCATGGTCGCGCGCAACGACTTCACGCCGCTCGACGCCGACCGGTCCGCTACCCTGTTCGAATTGACCGATTCCGTGACATCCGCAGCGGGCCTTCCTGCGTACGAGATCAGCAATCATGCCCGGCCGGGTCATGAGAGCCGCCACAACCTCACTTACTGGCGTTACGGCACGTTCGCCGGCGTCGGGCCGGGCGCACACGGGCGGCGGCTCGGCATGCGCACGCTGCGGCATCGCAAGCCGGAAAATTTCCTCTCGGGGCTTGCGCGCAACGGCCACGGTCTCGTCGAGGAAGAATGCCTGTCGCCGACCGAGGCCGCGGACGAGACATTGGTTATGGGCCTGCGCCTCGCCGAGGGCGTCGATGCCGACGCCATCGCCCGCCGCTTCGGGCTCGAGCCCGTGGTCGACTGGGTGCGGGTCGATCGCCTTGTCCGCTCCGGCCATCTGACCCGCGACGGCGGCCGCATCATGCTCGGGCCACGCGGCCGGCTGGTGCTCGACTCGATCCTCGGCGAAATCGCCGCAATCGAGCCTATTTCGGCGGTTGCGGCGCCGCTGCCGGAGTTGCTGCCGGCGTAGCCGGTGCGGCAGCGACCGCCTTCGCTTTGTGATCGGCTTCGAACTTGGCGTTCTCGGCCGCAACGCCGGTCATGAACTTATAATTGTCGACCGAGCTCGCGAGATAATCATCGACGGTCATGTCGGCGTCCTTGGCCGCTTCGCCGCGCTTGGTCCCGTTATTGACCTCAAAGCCGATGAGCGCGTTGCGCAGCGCCGAAATCTGCGGGCCGCAGGTCGTGCGGGCGAACGTCTCGTAAGCGTCACCCGCGACCTTGTCCTTCTTGGCCTGGGTGCTCGCCTGCTTGAGGCAGTCTTTATACGACGTCGTTTGGCTCGCGACCGCCGCCTGTGAGGCCGCCAAATACACCGCCGACGCAGCGATCAATGCAATCATCGTACCCTCTCCCCAGGCACTTACGATCGATGACGCGAGGATGACTCCTTTTGCGTGGCATGGGAAGTGCTTATCGAAGGAAACTGATGAGCGATCCGCTGCCCCCCGGCCTCTATGTCGTCGCCACGCCGATCGGTAACCTCGGCGACCTCAGCCCGCGCGCCGCGGACGTGCTCAGCCGCGCCGATCGCATCCTCGCCGAGGACACCCGGGTCACGGGCAAGCTGCTCGCCCATATCGGCGCGAAACCGCCAATGTCGCGCTACGACGATCACACCGCCGACCGCGAGCAAGCGATCGTGGATCTGCTCGGCACCCAGGCGATTGTGCTGGTCAGCGATGCCGGCACGCCGCTGATTTCCGACCCCGGCTATGCGCTGGTCCGAAAAGCCCGCGAGGCGGGTCATGCGGTCGTCGCGGTGCCTGGCCCCTGCGCGGCGATTGCCGCGCTCAGCGTCGCTGGCCTCGCCACCAACCGCTTCCTGTTCCTCGGCTTCCTCCCGGCCAAGGCGAAGGCGCGAAACGAGGCCATCGCCGAGATCGCCAGCGTGCAGGCGAGCCTGGTCCTTTACGAGAGCGGACCGCGTCTTGGCGAAACCCTGGGCGCGCTGCGGAAGGCCCTCGGCGACCGTGAGGCGGCGGTGGCGCGCGAGCTGACCAAGCTGCACGAGGAATGCGTCACGGGCACGCTGACGGAGCTCACCGACCGGTACGCGGGTGTTTCCCCGAAAGGCGAAATCGTGATTGTCGTCGGCCCTCCGATTGAAGCCGAAGCGGTCAGCGATACCGATCTCGATGCGTGGCTCGATCGCGCAATGGCCACTTTATCGCCGTCGCGCGCGGCCGCCGAAGCCGCCGAGCAATTCAACATCCCGCGCAAGCGCGCCTACGCCCGCGCCCTCGAACGTTCACAGAAATGAACCGTCAGGACGCGGAGAAGCGCGGCCGCTGGGCCGAGACGATCGCCGGCTGGTACCTGCGCATGCAAGGCTGGCGCATCATGGCGCGGCGGGCCCGCGTGCCAGGCGGCGAAGTCGATATCGTCGCCAAGCGCGGCAAGACGCTGGCGTTCATCGAGGTCAAGGCCCGATCGGACATGAGCACGGCGGAATTCTCCCTCGACGAATGGCGCCTGCGCCGCGTCGCGGTCGCCGCCGAGCGGCTGATGCCGCGCTACATGGACGGCGTCGATGAGGTGCGGATCGACGCAATCTTCATCGTCCCGTTCCGCTGGCCCAAGCATCTCGAGAATGTCTGGCAAGGGTGACAAAGGCCTAAGCCTCGCCTAGGCGCGCGGCCATGCCGCTTCGCGTCGCCGTGCAGATGGACCCGATCGAGGGGATTAACATCTCCGGCGATTCGACGTTCGCGATAATGCTCGGTGCACAGGCCCGCGGACACACGCTCTATCACTATCTCGCGGACGCGCTGACCTACGAGGGCGGCCGCTTGTACGCCGGCGCCCACCCGATCCGCGTCCAGCAGACGCCCGGCGACCACTACAGCCTCGGCGAATTCACCATCCTCGACCTCGGGCGCGACGTCGATGTCGTGCTGATGCGCCAGGACCCGCCATTCGATCTCGGCTACATCACCGCGACCCACCTGCTCGAGCGGATCAAGGACGAAACGCTGGTGGTCAACGATCCCGCCGCGGTTCGCGACGCGCCGGAAAAAATTTGGGTGCTCGACTTCGCGCGCTTCATGCCGCCGACGATGGTCACGCGCTCGCTCGGCGCCGCGCGCAAATTCGCGGCGGAGCATGGCGAGGTGGTCCTGAAGCCGCTTCACGGCAATGCCGGCAAAGCGGTGTTCAAGATCGGGGATGACGGCGCCAATCTGTCGGCGCTGATGGAGCTGTTCAACGCGACCTATCGCGAGCCGCACATGCTCCAGGCTTTCCTTCCCGAGGTCGCCGACGGCGACAAGCGCATCATCCTCATCGACGGCAAGTTCGCCGGCGCGATCAACCGCCGCCCGGCGTCGGGCGACATCCGCTCGAACCTGGCGGCTGGCGGCACCGCGGAGGCGGCTGAACTGACCGAGACGGAGCGCGAGATTTGCGAAGCGCTTGGCCCGGAGCTCGAGCGGCGCGGTCTGCTGTTCGTCGGCATCGACGTCATCGGCGGCCGCTGGCTGACCGAAATCAACGTCACCTCACCCACCGGAATTGTCGCCGTCGACAAGTTCAACGGGACGGACACGGCGGGCCTGATTTGGGACGCGATCGAGCGCCGCGTGGCGCAGCGCGGATAGTGCATCCGGATTGAATGCGGACTCCGCGGAAGTCCGAGATTCCGCCCGCTAAGCGACTCATCCACAACGGTTATTTAGCATCTGATTCACCACCCCTCGGCTAGCCGAAACGGGTCGCGGCGGTCGTTGGCTACCCCACGGTCGGGCCGCCGCGATAGTCCACCTGGCAGCTTGCTGATCAGGCGCGGGGGTGGGCGTGGCGATAGACGTCGAGCAGGCGTGCCGCGTCCACCGCCGTGTAAATTTGCGTCGACGACAGGCTCGCATGGCCGAGCAATTCCTGCAGCGCCCGCAAGTCCGCACCCCCCGCCAACAGATGCGTCGCGAAGCTGTGCCGCAGCGCGTGCGGCGTCAGCGTGTCGGGCAATCCCAGCCGTCGCCGCGCCGCCGCGACCGCCCGCCGCACCAGGTCCGGATTGAGCGGCCCGCCGCGCGCGCCGACAAATAGCGGTGCATCGCCGGCGGTCGGATAGGGACATTGCCGCACGTAATCGTCGATCGCCTCGCGTACCGCCGGCACGATCGGCACGATCCGGGTCTTGGAGCGCTTTCCGGTAACCCGCAGCGTGCTGCCGATGGGCAAGGTGCGCCCGGTCAGCGACAGGGCTTCGGCGACGCGCAGCCCAGCACCATAAAGCAGCAACAACACTGCCAGGTCGCGCGCGCCGATCCACGGTTCGCTCGCCGCCGCGGCAGCATCTTCGGCGAGGTTCATCGCCTCGTCGGGCGCGGCCGGGCGCGGCAGCGTGCGCGGGCGCTTGGGCGAGCGCGTGCGCGGCAGCTGGGCGGTATGCCCAGCCTGATCGGCGGCGTAGCGCAGGAAGGCGCGCACGCCCGACAGCTCGCGCGCCGCCGACGACGGGCCGAGCCCCTCCCCCCGCCGCTGTGCGAGGAAGGCGCGGAGGTCGGTGGCGTTGAGCTTGAGCAGGGCATCCGCCTCGACCGTCTCGCCACGATAGCGCCCAAGGAAGTCGATGAAGCGATGCGCGGTCGCAACGTAAGCCCGCACCGTATGCGGCGAACGGCGGCGGTCGTGTTGCAAATGGCCGGACCAGCGCGCGGCGAGCGCCGCTGCCGGGTGAATCAGCTCAGTTTCGGATCGACCAGCCACCGGCGGATGATAGCGGCAAGGCTCTTGCCGAGGAACAGCAGCAATTCGGAGCCGTGGCGGGCGTCGAGGCTGAGCTCCGCGCGCTGACCCAAGATGACAATGCCGCGTGGAAGCGGCGGCTCGCAGTCGATCTCGATCAGGGCTTCCGCCCGGATCAGGTCGCAGGCCGGGCCGAACAATGGATGACCGCGCTTGACCTCGCGCATGTCGACCCCGACGATCTCGTCGATCGTTCGCTCGAGCAACCGCGCCTCGACCGCCTGGACGCCGTTGCCATCGGCGCGGAAGCCCTTGTCGCCGACGATCAGCGCGATCGCCACCGCGTCGATGCCGAGGATCAGCGGCCATTCCTGCGTGACGACGTGAAGCAAGGCATCGACGCCGTCGGCCTCCATCGCGGCGAGCACGGCCGAGTGAATCGACGAGACCGCGCCGGTATGGCCGCGGGCAAAAGCAATCAGATCCTGGTTGGCTTCCTCGGCCTGGCCCAGGCGATCGCGCAGCCGCGCCACCGCGCGCTCTTCAAAGGGGATGACCGTAGCCATTTGCGGGAGGATACGCCTGGAGCGGTTAAAATCCTACTGAACAGCAGTGGCCGCTCGACAAGCCGTTGAACCCAAACGAAAAGCGGCGGCGTCTTTCGACGCCGCCGCCCCCCGTTCGCTTGCGCGACGAACTGATTACAGCTTGTTCGAAACGTTATTGAACGTCGTGCCAAGCTTGTTGCCGATGCCCTGCATCGCGGCAATGGCGGCAACGGCGATCAGGGCGGCGATCAGACCGTATTCGATCGCGGTCGCACCCTTGCTGTTCTTAATCAGGTTCAGAAACTTGCTCATGGTCATGCTCCTTGGTTTCCACGGGCCATGACGGCCCACCCGCAGTCCACACTTGCGGATGGCCTCACATTAGGAGCGGACCATTTAGGAAAGTCTTACGCGTGACGGTTGACGCGCGTTAACTTTCAATTTTTTTAGTCGGCGAGCTAGCCGATCTGCTGGCCGGTTTTCTGCCAGTCGGCGAGGAAGCTCTGGATCCCGCTGTCGGTCAGCGGATGCTTGAACAGCTGCCAGATGATCTTGGGCGGCGCGGTCATCACGTCGGCGCCGATCTTCGCCGCCTCGACGACGTGCATCGGATGGCGCACGCTGGCGACCAGGATCTCGGTCGCGAAATCATATTGGTCGTAAATCTGGCGGATGTCGGCGATCAGCTCCATGCCGTTCTGGCCGATGTCGTCGAGCCGACCGACGAAGGGCGAGATGAAGGTCGCGCCGGCCTTGGCGGCGAGCAGCGCCTGGGCGGGCGAGAAGCACAAGGTGACGTTGACCATCACGCCATCGTCGCTGAGCGTCTTGCACGTTTTGAGGCCGGCGGGCGTCAGCGGAACCTTGATCGCGATATTCTTGGCGATTTTGCGCAGCACCGCGGCCTCGCGCATCATCCCGTCATGGTCGAGGGCGACGACTTCGGCCGAGACCGGGCCGCTGACGACGTCACAAATCTCCTTCACCACTTCGAGAAAATCGCGGCCGGATTTCTGGACGAGGGACGGATTGGTCGTCACCCCGTCGAGCAATCCGGTGTCGGCAAGCTCGCGGATTTCGGAGATTTCGGCAGTGTCGGCGAAGAATTTCATCGGTTTGCTAATGTCCCGGCTTTGGTGAATGAGATTCGCATAGCCGGTGGTCCGGGTCCCGTCATCCGATTCGAAGGGCAGTGATGAGCGAGCACGTCAACGTTGAGCGGGATGGCGCTGTCCTCGCGATCACCCTCGCCCGTCCCGAGCGCCGCAACGCCATCACCGTCGCGATGTACGCGGCGCTCGCCGACGCGATCGAGAGCGCGGCAGCCGACACCGCGATTCGCGTCATCACCATTCGCGGCGAGGGACAGGATTTCGCCGCCGGCAACGATCTTGCCGACTTCCTCCAGGCGCCGGTGCGCGGTGACGAGGAGATCCCAGTCTGGCGGTTGCTCCGTGCGCTCGCCGAATGCGAAACGCCGATCGTTGCCGCCGTCCACGGCAATTGCGTCGGCATCGGCACTACGATGCTGCTCCACTGCGACCTGGTCGTCGCCGATGAAACCGCGCGGTTCTCGCTCCCGTTCGTCGACCTCGCGCTGGTCCCGGAGGCGGCGAGCTCACTCATTCTACCGCGTCTCGCCGGTCGCCGGCATGCCGCGCGCTATCTCTTGCTGTGCGAGCCATTCGGGGCCGCCGAGGCCTTCGACATGGGCCTGGTCAGTCACGTCGTCGCCGCAGGTGCGCTGGAGCAGGAGTTCCGCCGGGTAACCGAGGGCTTGCTGGCCAAGCCGGCCGAAGCGCTGCGCCTGACCCAGGGCCTGCTCCGTCACGGCGCGCGCGACGAAATCCTGGCGCGCATGCGGCTCGAAAGCGGACATTTCGCCGAGCGCCTGACCTCGCAAGAGGTCAAGGACGCGATCGAGGCGTTCTTTGCGAAGCGGGGCCGCTAGGCGCCGCCAGCACTAGTGCGCGATGTAGACCCGCTTCGTCCGGGTCAGCGAGATCGCCGGCCCGTTGAAGAACAGATAGTTGGGCGTGACGGTGTAGGTGACCGTCAGGTCGCGGCAAAAGACGCAGGTCGCGGCGGCGGGCGTCGTCACCGTCGGCGTGCCGAACGATCCGATGTTGCTGCCGAACAACTTGCTCTGCATCTTGGTCACGACCGAGGAGTCCGTCGGCGCATTGCAGCCGCTCGAGGTCGGAATGCACAACGTCGCGGCGCGGGCGCCTTCTCCCAGCGCATGCTGCATGCCGGCGCTCGCCTGGAACACCAGGCCAACCTGAAAGATGCCGTAGATCATGACCAGCAGGACCGGCAGCGCGATCGCCAGCTCGATCGCGGCGGCGCCGCGCTGGCAACGGCGAATGAGCTTCAGCAAGGTCATTGCGTCCTCAATCCGGCCCGGCCGTGCAGGGTGAAGCTACCGTCCGTATTCGCGCCCGGCCATTTGCGCGACGCGAACATCGGGTTGAACTTGGCGTTGATGTCGACGGTGATCCAGCGGGCGATGGTTTCGTTGCCCGCGCAGCTCGTGTTGTAGTCGCTCTTCCGGGTTCCGTTGCATTCGAGCCAATAATCGATCGTCACATCGCTGTCGGTGACACCGGAGAAACCCGATGCGTTCGCCGCTGCCGCTGCTTCGCTCTTGAGCGTGCTGTAGGTGCTGGCGGTGGTATTGTACTGCTGCACCTTTTCGATCGCCCGATACGCCGCCTGCTCGAGCGACAGCTTAGCTGCATAGGCCCGGCTGATGTCGATCATCCCGATCAGCAATCCCGACAGGACCGGCAGAACCATCGCCATTTCGATGATGGACGCGCCGCTCTCGTCGCGCGCGAGGGATTTGAGGTGCTGACGGATCATGCGACGAGCCTCACCTTGCTACCCTTGAACGAGCCCGAGCCGGACCCCACCGGACAGCTGTTGTTGATCGCGCTGTTACCCGTGAAGGTGACATCCTTGGCGACGATCTGCATGCAATTGGTGACCATGCCGGCGGTGCCGTTGAAGGTCAGGTCGGCCTTCGGAAAATAGAAGGCGCCCTGGAATTTAGAGCTCGAGTTGCCGTTGATCTTGATGTCGTTGTCGGCCGTCGCGCGACGATCCTGGTAGAACAGAATGCCCTTGAACGTACCGCTATCCGGCGCGGTCATGTTCATCGTCGCGTTACCGTTGAGGTCGACGTCGCCGATCGTTCCCGTCCCATTGTTCGTCATCACGATCGTGCAACCGGCGCAGGTCACGTTCGCGCCCGAATTGACGGTGAAGTCGCCGGCGTTGATGTAATAGGTGCCGGCCGTCAGCGTGACGTTGCCCTTCAGATTCATTCCGGAATAGCAGCCCGGGCCGAGCGTTGTGGTATCGCTGGGCTGAACCTGGATGTTGCCACCAGTGCAGCTCGCCGGCGGACTCGGACTGACGCTGGCGAACGGATCGGTCTGCGCGAGCGTGAACGGCTGCAGCACGGTGCCCGTGCCCCAGTGTGTGCTGGCCGGGATACCGCCGACCGCAGCGATCGGGCTGGCCTTGACGCTCGACGAACCCGTCGCGACCGCGGCGCTCATCGACACCGAGTTGGTGATCATGCCGCAGCCGAGATCGACATTGGTGCTGCCGGTCGCGTCGATGCCCGTGACCGATTGGTCCTCGAGGCTGATGACGCAATAGTCGCCGCTCGGCACGACCGTCGCGATGGCGCTGGCGGTGATGGTCGGCGTGAAGTTCATGAACATGCCTGAGAAACTAAGTTTCTTCTGGACCGAGAGCTGAACCGAAACCGCGCGCGGGTCGGTCGCATAGGTGCCCGACGTCGGCGAGCCGACCGTCTTGGTATAGGCATATGCGACGTGGTTGTTGTAGCTGAGGTCCTTGTCGACCGCCGTCGCTACGTTGGTCCGCGCCCCCTCGTCGCCGACAATCGCATAGACACCCGCGGTGGCCGCCGAATCAGCCGCGCGCTGAAGCTGCCGCTTCCACAGCGCCCATTCGATGGTGTCGCTGGCAAGGCCGGCCGAGCCGAGCACGAGCGGCAACGCCGCACCGGCCATGACCAGGGCATTTCCGCGCTTGTCGCGCCACAGCTTCTTGAACCAGGAAATCATCGGGCAGCCCCCAGACAAACGTCGCGCATGAGCTTCGCACTAGACTGTCAGGGTGAGCGAACCGTTGAGGGCTGTGGTTAACCCGCGTTCACCATGACTCGCGCATCCGGCTTGAACGGCCCGTGTCTTACACTTATAATACAGTTGACTGGCCTCTTGCGGGGCATGGTTGAGCCGTCCACGGACTGCTAAGCCACGCATGAGGCGACGAAAGGATTGGGCAAATGGCGACCGAACCGGAAGCTGCAACGAAGACCGAAACCGCGACCAAGCTCAAGCTGGACCCGCCGGACGCGCTGCAGCCGGTACCCGCGGCCGAGGCAGCCGGGCTGGTTCCGCTGAAGACCGAGGAAACGAGCGAGCTCGAAAAGCGCGTCACCCAATTCGTCGACGAGCTGGCCGCGCTCGACGCCAACAGCCCGGACTTCGGCAAGAAGGTCGATCAGCTGACCGCCATGGGCCGCAAGGAAATCGCCGAGGCGGCCGGCGCGTCCAATCGTTTCCTCGACCGGCCGGTCAAGGCGATCGACAGCGACACCGGGATCGGCGCGGATCTCACCGAACTTCGGCGGACGGTCGAGGCGCTCGACCCCAAGGGTGCGAGCAAGCCCCGCAAGCTGCTCGGCATCATCCCGTTCGGCAACCGCATCGATCGCTATTTCGACAAGTATCGCAGCTCCCAGACGCACATCCAGAAAATCCTCGGCAGCCTCGCCAACGGCAAGGACGAGCTGCTGATGGACAATGCCGCGATCGACACCGAGCGCGCCGGCTTGTGGAAAACGATGCACAAGCTCGAGCAGATGATCCACATTTCCAAGAGCCTCGACCAGAAGCTCGAGGACAAGGCCAACGAGCTCGACGCCTCCGAACCGGCCAAGGCCAAGGCGATCCGCGAAACGGCGCTATTCTATACGCGCCAGCGGACCACCGACCTGCTGACGCAAATGGCGGTCACGGTGCAGGGCTATCTCGCGCTCGACCTCGTCAAGAAGAACAATGTCGAGCTGGTGAAGGGCGTCGACCGCGCCTCGACCACCACCGTGTCCGCGCTCCGCACTGCGGTCACCGTCGCCCAGGCGATGAGCAACCAGAAACTGGTGCTGGAACAGGTCACGGCGCTCAACACGACGACGGCCGGCATGATCGATTCCACCGGCGAAATGCTCCGCACCCAGACCGGCGCCATCCACGAGCAAGCGGCGTCGTCGACCATCCCGCTCGAGACGCTGCAGCGGGCGTTCCAGAACATCTACGACACGATGGACCAGATCGATCACTTCAAGCTGCAGGCGCTCGATAACATGAAGCAGACGGTCGAGACGCTCGGCAAGGAAGTCGAGAAGTCGAAGGGCTATATCGCGCGCGCCGAGGGCGTGAACCAGGGCAAGCTTGAAGGCGGCGTCTCGCCGCTCACCCCGATCGAGAGCAAATGAACGCCAACGAGCTCGGCCGGATCTTCGATCGCGCGAACGCGAGTTTCGAGCAGGCCGAGCGGACAAGCCAGAAAGTCGACCTGACGATCGGCCGCGCCGACCGGGTGATGCGCCGCGCCGATGAGCGTGACGGCGCAGCACGCGCGGCCGCCCAGCGTGAGCGTCAGCGCCTCAACGCCGGCCTGAAGCACCGCGCGGCGCAGGCTGCCGTCGCGGTCGGGCTGATCAGCATCGCGACCATTGTCGTCGGCCTCGTGCTGCCCAGCGGGATCGGCATGTTCGGCTTCCTCGCCGCGGTCGGGCTCGCGGTCGGGATCGTCGGGTTGCTCGCCTTCTGGCCGGCCGCCGAGAAGGGCGCCAAGGCGCCCGCCACCGACCTTCCCAACGGAGAGATGGTCCAACGCTTCGATTCCTATCTCTATCGCACGCGCGCGTTCCTGCCCGCGCCGGCGCAGGCCGAGATCGACCAGCTGAGCGCGGTCTTGCCCTCGCTCAAGCAGACGCTCGAACGGGTCGAGACGCTCGACCCCAATGCGCAGGACGCGCGGCGGCTGATGTCGGTGCATCTGCCGGGCCTGATCGACCGCTACAATCACGTGCCCGCGGCTTATCGCACCGAGCTCGACGGCGAAGGAAAGAGCGCGGACGAGCGGCTGGTCGAAGCGCTCGCCGCCAGCCGAGCCGCGCTCGGCGATATTTCGGAAAAGCTCGCCCGCGCCGACATTGCGGCGTTCGAGACGCAAGGCCGGTTTATCGAATCGCGCTACGGGCGCGAGGAGCTCGACACCTCAGCCGATCACTCCTGACGCGCGCAAGCGCTCCAGCTCATCCGCATTGACGAGGTCCCCGAGGACCTCGGCCGTATGTTCACCGAGCGCTGGCGGGGGCAAATCGGAATCTGCCCGCGCCCCGTCCATCCGGACCGGCGAGCCCACCACCTGCACGCCGGCAATGGTCCGCACCATGGCCCGATGCTGGGCCTGGACGTCCGCTAGCGCCTGACTGATGCGGTTGATCGGCCCCGCGGGGATGCCGGCAGCCTCTAGCCGATCGAGCCATTCCGCCGCGGGCCGCTGGCGAATGGTCTCGCTGACGAGCCGCACCATCTCGCCGCGATTGGCTACGCGGGCGCTATTGGATGCAAAGCGTTCGTCCCCGGTCCATTCGGGATGGCCGCAAATTTCCGCCAGCCGCGCAAACTGCCGGTCGTTGCCGACTGCGATGATGATCGGCTGGTCCGCCGCGTCGAACGGCTGGTAGGGCACGATATTGGGGTGCGTATTACCCTGCCGCGGCGGGTCCTTGCCGGAAATGAGCGCATTCGACGCCTGGTTCGCCATCACCGCCAGTTGCGTATCGAACAAAGCCATGTCGATCGTCGCGCCTTCCCCGCTGCGCTCGCGGCCATAGAGCGCGGCGATGATCGAAACGCAGGTGTACATTCCAGTGAACAGGTCGGCGATGGCGACTCCGGCACGCATCGGTCCCCCGCCCGGCTCGTCGTCGGGCAGCCCGGTGACGCTCATCATGCCGCCCATGCCCTGGATGATGAAATCGTAGCCGGCGCGGCCGGCATAGGGCCCGTCCTGTCCGAAACCGGTGATCGACGCATAGATGAGCCGCGGATCCGCCGTCCGCAGGCTCGCCGCATCGAGACCGAATTTCTTCAGGCCGCCGACCTTGAAATTCTCGACGACGATGTCGGCGTCCGCCGCAAGCTGCCGCACCAGCGCGGCGCCCTCGGGTTGCGCGAAGTCTATCGCCGCCGACTTCTTCCCGCGGTTGCAGCTAAGGAAATAAGCGGCGACGCGGCGGTCGCCTTCCCCATGCCACGGCGGGCCCCAATGCCGCGTGTCGTCCCCTGCCCCCGGCCGCTCGACTTTGGTCACCTCGGCGCCGAGGTCGGCGAGCAATTGCGTGCACCACGGGCCAGCGAGGACGCGGCTAAGGTCGAGCACCTTGACCCCCGCCAGCGGCTTCACGCGGCGCGTCTCCAGAACTTGCGGCGGTCGGACAGGATCGCATGCGCGGCATTGTGGCCAGGCGCGCCGGTGACGCCGCCGCCGGGGTGAGCGCCCGAGCCGCACAGATAGAGCCCCTTCACCGGCATCCGGTAATCGGCGGCACCGATCATCGGCCGCGCGCTGAACAATTGGTCGAGGCTCATCTTGCCGTGGAAAATGTCGCCGCCGACCAGCCCGAAGCGCCGTTCGAGATCGAGCGGCGAATGGATCTGCCGCCCGATGACCGACTTGGCGAAACCCGGCGCGTGGGCGTCGACGGTCGCGATGATCTGGTCGGCCGCCGCTTCGCGCTCGTCGTCCCAGCTGCGCCCCGGACCGAGATCGTAGCGGAAGTGCTGGCAGAACAGGCTCGCGACGTGCTTGCCCTTCGGTGCTAGCCCCGGGTCGAGCGTCGACGGGATCAGCATTTCGATGATCGGCTGCTTGGCCCAGCCGTTGACCGCCGCATCGAGGTAGGCGCGGTGCATGTAATCGAGGCTCGGGGCCATGATGATGCCCGCGGTCATATGGTCGCCGCGCTTGGGTAGCACGGTGAACTTCGGCAGCGCCGATAGCGCGACGTTCATGCGGAAGGTCGCGCTCTCGCATTTCCAGCCATGCATTCGCCGCGAAACGTCCGCATCGACTGCACCACCGGGCAACAGTTGATCGAACAGCAGGCGCGGATTGACCCCGCAGGCGACGATCGGCGCGGCCCACGACTTACCTTTCGACACCACGCCGCCGACCCGCCCGTTGGCGACGATGACTTCTTCGACGGGACTGTCGAGCACGATGTCGACGCCCGCCTCGCGGCAAGCCTTGGCCATCGCCTGGGTGATCGAGCCCATGCCACCGATCGCATGGCCCCACGCGCCCGGAACGCCGGCGGCCTCGCCAAACAGATGGTGGAGCAGCACGTAGGCGCTGCCCGGCGACTGCGGCGAGCCGAAGTTGCCGACCACCCCGTCGAACCCGAACAAGGCCTTGGTCAGGTCGCCCTCGAAGTGCCGGTCGAGGATCTCCGACGCGCTGCGCACGGCAAAATCGTGGACGATCCGCGTCTCGGCCAGCGACAGGCCGGCCATGTCCCTGCCCAGGCTGAGGAGCTTGGGAATGGCACTGACCTTGGCACCGACGTTGGGCGGCGCGCGCAGCAGCCACTTCTTGAGCAGCCGGACGACGCTTTCGAGCTCGGCGACATAGCGGTCGTAAGCTTCGGCGTCGGCCTTCACATGCCGCCCGATTTCCCTACGCGTCAGGCCGCCCCGGCCCGACAACAGGTAATCGCCGTCGCCGGGGAGGAAATTGTCCATCTTGCGCAGCACGACCTTCAGCCCATGACGCTCCAGTTCGAGGTCGCGGATGACCTTCGGATTGAGCAGGCTGACGGTGTAGCTCGCTGCGGAATTACGGAAGCCGGGCAGGAACTCGTCGGTGACGGCCGCTCCGCCGACATTGCCCGAGGCTTCGAGGACGGCGACCTTGAGGCCCCGCTTGGCGAGATAATAAGCGCAGGTCAGGCCATTGTGGCCGGCCCCAATGATGATCGCGTCGTGCATGGCCGGGCTATAGTCAGCGATTCAGCGGTACCGCTAGGCTTGCCTTGACCTTTTGTTTCACGAACGTCGTTTCGAAGCGCAGGACCGGCGGCTTTTTGAGCATGGCTTCGGTGAACTCGTTGTAAGCCTCCATGTCGGCAGCGACGACGATCAGCAGGACATCAAACGGACCCGCGAGTTCAAGGCAGATCTGAACGTTCGGGCTAGCGCGCACGCGCTGCAGGAAACGCCCGACGTCCGACGCCGAATGACGTTCGAACTGCAACTGGACGACAGCCGACAAAGGGAAGCCAGCTGCCTTGTCCGAGATCACCGCATGTTCGCCGGCGATCGCCCCACTCGCCCGCAGCCGCCGCAGCCGCCGCGCGACGGCCGAGGGGGAGCGGCCAACTTGCTCGGCGAGCTGGTCAGCCGTTTGCACGTTATTCTCCTGGAGGCACGCCAGGAGCCTCACATCGAGCCGGTCCAACTTATCTGCCAAGGTCCCACTCCGATTTGCCAGATTCTGGCAAGTCCGCCCCGATGTTTGAGCGAAAACGCAAACCAATCCAAGCGATAAGAACGGCCTGAACTTTGGGGGTCCAATTCGATGTTGCGTACGATCGTCTTGCTTGGCCTGGCTTCATCCGCGGCGATTGCCGCGCCCGCGCGTGCTCAACCGACAGCCGATACTCCGGCGGCTGCGAGCATTAACGGGCGAGCGGTCGTCGCGGATGTCCGACGAATCCTCGCCGCCAACTACGTCCTCCCCGACATGCGGCCGAAGCTCGACGCGGCGCTAGCCAAAGGGCTCGCAAGCGGGCGCTATGACGTGAGCGACCCGGCCGAATTGGCCACGCGCATCAACACCGACCTGGCGTCCGTCGCGCACGACAAGCATCTCGGTATGCATTACGATCCACGGGAGCAGGCCGGGCTCGCGGCGCGGCCGGCCGGAGCAGGCGCCGACGACGCGCCACCAAGTGCGGACGACATTCGGGAGGCCGCCCGCTTCAACCACGGCATCACCGAGCTCAAAGTCCTGCCCGGCAATATCCGCTACATGAACTATCAGGGGTTCATCTGGGCCGGGCCGAAGACCGCGGAAGCACTCGACAACGCGATGCGGTTCCTGCGCGACGGCGACGCGATCATCATCGACCTCCGCCAGAACGGCGGCGGAAGCCCCGAGGCCGTCCAATATCTGGTCAGCCATTTTCTCGACCCGAACCGCAAGATCGTCACCTTCTACATGCGCGGCGATCCGGCGAGCCCGCTGTCCTCGCTCGCTTCGCTTCCCGCCGGCCGCATGGTCGGCAAGCCGCTCTACGTCCTGACGAGCGGGATGACGGCAAGCGCCGCGGAAGAGTTCACCGGGCATGTCGATGGCTTCAAGCTTGGCGAGATCATCGGGGAAACGACCGCCGGCGCTGGCTATCGCAACGAATTCTTCCCCGTCGCCGGGGGTTATGTGATCAGTGTCTCGGTCGGCCGGGCCGTGCTCGCTTCCACCGGGAAGGATTGGGAAGGCGTCGGCATCGCCCCGAGCGCAAAGGTCGAGCAGGGCAAGGCGCTGGACTTGGCCCAAGCCCACGCGCTGCGTCGCCTCGCGCAATCCGCGCCGGCCGATGAAAAGAGCCGCCTCGAAACGAGGGCTGCGGTGCTGGACGCCCAGCTGAATCCGGTGGCGACGGCCCTGCCGCTTGCGACCTATGCGGGAGTCTATGGAGAGCGGTCGGTCACACTCGATGGGAACCGCCTGACCTGGCAGCGCACGGGTGGGCCGAAGTCGACCATGATCGCCATCGGGCCGAACGAATTCTCATTCAACGAGGACCCGACGAGCCGCATTCGGTTCACGGTCGCCGGCAACGCGGTCACCGCTGTCCAGCTGGTTCGCGGCGACGGATCGAAAGTCGACGCCGAGCGCACCCGCTAGCGCATCAACACCAATTCTTCGGCCATCGTCGGATGCAACGCCACGGTGGAATCGAAATCCGCCTTCTTGAGCTTGGCCTTCACGGCAACGGCGGCTGCCTGGAGAATCTCCGGCGTATCCGGTCCGATCATGTGAATGCCGACGATCTCCTCGGTCCCACCGTCGAGCACCAATTTGTAGAGCGAACGTTCGTTGCGGCCGGCCAGCACGTTCTTCATCGGTCGGAAATCGGACGTGAAGACCTTGACCGAGCCGAGCTTGTTGCGCGCTTCGCCCTCGGTCATGCCGACCCCCGCCAGCGGCGGATGGGAGAAGACCGCGCTCGGAATGCACGAATAATCGACCTGGTGCGGCTTGTTGCCGAAGAAGGTGTCCGCGAACGCCTGGCCTTCGCGGATCGCGACCGGGGTCAGCTGGACGCGGTCGGTGACGTCGCCAACGCCGAAGATCGACGGCACGTTGGAGCGATTGTCGGCATCGACCTTGATCGACCCATGTTCGCCCATTTCGACCCCGGCCGAATCGAGCCCGAGCCCGCCGGTATTGGGCTTGCGGCCCAGCGCGAACAGCACCTGGTCGGCTTCGATATCGTCACAGCCGGTCATGCTGACGTGGAGCGTTCCGTCATCGCGCTTCTCGATCCGGTCGATCGAGGCGTTGAAGCGGAAATCGATGCCCTTGCGCAGCGAAATCTGGATCAGCCGATCGACGATCTGCTGGTCGTACTGGCGCAGCATCACGTCGGTTCGGTTGACCAAGGCGACATGCGCCCCGAACTGGTGGAAGATGCCGGCGAATTCGTTGGCGATGTAGCCGCCGCCGGCGATCACAATGCGCTTCGGCATTTCGGGCAGGTGGAAGACTTCATTCGAGCTGATCGCATGCTCGATGCCCTCGATTTTCGGCATCGAGGGGTGCGCGCCGACCGCGATCAATATCTTCTCGGCGGTGACGTCGCGCCCGCCGGCGAGCCTGATCGAATTCGGTCCGGTGACGACCGCGCGCTCGTGAAACACCTCAACCTTATGGTTGGTCAGCGTCTCGGTATAGGCGCCTTCGAGCCGGCCGACTTCCGCGAGCACATTGTCGCGCAGGACCGCCCAGTCGAACCGCTTTTGCGGCACGTCCCAGCCGAACATCGCCGCATCGTCGAGATCCTCGGCGAAATGCGCGCCGTAGACGAGCAATTTCTTGGGCACGCAGCCGCGGATGACGCACGTGCCGCCGACCTTATATTCCTCGGCCACGGCGACGCGCGCGCCATAGGCCGCGGCAACGCGCGCAGCGCGCACGCCGCCCGATCCGGCACCGATTACGAACAGGTCAAAATCCGCCATTCAATTCCTCCGCGCTGCGCCGCTTTGTGTTCGAAGCGCGGGCGCCGCGCCAATCAATGTTCCGCATGATGCCGATAACCTCCGCTTACTTCGGCGCGAGCCACACAGTGCGGTCCTTGAAGTCGGTGGTGATCAGGAAATTCTTCAAAATCGACGTGCCGATATTCATGTCGTTGTGGCTCGGCTGGTCGTCGATGTTGGCGTGGAGGTTATGAAATTGACGCCCGGCGACCTCCAGCGTCGGCAACAGGACGTAGTCGCGTTCGATTCCGCCGCCGATGCCCCCGCCGGTTTTCTTGCCGAGGATCTTCAGTCCAAGCTTTTGCACCAGGTCACGCGAGATCATCACGTCCGACCCGTTGCCGAGATCGAACTCCGCGAGCGCAGCGACGCCGTTGGCCTTGACCGGAATCGCTTCGATCCCGGCGTGCGCGGTGAGCGGCAGCTTCTCCCCGCGCGGCGTGCTGGTTTTGCTCACCGACTCGATCGCACCGCCGGCGAGGTCGATGCGGAGACGCGCTGAATCGAACAGCTCCCGGCCGATGATCGCCTGCGTCGGGCGTTTGATCAGGCGGGTGGACAGGTCCTTGAGGTCGAGGACGACTACGGCCTCGGGGTGGATTTCGACGCCAAGGGCGGCGAGCTTCACGCCTTCGACGATCCGTGCCTGTTCGGCACCGGCCGATCCCTTGATGACTTGCGGCGTTCCCGCCGGGAATTTCGCCTTGGCCGCGAAGGCGGGGTCGAAGATCGACCCTTCGGCGCCGCTATCGAGCAGCGCTTCGGTCGTGACGTCGTTGACCTTCGCGGTGATGAACAGGCGCCCGTTGTAGACTTTGAGCGGTTCCGCACCTGCCGACGCCGCGACGCACAACAAGGCCAGACCAAGCAGCTTCACAGCCCCGCCCTTTCGATGAGCGCGCGGGTTGATGCATCTAGGCTGTCATCGTCCGCGCTGTCGGACAACTGACGCGCGATCTGCTTGCCGAGTTCGACGCCGAACTGGTCGAACGGGTTGATCCCCAGCAGGACCGCATTGGCGAAGGTGCGATGTTCGTAAAAGGCGATCAGCGCGCCGAGCGTCCGCGCGTCGAGGCGTTCGAGCAGGATCGTGGTGCTCGGGCGGTTGCCGGGATAGGCGCGCTGCGGGTCGTCGCTTGCCTTGCCCTGCATCAGCGCCGCGCCCTGGGCGAAGGCGTTGAGCAGCAATTGCCGATGATGCTCCGGGTCCTGCGCATCGTCGGCTTCGCGAACGGCGAGAAATTCGACCGGGATGGTCAGCGTGCCCTGGTGGAGCAGCTGGAACACCGCATGCTGGGCGTCGGTCCCGGTACCGCCCCACGTCACCGGGGCGGTGGCGTCGGCGAGCCTGCCGTCGGTCGTGACCGACTTGCCGTTCGATTCCATCTCGAGCTGTTGGAGGTAGAAGGGCAGCAGGCGCAGCCGCTCGTCGTAGGCGAATAGCCCGCGCGTCTGGCAGCCAGCCTGTTCGACGTAGAGCCGGTCCGCGAAGGCGGCGAGCAGCGGCACGTTCGCACTTCCCTCGCTGAAGCGGAAATGCCGGTCCATCTCGGCCGCGCCTTCGAGCAATTCTTCGAACGCATCCCAGCCAAGCGCGAGCGCCACGGACACGCTCACCGCGCTCCACAGCGAGTAACGTCCGCCGACGCCCTCGCCGAACTGCAGGATGCGCGTTTCATCGACGCCCGCCGCCACCGCCGCTTCCGGCGAGGCCGTGACCGCAATCACCCGCCCGCTCGGGTCCGGGACACCGGCCTCCGTCAGCCAACCCAGGGCGGCGTCAAGGTTGGCCAGCGTCTCGGCGGTGGTAAAGGTCTTCGATACGGCGACGATCAGCGTGGTCGCTGGATCGAGTTTCCGGACGGCATCATCGACCGCTTCGCCGTCGATATTCGACAGGAACCGCACATCGACCTTCGCGCGCTTCCGCCCGAGCGCATCGACCAGCAGGTGCGGGCCGAGGACCGAGCCACCGATGCCAATGTGGAGGACGCCGGTGATGTCGCCGAAGGCGCCGGCCTCGATCGCATCGACCAACGAACGCGCACGTTGCCGCCGCGCGGTGGCCAGGTCGACCTCCTCGGGCGCGCCGCTGCCGCGCTCCGCGACATGGGTCGCGGGCCGGTCCTCGCTCGGATTGACGATGCCGCCGGAGAACAGGGCCTCGCGGGCTGCCGCGAAGCCCATCCGTTCGGTGCGCTCGAGCGCGCGGTTGATTGCGCCCTGGTCGAGGTGGGTCTTGGACCAGTCGAAGTAGAGCCCGGCGACGCTGAAGGTGAGACGGCTGAGCCGGTCGGGCTCGGCGGTGAAGAGCGCGTCGAGGCGCCCGATCGCGGGCCGGTCGGATTTGGGAGCCATGGCGACAGGCACATAGTGCCGCCCGAAGCAAAAGCTAGGCTCGCGCCCGCTTGACCTCACCGCCCGAGCCGGAAACAAGCGGCGCGCAATGACATCGATCGATACCCCTGAAGTGCCGGCCGCCGAGCCCGCGCCCGAGACGAAGTCCGAACGCGGCAGCCTCGCCCGCTTCATTGTCGTCCTGGTCCTGCTGGCCTGGGCGCTGCGCAGCTTCGTGGTCGCGCCCTTCTACATCCCGTCGAGCTCGATGCTGCCGACGCTCTACGTCGGCGACTATGTGATGGTCGCGAAGTGGCCCTACGGATACTCGCGCTACAGCTTTCCGTGGGGCTTTCCGTCTTTCTCGGGACGGCTGATCGACACACTGCCGAAGCGGGGCGACGTCGTCGTATTCCGCCATCCGAACACCGACGAAGATCTCATCAAGAGAGTTATCGGGCTTCCCGGGGACACGGTCGAACTTCGGGGCGGCGAATTGTACCTCAACGGGCAAGAGGTGAAGCGCGAAAAGCTCCCCCCTGTCTCGGTGCCGATCAGCGACAACAGCCCCTGCAAAGTCGCGCCGGGCGCGCGGCCGGTTATCGCTCAAGGAAGCGAAGGCCGGGGCTGCCTCTACGTTGCCTATCGCGAGACGCTGCCCGGCGGGCCAAGCTTCGTCACCCTGAACCAGCTCGATGGCGGGCCTGGCGATGACTTCGCAGCCGCGATCGTCCCTCCGGGTCATGTGTTCCTGATGGGCGACAATCGCGACGACAGTGGGGATAGTCGGTTCGAAATCTACGATAACGGCATCGGCATGGTGCCGACGGATCACCTCATCGGCCGCGCGCTAATCACTTTCTGGTCGACCGACGGTAGCGCGTCTTATGTGCTGCCGTGGACCTGGTTCACCGCGCTGCGCGGCGACCGCCTTGGCAACGGCTACCGCGAATGACGGACGTCGCCGCCTTTGTCCGCGACAAGCTTGGTTATGAGCCCGGCGATTGCGCATTGTTCGAGCGCGCCCTGTCCCACGCCAGCACCGGGCCGGACAGCTACGAGCGGCTCGAGTTCCTCGGCGACCGCGTCCTCGGCCTGGTCATCGCGCGAGACTTGTACGAGCGCTATCCGACCGAACCGGAAGGCAGTTTGTCAAAGCGCTACAATGCACTTGTCGCGCGCGAGACCTGCGCCGAAGTCGGCCGCGGCCTCGGCCTCCCGGCGCTCATCCGGCTCGGCAAGCAAGCGCGCGGCGACGGCGCCAGCCAGAGCGACAATGTCGTCGGCGACGTCGTCGAAGCGCTGATCGGGGCATTGCTGCTCGACGGCGGGATGGACGCCGCACAGCGCTTCATCCTGGCGCGCTGGGGGCCGTATCTCGCCAACCAGGGCCGCGCCCCCCAGCATCCCAAGTCGGGCCTGCAGGAACTCGCCGCGGCCCGGGGCCGCAAGGCGCCGGTGTACGAAGTGATTTCGCGCACCGGGGAGCACCACAATCCCAGGTTCACCGTCCGCGTCTCGCTCGGCTCGCTCGGCGAAGCGACCGCCGAAGGCTCGTCCAAGCAGGAGGCTGAAACCGCGGCCGCCAGCGCACTGCTCGAGCAACTCACGTGAGTGAAACCCGCGCTGGCTTCGCCGCCGTGATCGGCGCGCCCAACGCGGGTAAGTCGACCCTGGTCAATGCGCTGGTCGGGCAGAAAGTCGCAATCGTTAGCCCCAAGGCGCAGACCACTCGCGCCCGGCTGATGGGCATCGCCATCGCCGGCGAAACACAGGTGCTGCTGGTCGATACGCCCGGGATCTTCGCGCCCAAGCGCCGCCTCGACCGGGCGATGGTCGCCGCCGCCTGGACCGGCGCGCAGGACGCCGATTTGACGCTTCTGGTGATCGATGCGTCAGTGAAGGTTCGCGAAGAGATATTGGCCGGCCTCGACCGGCGCGAGCATCCGTTGTTCCTCGTCCTGAACAAGGTCGACCTGGTGAAGAAGCCGGCGCTGCTCGCGCTGGCGCAGGAGCTGACCGCGCGCCTCAATCCCGACCACGTGTTCATGATCAGCGCGACTGAGGGCGATGGCGTGCCCGACCTCAAGCAGGCGCTGGCTGACGTCATGCCGTCAGGCCCGTGGCTGTATCCCGAAGATGAATTGTCGGACGCGACCGACCGGATGATCGCGGCCGAGCTGACCCGCGAGCAGATCGTCAACCAGCTGTACGAGGAATTGCCCTACGCCACCGCGATCGAGACCGAGACGTGGGCCGACCGGCCCGATGGCTCGACCGAGATCCGCCAGCAGATCCTGGTCGCGCGCGACAGCCAGAAAGCGATCGTCATCGGCAAGGGCGGCTCACGCCTCAAGCGCATCGGCCAGGGCGCTCGCGAGGAAATCGCCAAACATCTCGGCCGCCCGGTCCACCTGTTCCTGCACGTGAAGGTCAACCCGAAGTGGGACGAGGACCGCGGCCTCTATCGCGAGATCGGGTTGGAGTGGGCGGACTAGGCCAGAATTTCGTCAATCCATTGAGGCACTAATTCGCCCGCCCGCCCCGTCCGGCTTTCGTCGAAGTAGACACTGCCCAAACTCGGCTCGAGGTTCATCTCCAGCGTCTTCGCCCCGCAGTAGCGCGCGGTCTGGACGAAACCCGCCGCCGGATAGACGGCGCCCGACGTGCCGATCGACACGAACAGGTCGCACGTCTGTAGCGCCGCCTCGATCCGCTCCATGTCGTAGGGCATCTCGCCGAACCAGACGATGTCCGGGCGGACTTGTCCCGCCGCGCCGCAGGAGCGGCAGAGGTTGGCTGCCTCTGCGCTCACATTGAGCTTGTCGAAATGCGAGCGCTCCCCTTCGACAGGCTCAGGGCGAGCGCTGGATGGACTCATCGGCCCGGTCCACGGAAACCGCTCGTCGCACGCGAGGCACCAGCCGCTCGCCAGTTCGCCATGCATGTGGACCAGCCGCTTCGACCCGGCGCGCTCGTGCAGGTCGTCGACATTCTGAGTCACCAGCAGCAACTCGCCTCGCCATTCGGCATCGAGCCGCGCCAGCGCCGCGTGCGCCGCGTTGGGCTGCACCGTTCCGAGCTTGGCCCGCCGCGCGTCGTAGAACTGATGCACCAGCACAGGATCGCGCGCGAACGCTTCCGGCGTGCACACATCCTCGACCCGATGCCCCTCCCACAGCCCGTCCGGCCCGCGAAAGGTCGCGAGCCCGCTTTCGGCCGAGACTCCGGCGCCGGTCAGGATGACGATGTTGCGAACGGACATCCCGGAACCATACCGTTCGTCCCGAGCTTGTCGAAGGGCTGCTCTTTCTTTCAACGTCAATTAAGGACAGTCCTTCGACAGGCTCAGGACGAACGGAGTTATGGCAACCCCACAAATCCGCATCGGTATCGGCGGCTGGAATTTCCCGCCGTGGCGCGGGGTGTTTTATCCGGACAAGCACCCGCAGGCGAAAGAGCTCGAATATGCGTCGCGGGCGATGTCCGCGATCGAAATCAACGCCACCTTCTACGGTCGGCAGAAGCCCAAGAGTTGGGAAAATTGGGAGCAGGTCGCGCCGCCGGGCTTCCAGTTCGCGATCAAGGGCTCGCGCTATTGCGTCAGCCGCTCGAAGCTTGCGGAAAGCGCCGACAGCATCGCCAATTTCTTCGGCCAAGGGTTCGAAGTGCTGGGGCCGAAGCTGGGCCCGATCCTGTGGCAATTCGCGAAATTCAAACGCTTCGATCGCGACGACATCGCCGCGTTCATCGACCTCCTTCCGACGGAGCTTGGCGGCCTCCAGCTACGCCACGCGATCGAACCGCGCCACGCGAGCTTCGACGATGCGAAATTCTTCGACCTGTGCCGCGCGCGGAACATCGCAGTCGTGCTCGAGGATAGCGACGAATATCCGACGATCGAGGCCGATACGGCGGACTTTCGCTACGCCCGGCTGCAGCGGATGAACGAGGATATCCAGACCGGTTACGACGACATCGCGCTCGACGGCTTCGCGGCCAAGGCGCGCGCGTGGAGCGAGGCCGGCCGCGATGCCTACATTTTCATGATCAACGGCGCGAAGGTGCGCGCGCCCGCGGCCGCGCTGGCGCTGCAGCAGCGGCTTGGGATCAAGTCCTAGGCGTCGTTCAAGCGGAGATCAGTCCGGACGACCGGATGATGAGTGCCGACACCGCGAAGCTCATGAACGAGATGAACCAGGCGCTGGCCGTGAGCCGTTTCAATCGCTCGGAAAGCGGCAACCTGATTGCTGCAGGGGTTGCGCGGGTCACGCGTAAAGGCTGTGCGAAAAGAACAACTGATGGATCGCGACGAGCGTCGCGAATGTCAGGCCGCTCACAACCGCCATGACCCCGAATAACTTGAGCGGCGCGACCTCGTGCGCCGTAACCGTGCCAATGCTGCGTTTCATCCTCAAATCCCTGTTAGCCACCCGATGTTCGGGATCACGTCGTTTCTTTCACGAAGCATGCCAACGGCGGAAATCTACCATTCCCGCCCAAATTGGGTCCGAGTGACGCCCGAATTTGCGCCAAGCTCCGGGAAATTGTCCCACTCGATACCCGCCGCGCTGCCGCTCGTGCTTAGACGGCTTCGGTCGGAAATCCGGCTTTGGCGGCGTCGGTGAAGCTTCCCAGGTTATACACCTTGGCATATCCGAGATCCTGCAGCGTCTTTCCCGAGAGAGACGAGCGGCCCCCGGACGCGCAATAAACAATCACCGGCCGATCCGTCGCAAACTCAGGATTGTGATACGGGCTCGAGCTGTCGGCTCTGAATTCCAGCATGCCGCGAGACACATTGAGCGCGCTGGCAAGCTTCCCGTCGGCCGATAATTCCGGTGCATCTCGCACATCGACCAACAGCGCCCTTTCCTCGCGGATCAAGCGCTTTGCTTCATCCGGCGAAATTTTCGGCACGCACGCATTCGCCGCTGCGAGCATCTCCTTGATTGAGCTGGGCATATCCTGTCACTCCGTGAAATTGACGTCATCGGTAAACGCGTCTGCAGCATCCGGCGCGGGTGCCGCGCCGGATGCCGACGGTTACGCAGCTTCGTAGATGCGGATGTCCGGTTCCGCGTCGAGGAGCGGCGTGAGAGCGTTCACCACGTCGACCTTGAAGAGGTCAGTCAAAAGATAGGCCCTGGCCTGGTCCGCCGTGGTGAAAGTGTGGAGCACCTGCACATCCTCGTCACGGACCAGCAACTGCTTGGACGTGGCGCCGTTGATCGTGCGGAGAAAGGCGTCCTTGTAGCGCCCGTAAATGCCGGCCGCCGCAGCCCGGTTCGCGGTGGACACCTTCATGATGATTTCCAGGTAAGTCATTCGATCGTTCCTTCTAACGTTGCTTGACCTATCAGTAGATAGGCTGGCGGCCACTTAAAAGTTGCGGATGCCGATTGCAAGACCTATCTTCCGGTAGGTAGATAATGAGGAGTGCCGCGATGAGTGAGACGGTCGAGGCCATCATGGATTCCGCCGAGCGTCGCATCCGTGCCGGCGGATATGGGGGATTCAGCTTTCGCGACTTGGCGGCCGACGTGGGGGTGAAGAGCGCCAGCGTGCACTATCACTTTCCGACCAAGGGCGAGTTGGTTGCGGCGGTCGCGCGGCGCTACAACGATCGGGTGGCCCAAGCGGTCGATGCCGAGATCGCTGCCGGTACCAGCGTCGTGAAAGCTTGGCGGGAGGTTTTCCGGGGCGCGTTGGCAGAGGGACCGGCGATGTGCTTGTGCGGGTCCCTGGGCGCCATCTCGTCTGAACTGACGCCCGAGGTTACGGATGAGGTGCGGCACTTCTTCGACCGTGGCGTCGAAAGCCTGATGACCGGCGGCCTGAGCCGCGAAGACGCCACCCGGGTATTCGCCACCCTAGAGGGCGCGATCCTCATCGCCAGCGCACGAAATGATGCCACGATCTTTGATGCGGCCACCGCCGACCTGAAGTGATCTCGTCGGATGATTGCGCCGCGTCCCGCCTTTCGCCATGAACCGTCACATGCGCGACCCTGGCCAGCCGATCCGCCTCAGCCTGATTGCCCCGGATGGCCGCATGGGCAAGGCAATCGCCAAGGCCGTCGCTGAAGACGACGGCTTCGCGATCGAGCAGGATCACGCCGACGTACTGGTCGACTTCTCCGCACCCGACGCGCTTCAGGCGAGCCTCGACCGCGCGATTTCGGCGGCTGTTCCAATCCTGGTCGGCACAACGAGCCTTAAGGACGAGCATCACCGGCTGATCGAAGACGCCGCGAAACAAGTTGCGGTCATCTACGCGCCCAACACCTCGCTCGGCGTCAACTTGCTCAAGGACTTGGTCGAACAGGCCGCGGCGCGGCTCGGTCCGGCGTGGGACATCGAAGTGCTGGAAATGCACCATCGCGCCAAGGTCGATGCGCCATCGGGCACTGCGCTGTCCCTGGCCCAGGCCGCAGCGAAGGGCCGCGGGGCGACCCTTCAGGAACTGGCCCGATTCGACCGGATCAGCGAGCATCCGCATGCCCGCGAGGAGGGCACGATCGGCTTCGCCTCGCTCCGCGGCGGATCGGTCGCCGGTGAGCATGTCGTGATTTTCGCCACCGAGGGCGAGCGGCTCGAGCTTGGTCACCGCGCCGAAAGCCGGATGATCTTCGCCCGCGGCGCGCTCGCCGCCGCGCGTTTCTTGTCCGGCAAGCCCGCCGGGCTCTACGCCATGCGGGACGTCATCGAGAGCCTGTGAGCAAGGCGCGCGGCGAATCCTTGGGGCTAGCCCGCCGCCTCGGGCTGTTCGACGCGACCATGCTGGTAATGGGCGGGATCATCGGCTCGGGCATCTTCGTCACCCCGGCCGAGGTTGCGCGCCACGTGTCGACGCCGGTCCTGATCGTCGGCGTGTGGCTGCTCGGCGGGCTGATCGCGCTCGCCGCATCGTTCGTCTACGCCGAGCTGGCCGCGCGCCGGCCGGCGGTTGGCGGCCAATATGCCTATCTGCGCGATGCGTTCGGGCCGATGCCGGCGTTCCTCTACGGCTGGTCGCTGCTGCTCGTTATTCAGTCCGGCGGAATGGCCGCGGTGGCGATAACCTTCGCGCGCTATTTCAACGATATGGCCGGTCTCGCGGTGCCGGACAGCGTGGTCGCTGTGGCAACCCTGGCGTTGCTGACGCTCGTCAATTGCTTCGGCGTCCGTTCGGGGAGCAACACGCAAAATGCACTGATGGTGCTGAAGATCGGCGCCATTGCGATGCTGGTCGTCGTCGGCCTGCTGCTGGCCCCGGCAAGTCATGCACCGGCCATTACCGACAGCGGCCCGCCGCTATCCATGCTCGCGGCAATCGGCGCGGCGATGACGCCGGTGATGTTCTCCTACGGCGGGTGGCAGACATCGAGCTTTTGCGCCGGCGAAATGCGCGACCCGGCCCGCGACCTCACCCGCGGGCTCGTGTTCGGCGTGTGCGGGGTCATCCTGCTCTACTGCCTTGTCGCGTTCGTCGACGTCCACGCGCTCGGCGCGCAGGGCCTGGCGGCCTCGAAGACCCCGGCGAGCGACGTCATGCGGCTTGCGCTTGGCGAGCGCGGCGCGTCGCTGATCGCGATCGGCATTGCGATTTCCGCGCTCGGCTTCCTGAGCCAGGGCATGCTGACCGCGCCCCGCGTCTATTTCGCCATGGCCGAGGACGGCGTGTTCTTCCGCTCGGTCGCCAAGGTGAATGAGCGGACGCGGGTCCCGGCCGTCGCCATCGTCCTCCAGGGCATCGCCGCCGCGGTCATCGCCGTGTCGGGGACGTTCGGCCAGATTCTGAGCTACGTCGTCTCGGTCGATTTCATTTTCTTCGGGCTGACCGGCGTGGCGTTGTTTGTCTTCCGTCGCCGCGATCCCGCGTCCGCCGGGTTTCGAACCCCCGGCCATCCGGCGACCACCGGACTGTACGTTGCCGCCTGCTTCGCGGTGGTGGCCGCGACCGTGCTCAATAATCCAGTGAACAGCCTGATCGGCTACGCCATCCTTGGGCTCGGCGTCCCCGCTTGCCTCTACTGGCAGCGCAAGAACCGCCCCGCCGCATGAGGACGATGCAGTCCGACTACATGCACTGGGCCAAGTTCAAGCCGCCGGTGCGTTACGCCCTGACGTCGAGCGAAGTGCCGCACTTCCACATGGATCAGCTCGACTGGACCAAGGCCGACCTCGACTGCGACGGCGCGAGCCACCCGCGCTACGCGCCGCTGCGCGAACGGATTGCGGCGCGCTACGGCGTCGCCGTCGATCGGGTCGTGGCGGCGGACGGCACATCAATGGCCAACTTTCTCGCCATGGCGGCGCTGATCGAGCCCGGCGACGAGGTGCTGGTCGAGCATCCGACGTACGAGCCGCTACTTGGCGCGGCGTCGTTCCTTGGAGCGACGATCAAGCGCTTCGAGCGCGCGGCGTCGGACGGTTTCCGGCTCGATCCCGCAAGCGTTCGCGCCGCCATGTCGGACCGCACGAAGCTGATCGTCCTCACCAACCTCCACAATCCGAGCGGCGCGCTGGCGGGTGAGTCCGAGCTTCGCGCGATCGCGGACCTTGGCCCGCGCATCCTCATCGACGAAGTCTATCTTGACGCGGCCGGGCAGCGCAGCGCGGTCCACCTCGGCCCCGCATTCGTCGTCACCAACAGCCTGACCAAGGTCTATGGCCTCAGCGGCCTGCGTTGCGGCTGGATCCTCGCCGCGCCCGACCTCGCGGAGCGGATGTGGCGGCTCAACGACCTGTTCGGAGTCAACCAGGCGCACCAGGCCGAACGCCTCGCGTGCATCGCCTTCGATCACATCGATGCGGTAATTGGCGAAGCGCCGGCGATGCTCGCCGCCAACCGCGCGGCCTATAACGCGTTCCTCGCCGGTCGTGACGATCTGACCGGTGCACCGGCCGAGCATGGCATCACCGCCTTCCCGCGCTGGGCCGGCGGCGACACCCAGCGCCTCGATGACCGCCTGCGAGAAGCCTATGACGCCGCGGTCGTGCCCGGACGCTGGTTCGAAATGCCGGACCATTTCCGCATCGGATTTGGACTTCCGACCGGCGATTTCGCCGAAGGCCTGGCGCGGCTCGGGCGCACGCTCGACGACCTCGCATGAAGCGCGGCGAGATCTTCGAATTCTTCCGCCGGCTTGCCGAGGCGAACCCCTCGCCGACCACCGAGCTCAATTCCGGCAATCCCTATCAATTGCTCGTCGCCGTCGTCCTCTCCGCCCAGGCGACGGACGCCAGCGTCAACATCGCCACGCGGCCGTTGTTCGAGCACATCAAGACGCCGCAGGACATGGTCGAGTTCGGCGAGGAGCGCTTCCGCGACGCGATCAAGACGATTGGCCTGTTCAACACCAAGGCCCACAATGTCATCGCGCTGAGCCGAGCGCTGATCGATCAACACGGCAGCCAAATCCCGCGCACCCGCGAGGCGCTTCAGTTACTGCCGGGAGTCGGTCGCAAGACTGCCAACGTGGTGCTCAACACCGCCTTCGGCGAGGAAACGTTCGCGGTCGATACGCACGTCTTCCGCGTCTGCAACCGCATCGGCCTTGCACCGGGCAAAAATGTCGAAGCGGTCGAGGCCAAGCTCGAAAAACGCGTGCCTCAGCCGTTCCGGCGGGACGCCCATCACTGGCTAATCCTGCACGGCCGCTACACCTGCAAAGCGCGGCTTCCGGAATGCTGGCGCTGCCCTGTCGCGGACCTCTGCCGCTACCAGCCGAAGACGCTGGAGCCTAGCGCCAGACCCGCTCGAACCGCGACCCCAAGGTCGTCAGCAGCTCGTACTGGGTCAGGCCGGACTGCCGCGACGCCGACGGCAGGTCGTAGTCGATCTCGACCCACTCGCCTTCCTTGAGGCCGGGCGCCGCATCCACGCCCACGGCAATCAGGTCCATCGACACGCGGCCGAGCACCGGCAGCGCGAACTCGCCGGCGAACGCTGAGCCGTGCGACGAAAATCCGCGCAGATAACCGTCGGCGTAACCGATGTTGAGGATCGCCGCCTCGGTATCCGCGCGCGCGGTAAAGGTTGCGCCGTATCCGCAGGTCTCGCCCTCGGGAATGGTGCGGCGCTGGACGATCTGCGCCTCGACTCGTGCAACTTGGCGAATGTTACCCTCGGCTTCGGCGCGCGGAATTCCGCCGTACAGCGCCAGGCCCGGGCGGACGAGATCGAAGCTGTAGTCGCGGCCGAGGCAGATGCCGGCGCTGTTGGCGAAACTATAGCGCTTGGCCGGAACAGCCGTTGCCACGGCGCGAAAGCGCTCAAGCTGCATGGCGTTCAATGGGCCGTCTTCGTCGGCGCAGGCCAAGTGGCTGTGCAGCGTATCGATCGCGAGACCGTCGAGAAGGTCGATTTCCGTTGGACGCAGGCCCAGCCGGTTGATGCCCGTGTCGATCATCACGTCGCACGCCCGGCCCGGTGCCGCCTCTTTCCAGCGGGCGACCTGCTCGGGCGTGTTGAGGCATGGCCGCGCCGCCGACTGGAGCGCCACAGCGAGGTCGTCCGGCCCAACCCCATGAAGCACCATCAGTCTAATCGGCTCGAGCAGGTCACTCAGCGCCGCCGCCTCGGCCCAGGTCGACACGAAAAAGTCGCGGCACCCGGCTTCCGCCAGGGCCATCGTCGTTTCCCGGGCACCGAGGCCATAGCCGTTCGCCTTGACCGCGGCGCCGGCGGCGACTCCGGCATGCTCGGCGAGCCAGCGCCAGTTGGACTGAAGGGCGGAACGGTCGATGGTAAGGCGCAGCGGACGATGCATCAGGGTGCGATAGCGATGGCGAAAGCGCCATCCAATAGCGCTCACATTGAGCTTGCCGAAATACGAACGTTGCCCTTCGACAGGCTCGGGGCGAGCTTTATTTCTCCAACCCGGCCTTCGCCTCTTCCCAATTGCGTCCGTCGAACGCCTCGATCGCAAGCGCGACCGGCTGGTCCAGGCAGTTGGCGTTGACGCTCCACGCGTCGGGATGGGAGCGCGGCTGGTAGAAGCTCTTCACCCCGCAATGGCGGCAGAACAGATGCTCAGCCGCGCCGGTGCCGAAGCGATAGCTGGCAAGGGCGCCGCGGCCGGTGACCAGCTCGAATTCCGCGTGCGGCACCATGACGTGAAGGAAACCGGTCATCCGGCACACTGAACAATTGCAGTCGAGCGCGGCCACCGGCGGATCGGGCAGCTCAGCCTTGAACCGCACCGCACCGCAATGACATCCGCCGCCGACGTTCATCGCGTTCGCCTAGGCGGTGCGCGAACCCCGGACAAGGCGAAGGCCGCCACAGGGGAGCTGGGCGGCCTTCTAACCGAGCTTGGGAGCTCAGCGTGCTGCGAGGGTAATCGTGCCGTTTCCGTTGCGGCTGGCCAGCTGCTGGCTTTCCGCCCGGGCCTTGGCGAGAACGTCGACGCGGCAGGCGCGCGCCTTGTTCTTCCCGGCAAGATCGACATCCGATGTGCTGCCGCAAACGTCATAAGCGGCCGTCACGAGGCGATGGTCGAGCGCCCGGCGCCCGGCGTCGGTGGTCAGGTCGAGATCGACCGTCCGGACGATGCTGACGTTGGCCTCGGCCACGGGCGCGGCGAGAGCCGGCACAGCCTTGAGAGCGGCTCCAGTGATCAGGGCCGATGCAATGATAATCCGAATGGCGCTCATGGTCGCCTCCTCCTGTTTGAGTGCGACTCCGTATTTAGTATCAATTTGCAACTTACGTGAGCAACGAGTTCGTGCTATCATTCTGCAAAATTGCAGAACGCGCGTCTCATTCGCAGAAGCTAGATTGAGCCCAATGCTGGACTGGAACGACCTTCGCTATTTCATCGCGGTCGCGCGCGACGGCAGCACGCTGGCGGCCGCGCGGACACTGCAAACGAGCCAGACGACCGTTGCCCGCCGCGTCGCCGCGCTTGAGCAAGCGCTTGGCATCTCCTTGTTCGAGAAGCGGCAGGCCGGATACGTGCTCACGCCGGCCGGCGAGGAACTGCTTGGCAATGCGCGCAAGGTCGAAACGGCGGCCAGCGCCTTCGCCGAGGCGGCTTCGGCGCACAACCGCGACCTCACCGGCACGGTGCGCATCACCTCCGAGGAAATCTACGCTTTATCCCTGATCTCACCCTTGCTCCGCGACCTACACGAAGCGCATCCGGAGATCGTGGTCGATCTCGATACGTCCAGCGGCATCCGCGACCTTGGCGCCGGGGAGGCCGACGTCGCGCTTCGCAGCAGCGCCAGCGAGCAACCGTCGGGCCTCGTCGGCCGCCGCCTCTGTATCGACGACTGGACGCTCTACTGCAGCCGCGATTACGCCGAACGCCACGGCCAGCCGACCTCCGTCCGCGAACTGCGGAAACACGCTATCGTCGGCGGCGGCGGCGCCAAGCTGTGGCAGCATTTCCAGGCGTGGCTCAAGGATCTCGGGCTCGAAGACCGTGTCGCGATGCACCACGCCAGCTCGACGGGGCTGCTCACCGCGATTCGCTCGGGCTTCGGCGTGTCCGTACTCCCCTGCGTGGTCGGCGACGCCGATCCGGATCTGGTCCGCTGCCTGCCGCCGAAGGAGGGCCACGGCCGCACGCTGTGGCTGTTCACCCACGAGCGGGTGCGCCACGAGCCGCGGGTCCGCGCCGTCATCGACTTCCTCTACGAGCGTCTGCTCCGCCACGTCCGCCAGCTCGAAGGACAGGCGGTCGCCGCCTAGGCGACGGCGCCTCCGCTCCACTCGGGCATCGGCCGTTTGCCCAGCGCCACCTCGACGGCGGCGGCAGCTAGCAGGCGGGTCGAATCGAGGATCGGCAGCGGCGACACGTCAGCGGTGATGAGCAGCGGAATTTCGGTGCAGACGAGCGCGACAGCGTCGCACCCTTCGGCGGCCAGCTTCTCGATGATCGCGATGTAGCGCGCGCGGGATGCGTCGCTGAACACGCCAAGGCAGAGTTCGTCCATGATGATGGCGTGGACAATCCGCCGGTCGTCCTCGTCCGGAACCGCATATTCGAGACCGCGGCGGCCGAAGGCGCTCGGGTAGACCGGCCCGGTCATGGTCCAGTTGGTACCGAGAATTCCAATCTTGCGCCGGCCATCGCGAACCGCCTGGTCGGCGACAATCTCGCCGATGTGCAGGCCGGGGATCGGGAATGGCTCGCCCGCCGTTTCAAGCGCGATGTGGGCCGTATTGTCCGGACAGAGGAAGAAGTCGGCGCCGGCCGCGTCAAGCTTTTGCGCATCGGCCCGGAAGAAGTCCCGCAGCGCCGCATAGTCGCCGCGATCCCACAGCTCGACCGTCGGCGCCATCGGGCTGCAGGTCATCGTGATCTCGGGATGCATGTGCGCGCCGAGATGCCTCACCCCTTCGAGGCAGGCGGTGTGGAAGCACAAGGTCGCGCCTTCGAAGCTGTGGGCGAGGATGCCGATATGTTTCACGTGCCGCTCCCGAATAGTTGCTCGACCGCCGCGATCCCGCTCGCCCAGGCCGCGTGGACCGTCGCATAATCCTCGTCCGACAGAGCCTCGCCGGCGAAGGCGATCGGCCCGTCTACGCGCGCTCGTAGTGCTGCGCGCGCGCCATGCTGGCCCGGCACCGCATAGCTGTACGATCCGCAGATGAACGGGTGCCGCTGCCAGTCCGAATAGATGATCGGCTCCAGCCGCCGTGCGAAATCGCCGCCGAGCAAATGCCCGAGTTCGTCGCGCGCTCGTGCGGCGAGATCGTCGGCGTTTAGCCCGAGTAGCCAGTCGCCGCCGTAGAAGCATTCGACGACGGGCATTCCCATGGGGCGCAGCATGTAGCTGCCGCTCTCGGCCGAATGCGGATTGCCGGCCAGATGCACATTGTTCGGCGCGCTGTCTGGATCCTCAAGCTGCAGAAACAGCTTCTCGACGGTACCAAGCGGCAATTGCGCGGCGGCATGCAGATAGTCGTCGAGTGCCGGCGAGAAAGCGATCTTGCCCGCGGCCAGCATTTCGGTGGGGATGACGATCACGGCCTTCCGCGCTTCGACAACGCCTTGGGCAGAATGCAGGCGCACCCCTTCGCCCGACCAGTCGACCCGTGCAACCAGGCACCCCGTCCGGACGTCCAGCCCGTTCGCCAGCCCGGCGACCAGCGCACCGTAGCCGCCCGGCAGTCGCCAGTTGTGGCTCTCCGACCCGTCCCAGAAGGCGACGAAGTCCGCCGCCGATGTCTTCGCCAGGCTGGTGCCGTTGAGATAGCCGTTCATCGCTTCGAGGAAGCCGTTCCACTCATTGCCGGGCTCGAGCGCATTGCTGGCGCGGTCATCGGTCGGCCCGGCCCGCAGGCGGGCCATGAACGCGTCAAGCGCCGCCCAGGACGCCGCCTGCTGCTCCGGCGAATAACCGAGGTTCTTATACTGCTGACGCCACGACATCGGCGACTGGTCGACCGCGACGCCATTGTCTTCGGCCAGCCGCGCCAAAGGATTGCGCGCGGCGGAGTGAATCCACGTCGCGCCGAGATCGAGCTTTTGCCCCTGCCAGTCGATCGTATGCGCCCGCCCGCCGATCCGGTCCGACGCTTCCAGAATGATTGCCGTCAGGCCGCGCTCGCGCGCCTCACGGGCCGCCGCGATCCCGGCAGCCCCGCCACCGACGATCGCCAGATCGATCATGCGGACTTTGCTGCCAGCCAAAGCTCCTTGGCGCGCTCCGCCCAGCGGTCGAATTGCGCGTCGCTTTCGAAGGCACGCCGCGGCAGGATGAGCGCGGTCGCAGGTGAGAGAAAGAGGAAGATTCGATGCTTGGTCGCCGCCACGCGCTTCAATCCCCGCCAGTATACGAGCGATTGACCCCTGGAGCCTTCAACCCCGATACCCTCTTCGAGAAGTTTGAAGCGATGTGGTCCCAATCCACCGCGTTGGCGCCGCAAGCGGAGGTAGCCAATCAGCGGGCAAATGCCCAGATAGTAGACCAGCATCAATGCTGTAAGTCCGGCACCGAATCGCCAGGGAAGCCAGGCGACGGACCTGGTAAAGCTCACACCATCCAAAACGACGGGCAGAGCGACGACCACCGCGAAGAAGATCAGGGCCAGTACGATGACCCTGATCGCCAACCTTCGCCACAACTGCGCCGCGATGGCGTACATGTCGGCCGCCGTGTAAAAGGTTTCGACCGCCTCCGCGTCGGCCATCACTCGACCGTAACGCTCTTTGCAAGGTTGCGCGGCTGGTCGACGTCGGTGCCCTTGAGCACCGCCACATGGTAGGCGAGCAGCTGCACCGGCACCGCGTAGACGAGCGGCGCGATCAGCGGGTGGACCTCGGGCATTTCGATCGTCGCCATGCACCCCTCGCCCGCCTGGGCGATGCCGGCGGCGTCGCTGATCAGCACGATCTTGCCGCCGCGCGCGCGGACTTCCTGCATGTTGCTAACGGTCTTGTCGAACAACGGTCCCGACGGCGCGAGCACGATCACCGGCACCTCGTCGTCGATCAGCGCGATCGGCCCGTGCTTCATCTCGCCCGCGGCATAGCCTTCGGCGTGGATGTAGCTGATTTCCTTGAGCTTCAGCGCCCCTTCGAGGGCCATCGGATAGTCCGGACCGCGGCCGAGATAGAGCACGTCGCGGGCCGGGGCGACGAGATGCGCCATCGCCGCAATGTCGTCGTCATGGTCGAGCGCGTGGTTGAGCGCGGCCGGTGCTTCCTGGAGATGGGCGACGATGTCCTTCTCCTCGTCGCGCGTCAGATGCCCGTTGGCGCGGGCGAGGTTGGCGGCAAGCGCGGCGAGCACCGCCAGCTGGCACGTAAACGCCTTGGTCGAGGCGACGCCAATCTCCGGCCCGGCGTGGGTCGGCAGCAACAAGTCCGCCTCGCGCGCCATCGAGCTGGTGGGGACGTTGACCACGACCGCGATCCGCTGCTGCTGGGCGCGCGCATGGCGGAGGGCTGCAAGCGTGTCCGCCGTCTCTCCCGATTGCGAAATGAACAGGGCCATGCCGCCCGGCTCGAGGATCGGATTGCGGTAGCGAAACTCCGACGCGACATCGATGTCGACGGGCACGCGGGCGAATTGCTCGACCCAATATTTGGCGACCAGCCCGGCATAATAGCTCGTGCCGCAGGCGACGATGGTCAGGCGGCTGACATTCTCGAGGTCGGCATCGGCCACCGGCAGCGCGACTTCGCCTTCGAACGGCCGGACGTAGCTTTGGAGAGTCTGGGCAACCACGATCGGCTGCTCGAAAATCTCCTTCTGCATGTAATGCGCGTAATTGCCTTTCTCGACCGCGGCCGAGGAGGCGCCGGACTCGACGATCTCGCGGGTCGCCGGTTCGTTGTCGCGATCGTAAATCTCGATCGAGTCGCGGCGGATGACCGCCCAGTCGCCCTCGTCGAGATAGGCGATGCGCTGCGTCCACGGCGCCACCGCAAGCGCATCCGAACCCAGATAATTCTCGCCGTCCCCGTAGCCGACGGTCAGGGGCGCCCCCATCCGCGCGCCGACGATCAGGTCGGGATGGTCGCGGAACAGGAAGGCGATGGCGAAGGCGCCGTGGAGGCGCGGCAGGACGGCGGCGACCGCATCCTGTGGGCTCGCGCCGCGCTCGACTTCGCGCGCGACCAGGTGGCCGACGACCTCGGTGTCGGTTTCGCTTTCGAACGTCCGCCCTTCGGCGATCAATTCGTCGCGGAGCGGTTTGAAATTCTCGATGATGCCGTTGTGGACCAGCGCCACCGGACCGACGATGTGCGGGTGGGCGTTCCCGACGGTCGGCGCGCCATGCGTCGCCCAGCGCGTGTGGGCGATGCCGGTAACGCCGTGCAACGGATTGGCGGCGAGCTCCCGCGCGAGGTTGTCGAGCTTGCCCTCGGCGCGGCGGCGGACGAGTTGGCCGTTATCGATGGTGCAGATGCCGGCCGAGTCATAGCCGCGATATTCCAGCCGCTTGAGGCCATCGTAGAGCCGCTGCGCGACGTCCGTTTTCCCGACAATTCCGACGATTCCACACATTCTATTCGGACGCTTTCTTGGCCATGCGTGCGCGGAAGCGGTCGGCCCAGCCCTTGATCCCGCGTTGCTCGCCCCGAGCCACCGCAAGCTCATCTGCCGCCACGTCCTTGGTGATGACCGATCCGGCGCCGACGATCGCCCCGTCGCCGACGCTCACCGGCGCGACCAGCGCGGTGTTCGAGCCGATGAACGCGCCCGCCCCGATCACCGTCCGATACTTGCCGAAGCCATCGTAATTGCAGGTGATCGTCCCGGCACCGATGTTGGCCTTGGCTCCGACCGTCGCGTCACCGACGTAGGATAGGTGGTTGACCTTGGCGCCCACGCCCAGCTCGGCCTTCTTCAGCTCGACGAAATTGCCGACCTTGCTCCGCTCGGCAAGCCGGCTGCCGGGGCGGATCCGGGCGAATGGCCCGATGCTGGCCTTAATGCCGATGATTGCGCCTTCGATGTGGCTGAAGGCGTGGATGGTCGCGCCATCGGCGACTTCCACGCCCGGCCCGAACACGACATGCGGCTCGACCGTCACGTCGCGGCCGAGCTTGGTATCGTAGGCGAACCACACGCTTTCGGGGTCGATTAGCGTCGCGCCCTCGTCGAGCACCTGCTCGCGCCGGCGGCGCTGCCATTCGAGCTCAAGGTGGGCGAGTTCGGCGCGGCTATTGACCCCCGCGGCCTCGTACGGATCGCCTTCGATCACGACCGCGTCGCGTCCCTCGCCGGCGGCGACCTTAACGATGTCGGGCAGATAATATTCGCCGGCGGCATTGTCGTTGCCGACCTGGCCAAGCCAGCGGAACAGGTCGCCCGAGCGCACCGCCATCACCCCGCTATTGCACAGGGTTACCGCCCGCTCTTCCTCGGTCGCATCCTTATATTCGACCATCTTCGCAATGCGGTCGCCTGCGCCCAGGATGATCCGGCCATATTTGAGCGGGTCCGAGGGGCGGAAGGCGAGCACAACGATCCCCGGGCCGCCGTCGCCATTCAACCGGTCGATCATCCGGCCGAGCGTCTCCGGTTCGACGAACGGCGCGTCGCCATACAGGATAAGCACTGGCCCGTCGTAGCCCGCGAGCGCACCCTCGGCCTGTTGCACCGCGTGCCCCGTGCCCTTCTGCTCGGCCTGGACGGCCGTGGTCACGTCGCGCCCGGCAAGCGCCGCCTCAACCTGCCCACGATCCTTGCCGACCACCACCACGCGCTTGTCGGCGCCGGCCGCGTCGACCCGATCGAGCAGGTGCAGCAGCAGCGGCCGGTTGGCGATCAGGTGGAGCACCTTGTGCGTGTCGGAGCGCATCCGCGTCCCCTGCCCCGCGGCAAGGATCACGACGGCAAAGCGGCGGGCATCAGTCATCGCCGCGAGCAATGGCATGGCGCTTTGGCAAGCGCCAGTGCCCCGCGCGGCCTAGCGGACGGCGTAGGCCTCGTTGCCGACGAAGCCGAACTTGGTGACACCCGAGCGCTTGATATCGGCGAGCACCTTGTCGACGATCTCATAGCGGGCCTGGGCGTCCGGCCGCAGATGAAGTTCGGGCGCCGGACGCATCCGCGCGGTCAGCGCGAGCTCGTAGCGCAGCCCGTCCTCGCCGACGTTGGTGCCATTCCACAGGATCGCGCCGGTGCGGGCGATCACGACTTCGTTCTTCACGCCACTTGGTTCCGGGCAGCTGGCGCAGTTCGGCACGTCCAGCTTCACGGCATGGGTCTGGATCGGGATGGTGATGATGAACATGATGAGGAGGACGAGCATGACGTCGATCAAGGGCGTCGTATTGAGGTCGATGATCGGCTGTTGATCCGCAACGGAGAAAGCGATGGCCATGACGACCTCCTCGCCGTAATGATACATTATTACGTCACCTGCTACAACCTAAAGAAAAGGGCGGCTCCCGCTAGGGAACCGCCCTCACCTCTTCGCGGCTGGGCCGCTTAGAAGACGCTCATATAATATTCGTTGCCGACGAAGCCCATCTTCGAGACGTGCGCGCGCTTGGTGACCGCGAGCACTTCATCGACCAGCTCGTAGCGAGCCGTCGCGTCGGGCTGCAGGTGCAGCTCCGGGATCGGGTTCATCTGCTGGGTGATATCCAGATATTGGCGCAGCTGCTCCTGGCTGACCGGGGCGCCGTTCCACAGAATCTTGCCGTCGGCCGAGACGACGACCTTGTTCTTGACCGTGTCGATCGGCGGCGGCGGCTGGTTGTTCTGGTTCACCGGCAGATCCAGCTTCACGGCGTGAGTCTGGATCGGGATGGTGATGATGAACATGATCAGCAGCACGAGCATGACGTCGATCAGCGGCGTCACGTTCATGTCGATCATCGGCTCGCCGGATTCATTATCACCGGTGGTCTGCATTGACATGGCGAGCTACTCCTATTCGGCGCGGAAGCCGGCCAGCGGCGGCGGCTCGGAAATGAAGCCGACACGCTGGAACCCAGCCTGCTGCATGGTGATGATGGCTGCGCCGATGCACTTATACTGCGTGTTGACGTCGCCGCGGATATGCGCCTCGGGCATATTCTCCTCGTTGACGTTCTGCACACCGCCGACGTCTTTGATCAGCTTCTCGAGCTTGGCGACACCGCGATCGAGCAGGTCCTTCTGCGAGATCTTGGTCACGCCCCAGTAGACCTCGCACGTGCCACCCGGCCCGTTGCGCACGACCAGCGAGACGTTCTCAGGCTTGGTGATCGTCGGCTCGTAGCGGACGTTCGGCAGCTTGATCGGGATCGTCTGCTTGATCACCTGAGTGGTGATGAGGAAGACGATCAGAAGCACGAGCATAACGTCGGTCAGTGGCACGACGTTGATGTCGGAGATCGCCTCTTCTTCTGATTCTAATACTTGTCCTGCCATGGACTGCTTGTCTCTCTTCTACGTCGAACCAGCGGGGGCCCGGCGGTGCGCCAGGCCCCCGGTTTCGATTACTGAGCCGGGGTCGGGGTCCGGACCGGTTCGGCCGGGGCGCCTGGGCGCGCCTGGGCAGCGGCCTTCGGCGCTCCACCCATGCGCGGCTTCACCGCACCGTTCGACATCAGGTAGCCGTGAAGGTCGTTCGTGAAGGCCGCGAGGTCCTCCATGATCGACTTGTTGCGGCGAACCAACCAGTTGTAGGCGAGCACGGCCGGAACCGCGACGACGAGGCCGAGCGCGGTCATGATCAGCGCTTCACCGACCGGGCCGGCGACCGCATCGATCGAGGCCTGGCCCGACGCACCGATGCGGATCAGCGCGCGGTAAATGCCGACCACGGTACCGAACAGACCGATGAACGGAGCGGTCGAGCCGACCGTCGCGAGGAAGGCGAGGCCTTCGCCGAGACGGGCGCTGATCGCGCCCTGGCTGCGCGCCAGGCTGTTGGCCATCCAGTCGTGCTGGTCGATCGGGTCGGTCAGCTTGCCGTGCTGTTCCTGGGCGAGCAGGGCGTCATCGACGATCGCGCGATAGGCGCTCTTCGCCTCGAGCTTGGTCGCGGCCTCGCGCAGGTTCGGCGAGTTCCAGAAGCTGCTGCGAACCTTGCGGCCCTGGGCGATGATCTTCTGCTGCTGCATCAGCTTGGTGAACAGGATGTAGAACGAGAACACCGACATCAGCACCAGGATCGCGAACACCGAGATCGCGATGATGCCGCCCTGCTTGAGCGCGGGGATCAGGCCGTAAGGATTGGCTTCTGCAGCAGGAGCGGCGGCGGGAGGGGTGGCTTGCATTTCGTTATGTTCCTTTTGAAAGCGGTCTGAAGTTGAAAACTATTCGTCTGCGAGGCGCCAGGTGATCGGCGGCGTGTTGTACGTATCCGTCGTCGCGGCGCCGCTGCTGTCATGAGCGGGCGTAAATTTCGCGCGCCGCTTCAGGATGTTGCAGGTGGCGGTATCGAGCGCGCCATTCCCGGTTGAACGGGTCAGCGTGCACCCGACGACACGGCCGTCCGGGCCGATCGTGAGCGCAGCCTGGGCGGTTCCTTCCGCGCCGGCCGACTGGGCCGATGCCGGGTAATCGGAATCGCTGAACAGCAGGCGGACGTCACCCTTGGCGCGCGCCGCATCGACTTTCCTTGGCGCCGGCGGAGCGGGCGGCGGCGGCGGCGCGATGGCTACTGGCGGGATTGGTGGCGGGCTCGGCGCGACCTGCATCTGGATGGGCGGCGGAGGTGCCTGCATCTGCACGATCGACGGCGGCATCGTCGGCGGCGGCGGGACCTTCGGCATGTCCTTCGGCGGTGGCGGCGGCTGCTCGGGTGGCGGCGGCTCTTCCTCGACGTCGAACGTCTTAAGGTCCTGCATCGTTTTCTTGATCACGTTGTAGGCAAGGCCCGTGACGATTGCGTAGCCAAGAGCGAACTGGAGCCCGACGACCAGGATGATCGCGAGCGTCCGGTTTCCGCTAAGCTCCTTCTTTTGGGCGTATGACATTAAGCGGCACTTCTCCTCGGCACACCGTGAGAACCACGGCCAGACTGGGCGCACTCCGCGACGCCCGGCCCGCAGGTAAAAGACGCTGATGTATCAACATATCATCAGCCCCAAGCGGGCCTCATTATCCTTGCGTCAAAGGTCGCGCAACGGATTTGTTCCACAGGCGGAAGGCCTGAAACTCGACTCGGCCGCGACCGATGTTAACTATTCGGCCATGCCCCGTTGAATGAGGCCACCTCGACCCCGACACCCGCGGCGTCGGCATAGACGTCCGGTTTCGACAGTCGCACCCGAACGTCGCTGACGCCGCGGAAGGCCGCGATGCTCTCGAAGATTGCTCGGGCGAGAGTCTCCTGCAGATTATAGCGTTGCCGCGACGCGATCTCGACCACTTCGGATCGCAGGAAGTCGTAGTTCCATGCGTGTGCCGGGTCGTCGTTCGCCGGCGTGGCCGCATCCTCGAGCCAGACTTCGATCGAGACCAGCAGCCGCTGCGGCGTGCCAACCTCGAAATCGTGAAAGCCGATGTCCGCGTCGACTTCGAGCGATTCGAGCAGGATTCGCGCGGAACGGATCTTGAGCCGCTGGGGGATCAGGCCGGTGAGTTTCGGTTCGCTCATTTGTCCCCCAGGAATTGGACGTCGCGGTCAAGGCCGAGAAACCGCTGGCCCGAATCGATCACCAGCACTTGGCCGGTCACGCGGCGAGCGCCGATCAGGTATCGGATTGCGCCAATGACGTCGTCCGGCTCGACCCCGCGGCGCAACGGATTGTTGGCATGCATCGCTTGGTAATTCTCCTCGCTCTGCCCGCTTGAACGCAGCATCAGCGCCGGGGCAATACCGTTCACCCGAATGCCTTTGGGCGCAAGCGCGCGCGCCGCAAGGTCGGTCAGCGCCGCGAGTCCGGCCTTCGACAAGGTGTAGCTAAGATAGTCGGGGTTGGGCGCGGCGAGCTTCGCATCGAGCACGTTGACGACCAGCGCGTCGCCGCCCGCATGCGCGCGCGACAGCTGATCGATCAACAGCGCCGGCGCCCGGACATTGACCGCGACGTGCGCGTCCAACTCGCTGCCGTCGAATTCGCCGAAACCGTCCCACGCAAACCGCGCGGCATTGTTGATGAGGAGCGAGACCGGCGGCAGGTCGGCGGCGGCCGCGAAAATCCGCCCGGCACAGTCCGCCTGGGCCAAGTCGGCCACGGCTTTCACGGCTCCGTCCGGGACGCCGTCGACCTCATGATGGACATGCGCGACAACGGTCCACCCATCGGCCAGCAACGCCCGGGCGATAGCCTCGCCGACTCGTTTGCCGGCGCCAGTCACGATCGCGGTTTGGTTCAGCGTGGCGCTCATCGCCGCGCACTCCTGCCTTGAGCCATGCCCCGAAGCAATCCAATGACGCATGGATGCCCGAGCGCCGGCCACCAATCGACCTGCAGGGACTCAGCCTGACTGAGCTGCAACAGCTCATCGACGAGCATCGCCTGCCGCCCGTCGACCGCTGGGACCCGGAGCATTGCGGCCATTCGGGCATGCGGATCGCCCGCGATGGCACCTGGTACCACGACGGCGCGCCGATCCGCCGGCCGGCAATGGTCAGGCTGTTCGCAACGGTGCTTCGGCGCGAGCCGGATGGACGCCACATGCTCGTGACGCCGGTCGAGAAGCTTGAGATCGACGTCGAGGCAACGGCTTTTCGCGCCGTGGAGATGACCAGCGAGGGTGACGGCGAGCAACGGCGAATTGCCTTCCGCCTCGATAGCGGCGACGCCATCATCCTCGGCCCGGATCATCCGCTGACCGTCATGGAGACCGAGCACGGCCCGTCGCCGCGAGCCTTCGTCCGCCATGGTCTCGAAGCCGAGCTGGCGCGTTCGGTTTATTATGAGCTCGCCGAGCTTGCGCTTGCGGAGGAACACGATCCGCCCGGCATCTGGAGTGACGGCGCCTTCTTTCCGTTGGATGCGCGCGCGTGAGCCTTGCCGATCGCCTTCGCGACGCGCTTGGGGCCGAAACCGCCGCCGATCTCCTGACCGGCGACATGGTGGAACATGATGCGGGCTCCGGGACTCCTGCCGCGGTGCTCGTCGCGGTCACCGAGCGGCCCGAACCCGGGATCATCTTGACGGTCCGGCGCGAGCATCTGCGGACCCACGCCGGACAGGTTGCGTTCCCCGGCGGGCGAATCGATCCGGGCGAAGATGCGGTGGCCGCCGCGCTGCGCGAGGCGCAGGAGGAAATCCTGCTCGATCCGGCGTGCGTTGAGGTGGTCGGAACGATCCCGCCTTACCGGACGGTTACGAGTTATCTCGTGACCCCGGTGATCGGTGTCATTCCACCGGACCTCCCGCTCGAGCCCCACGAGCATGAGGTGGCCGACTGGTTCGAGGTCCCGCTCGCCTTCGTCCTCGACCCGTCGCATCAGCAACGGCGGAGCGCCTTGTTCCAGGGCCGCGAGCGCCACTATTACGAGATCGTGTGGAACGAACGGCGGATCTGGGGGGCAACCGCGGCGATGATCGTCAATCTGTCGCGGCGGCTGCAATGGCCGTGAAGCTCGACGCCGCCAGATGGTGGGACCAGCCCGGCATCCGCGACCTCCTCGACGTGCTTGGCGCGCGTGACGGCTTGATTCGCTTTGTCGGCGGGACCGTTCGCGACGAATTGCTCGGCATCCCGCACGCCGATGTCGACCTGGCCACTCGGCTCAACCCAAATGCGGTGATGGAGCGGCTGGGCGCGACCAAGATCAAGGCCATCCCCACCGGCATCGATCATGGCACGATCACCGCTGTCAGCCGCGGCCAGGTCGCCGAGATCACGACCTTGCGGCGTGACGTTTCGACCGATGGCCGTCGCGCGACCGTCGCCTTCACCGAGGACTGGCAGGAAGATGCGGCGCGGCGCGATTTCACCATCAACGCACTGTCAGCCGATCCCGTCACGGGTGAGATTTTCGATTATTTCGGCGGTCTCGAAGATCTGGAAGCGCGGCACATCCGATTCATTGGCGATCCCCTTGCCCGGATTGCCGAGGATCATCTGCGCATCCTGCGTTTCTTCCGCTTTCACGCGCGGTTCGGCTCCGGCGAGTTGGACGGTGCCGCGCTCGACGCCTGCGCCGCGCGCGCCAACGACCTCATGGCTTTGTCGCGCGAGCGGATCGCCGACGAATTGTTGAAGCTGCTCGCGGTCGAGGATCCGTCGGCAACGTTGGAAATCATGCTTGGCCACGGCATCTTAAGGCCGGTGCTCCCGGAGATTGAGCCGGCCCGGCTGGTCGACCTCCACAACCTCATCTCGGCAGAGCGACAGGCCGGCATTGCGCCCGACCCGCTCCGGCGCTTCGCCGCACTCCTGCCTTGGGACCTGGAGGTTGCCGATGGCATTGCCTCGCGGCTGAAGCTGTCGAACAAGGCGCGGAAGCGGCTCGGCTGTGCGGCCGTTGTCGAGCAGTTCGACGATCCGCGGGCGCTAGCCTATCGAATCGGCACAGAATGCGCCGTCGACCGCTTGTTGCTCGCGGCTCAGCCGGCAGAGGCGGCGACGATCGCAGCGTGGAAGCCGCCGCGGCTTCCAGTGAAGGGCGGCGACCTCATCAAGTCGGGATTGACGGAAGGTCCGGTCGTTGCCCGAACCCTGCGCCGGATCGAAGAGGAATGGGTCGGCGCCGGATTCCCGACCGGCGAGCCGCTCGATGAAATTGTCAGCCGCGCGCTTCGCTCGGCGAGCTGACGCTGCTCAGCATCGCGGCATAACATTGCGCCATTTCCTGGTGCGCGCGCCGGGCACTGCTGCTTGCGGCCCGCTTAGCTGCGGCGCGTTCCGCGAATTCGCGCTGGCGGAAATAGTCGAGCGAGGCGGTGTCCATCATTGAGCCGTCCTAGGCGACGACTGTGACAGCGGCGCGATAAGTTGAATCAGAATCTGTGACTCACGGCTTTACCGGTTCCGTCTTGTGGAAGTGCCGGTAATCGATGGTCCGGACCCCATCCGCCGCCTGCCCCAGGATATCGACGAACCTGGCATTCCACCGCACGTCGGTTGGTGCATAGGCCCAACGCGCGTGGATGGTCTGGCCAGTGCGCTCATCGGTCCCGGACAGTACCACAATGATCTCCGAATGAGTCGTACGCTCATTATCCGGGGACCAGTCGGCAAGCGGGCTCGATTCGTCGATCGGGTGCATGATCATCCAGGTCAGCGCGAAGACGGGGTTCGCACCCCTGACGAGGGTCAGATCGCGGAACCGGCGCATCACCGTGCCCTCGACTTCTGCGTCGAGCAGGACGGAGACGGTCGCATGCGCTTCGAAGATCAGGTTGTGGCGGAGGTTGGCCGCGCGGAACATCAAGGTCGGGACGCCGTCGATCGGCTGCACCACGGCGACCTCCGAGAACAGGAAGCGGGCGGTCGGCCGCGAGAAGCGCGCGAACACGATCCCGGTGACGAGCGCGAAGAACAGGATGCCGAGGGTGATTTCAATGACGACCAGGACGTTGGCGTAGATCGAAATCGGGTAGTTGTTGCCATAGCCGATGGTCGCGACGGTGTGCACGCTGAAGAAGAAGGCGTGCCAGAAGGTCGATTTGCCCTCGACCTGCGCGCTCCACGACATGCCGCTCGGATCGAGCGAATAAAGCCAGCCGAACAGCAGGTTGAAGCCGAGGAACGAGGCGACGAACACGAGCGTCAGCTGGGGCCAGGTCATCCGCAGCAGCGAATGATAGACATCCGACGGGTGCCATTTTGCGCCGCCCAGCGCGCGCACCTTCAACGCCCGCTCGGTCCTGAAGTCGCCGATCAGCCGCGGCACTTCGCGTGTTTCAGGTGGATCGGGAGGCAGCATCGGAGGTGATGTAGCGCCCCCCGCGATTTCGCCAAGTCCGGCGGCGGGTTGTTAGAACCGGTAGGAGAAAGTGACGGCGGGCTTGCGCGAGCGGATCGTTCGGCCGTCGATCCGCCATTCGGGCCCGAGCCGCGGGCGCGAGATGGTAATCAGCTGGACACCCATGCGCATGTTCGCGCCCAGCTGCGTATCCGCGAGGACGCCCCGGTTCGGCGGTCCGGCGCGATCGAACCCGGGCTCCTCGACGAGGCGCAAGTCGATTGTCCGGCGGTGGTCGATTCGAGGCTGTTCGGTGAGGGACTGAAGCGGCTGGGCGAATGCGCCCGTTGCCGCGAGCAACGGCCACAGTCCAACGATTGCGAGCCGTTCCTGCAAGGCCCGAGTTCACTCCCCTATTGCAGGAGCGTCAACCGGTAATTGCGAGTGATGGTTCCTACAGCTGAACGGTGCCCCGCGCTGGGACGCGCATCAGCGGCGGCGCGACTGCCAATATTTGAGCGCCGCGGAAGCTTCGAGCGGCTTGGCGAAATAATAGCCCTGGCCTGACGCGCAGCCGAGCGTCGCGAGGGTCGTCGCCAGCTCGACCGTTTCGATGCCCTCGGCGGTGGTCGACATGCCGAGCGCCTCGGCTAGGCTCAGCACCGCGCGCACGATCGCGACGGCATCGGGATCGACCATCATCCCGGAAACGAAGCTCTTGTCGATCTTCAACACATCGATTGGCAGGCGCTGCAGATAGGCGAGGCTTGAATAGCCGGTGCCGAAATCGTCCATGGCGACTGTGGCGTCGAGCGCCTTCAGCGCGTCGAACACGCGCGTCGCGCGGGCCGGGTCCTGAACGATCGAGCTTTCGGTCAGCTCGAGCGTCAGCCGGTCGCCGGTCAGCCCGGCCGACTTCAGCGCGCTTTCGACGACGGCTGCAATGTCGTCGCGCGCGACCTGGATCGCCGACAGGTTCACCCCGACGTACAGCGGTAGCTTTTCGCCACTCTCCTTGTCCCAGCCGGCGAGGGTCTGGGCGGCCTTGTCCATCGCCCAGCGACCGAGCTGCAGGATCAGGCCGGATTCCTCAGCAACCGGAATGAATTCGGTCGGGCTGATCTCGCCGCGGTCTTCGTGATTCCAGCGGGCCAGCGCCTCGAAACCCGAGACTTCCCCCGACTTCAAGTTGATCAGCGGCTGATAAAAAAGCTTGAGCTGATCCTTGTCGAGCGCGCGGCGAAGCTCGGTCTCGATCGAGAAGCGGCGACGGGCCTCGGTTGCCTGCTTGGGCTCATAGACCTGCGGGCGTCCGGCGAGCTTGGCTTGCTTCACCGCGAACTGCGCATTGCGGAACAGCTCTTCCGGATCCTGGTCCGCGGTCATCAATGCAGCGCCGATGGCGCATTCAACACGAATTTCCAGATCGGAAATTTTGAACGGCGTCGCCATGACTTGCTGGATCCGCTCGGCTGCCTTGAGCGCGTCTTCGACACCGCGGCGCAGCGACACCAGCACGCCAAACTCGTTGCCGCCGGTCCGGGCGAGGACGTCGCCGGCACGCAGCGCCAGGATGAGCCGCCGCGCGAAGGTGATCAACAGCTCGTCACCGGCCAGACTGCCCATCGATTCGTTGATGCGGCTGAAGCGCAGCATGTCGACCACGAGCACGGCATGCTCGATGTCCCGCGCGACCTTTTCGCCGGCCTTTTCGATGGCTTCGGTGAAGGCGAGGCGATTGGGCAGGCCAGTCAGGCTGTCGCGCAACATCTCGGCCCGCAGCGTTCGTTCGGCTTGCACTTCGACCGTGCGGTCGACGACACTCAACAGGCAGCGGGACGACTTTGACTTGCGCTTCGGAAGGGGCGCGAGCTTCACCCGGAAATAGCGCGAGGAGACACCTTCCCCATCCTTGAAGTCCAGCTCGCCGGTAAGGTCGGTTCCGTCGAAGAAACGCTGGATCAACTCGGCAATCAGTCCGCTCTTCAGGCAATCGGCCTGGCTCCAGTCCGGGGCGGTGCAGGACGACTGGCTGACGGTGTCGGAAAAGCGGCTGTTATGGGCGACGACGTGCAGGCTGCTATCCGCACCGCGTTCGACAATGGCCGCTGCAATCGGCAGGGCGCCAAGCAAGCCGGTATCGTCCGCCGTCACAAGGGGCGATTTCGCGCTTGGGTTGTTCGCCCGCCGTGGCCTTTCGACCGCCGGCAGGCGACGTGCGGCAGCCTGCATCAAGCCGCTTTGCCCGACTAGTGTTAATTCTCTCTTGCCGCGCGCTAATTTTCCGCTGGGTTTCCGGCGCTAATCCGGAGTGAACCGATTGCTGCGCGGGAAACCAATCGGCGGCATGCGGCCGGCGGCGCCGCGCGCCGAGCGCCAGGAGGTCAGGTCCGTCTCGGTTCGGGTTCGTCCGCTTTCGCCGCCCAAGGCCCAACTCAGCCCGTCCTCGAGACGGAGTGCGATCGCATCCGAAAGGCCGCCGTCACGGTAGCGCTGAAGCGTCACCCCCTGCCCCCGTGCCAGCTCCGGCAACTCGCCAATGGCGAACACGACCATCTTGCGGTTCTCGCCAATCACGGCGACCGAGTCCGCGCCCGCTGCAACCGCCCGCACCACCGCGACCTTGGCTCCGGCGCGGAGGTTGACCACCTGTTTGCCCTTGCGGGTCTCGGCGATGGTGGCCTCAGCCGACGTCAGGAAGCCCTTGCCGTCCGACGACGCCAGCAGCAATTTCATGTCCGGCCGGATAGCCAGCAGCTGGACGATGTCGACCTCGGCATCGAGGTCGATGAACAGCCGCACCGGCTCGCCGAAGCCGCGCGCGCTGGGCAATTTGTCACCGCCCAGCGTGTAGACCCGGCCGTTCGAGGCAAAGAGCGCGAGCTTGTCGGTCGTCTGCGCGTGGAAGTGGATGAACGGGCCGTCTCCCTCACGCCATTTGAGTTCGCCGACTTGCTCGAGCGCGAGATGACCTTTCATCGCCCGAATCCAGCCGCGCTGCGACAGGATGACGGTGATCGGCTCCTTCTCGATCATTGCCGACCAGTCGATCTCGCGGGTTGCGCTCGCTTCTTCGATCCGCGTCCGGCGCTCGTCGCCGAACCTCTCGCGCACCGTGGCGAGGTCGCGCTTGAGCCGGGTCCGCTGCCGGGCCGGACTCTCGATCAGTTTTTCGAGCTCGTCGCGTTCCTTGGCAAGCGCCGCGCGCTCCTTGGCGATCTCCATTTCCTCGAGCCGCCGCAATTGCCGCAGCCGCATGTTGAGGATCGCTTCGGCCTGGCGGTCCGTGAGGCCGAACTCGGCGATCATTATTGGCTTGGGCTCATCTTCGGTGCGGATGATCTCGATCACCCGGTCGAGATTGAGGAAGGCAATCAGGAAACCGTCGAGCAGTTCGAGCCGCTCGTCGATCTTGCCAATCCGCACCTGGCTGCGCCGGAGCAGCACCTCGATCTGGAACGCGAGCCACGCCGTCAGCGCCTGCCTAAGGCTCATGACCCCCGGCGTCCGCGTCGCGTCGAGCACGTTGAGGTTGAGTGGGAACCGCGTTTCGAGGTCGGTCAGCCGATACAGGCTTTCGAGCAGCAGGTCCGGATCGACCGTTCGCGCCCGCGGCTCGAGGATCAGCCGAACCTGGTCGTCGCTCTCGTCCTTCACGTCGCCCAGGATCGGCAATTTCTTGTCGGCGATCAGCTGCGCAATCTGCTCGATCAGCTTCGATTTCTGGACGCCGTACGGAATCTCGCTGACCAGCAGGTGCCAGCCGCCGCCCTTCTCACGCTCGACTTCGATCCGGGCGCGCAGCCGGAACGACCCGCGTCCGGTCGCATAGGCCGAAGCGATGCTGTCGCGGCTGTCGACCAGCACGCCACCGGTCGGGAAGTCCGGTCCGGCGACGAAGTCCATCAGCGCGCTGTCTTCGGCCTTGGGATTGTCGATCAGGTGGGTTGCGGCGTCGATCAACTCGCTGACATTGTGCGGCGGGATCGACGTCGCCATGCCGACCGCGATGCCGCTCGCTCCGTTGGCGAGGAGGTTCGGGAACATGCCCGGATAGACCTCGGGCTCTTCCTCCTCGCTGTTGTAGGTCGGGCGGAAATCCACCGTGCCCTCGTCGACGCCGGCCATCAGCGCGGCCGCGACCGCGGTCAGGCGCGCCTCGGTGTAGCGTTCGGCGGCAGCGTTATCGCCGTCGATGTTGCCGAAATTGCCCTGCCCGTCGATCAGCGGGTAGCGCAGCGCAAACGGTTGGGCGAGCCGGACAAGCGCATCATACAGGGCGAGATTCCCGTGCGGATGATACTTGCCCATCACGTCGCCGATGATGCGCGCACATTTCTTGTACGGCCCGGTCGGATCGAGTCGAAGCAGCCGCATGCCCCACAGGATGCGCCGGTGGACCGGCTTCAAACCGTCGCGAACATCCGGCAGCGATCGCGCCGTGATCGTCGACAGCGCGTAGACGAGGTAGCGTTCGGAAAGAGCGGCGTCGAAAGGGGTGTCGATGGTCGTTGAAGGTAATTCGTCAGGCTGCATGAGCGAGCGTTAGCAAGGCCGCATGCCTCTCGTCAGCCCAAATCGAAGCGCAAACAGGATTAGGCAAAATCCGCTTACGAAAGGTTCATCTCGGAGCAATTACCTTCCGAAATGCAGGAAATTACCTACAATCGGTCATTCTGGCACACGGTGTTGGACAGCCGGAAACGAGCGTGCCTAGCTGACTCAGGCGACCTGGCGGTTTCGATTTCAGGGCCGGACTGGAGGCCGGGTCATCAGCTCGTCCGCTTCGGCCCGCGCGCGGATCATCGATGCCATCAGCCATTCGCGGAAGCGTTTGATCTTCGGCACCATCCGGCGCTCGGTCGGGTAGACCAGCCAGTATGACCAGCCGCGCCGCGAGATCATGCCCGGGAACGGCGCGATCAACCGTCCCTGGTCGATGTCGTTGACCCACAGGAATGGCGACATTAGCGCGAAGCCCTGCCCGCCCATGGCGGCGTGGCCCTCGTTCGCCTGGTTGTCGAGGCGCAGACCACCGCGCTGCTGGGGCCGGCCCTCGGTCTCGACACCCCAGTCCTTGAACCATTGCTCCCACCAGCTGTCCTGCGGGCTGATCAGCGGCAGGTGAAGCAGGTCCGCCGGCTTGAGGTCGGGTCCGAACTGCTTGCGCGCTTCAGACATGCAGCACGGCGACGCCATCGGCATGAAGTCGACATCGAACAGCTTGTGCTTTTCGAGCCCGTCCCAATCGCCTTTGCCGGCGCGAATCGCGATGTCCGTTTCGCCCGAGCGAAGGTCGATGACCTCATTGCTGGTCGACATCCGGACGGCGAGATCGGGATGCTCCATCTGGAAGGCGCCGAGCCGCCACGCCAGCCAGGTGTTGGCGAACGTATGGGTGGTCGAGATCGTAAGCAGCGACTCGTCCTCCTCGCGATGGCTCGCGAACGCGGCCTCGATCGTGTCGAACGCCGTCGACAATGCAGGCAGCAGCCGCGCGCCCAAGGGCGTCAGCCGGACCCTACCGCGCTCCCGCACGAACAGCGGCGCGCCGAGGCGCTCCTCAAGCCCTTTGACCTGATAGGACACGGCTGCCTGGGTCATGCCGAGCTCGGCGGCGGCGGCAGTGAAGTTCTCGGTCCGGGCGGCAGCTTCGAACGCGCGGATGGCGGCAAGTGGGGGAAGGCGTCGCATAAGCTGACCTAATAAAGCCAGCTTATCACTTCTGTCGAGTGTTTGATTGGCGAAATGATCGGGCGATTCGTAGATAAGCATCAGCCGCCGGCGAGGACATTCCCTCCCCATCCAGCCCCCCACGCCGGCGGCAAACCACAGAAAGGAAAGCGCGCCATGACTTATGGCCTCAGCACTCGTGCGTTCATCGAAGACGGCCCCGCCGTGCAGGTCATCAATGCGAACGCATCGCGTTCGACAGCACGGTCGTGGAACGCCCTCGACCCCGACCTGCGCCTGGCGCTGATCGAGCGGGCCCTCAGCCCCGCCAACGACATCATCGACGATTATCCGCTGGCCCTCTGAGCGCCGGCAAGGAGACGAAAGGAATGGTCACCATGGTGGATGAGATTTACGACCGCCATTATCAGGCAGGCCGCGCCGAGCTCAACGCAGCGCTCTCGCGCGGTTTCAGCCAGATCGGTCGCCTGATCGGCGACAGCTTCAAAGTGCTTCACCGGATCGAGTGGAGCGCGCCCTGGGAGCAGAAGAGCAAACGCGCCCGGATTCACTAGTCACTCCCCGAGGAGCGCGGACCGCACGCAACCCGCGCTCCTCACCTTTACCCTAGTCATGCGATAGTATATCTCTCACCCTGGGCGGGATAACAGGGAGAGAATGTATGAGAAAGTCCGTGCTAGTTACCGCCGCGCTGCTCGCGGCCTGTTCGAAACGCGACGACAACCCGCCTCCCAAAAACCAGCCGTCGCTCCCCAGCCTCCGCTACGAGCCGACCGAATCAGCCGCCGATGTTGCCGCGCCCGGAGTCGACGTGACCGCCGCGCCCGGTGTCGCCTTCGACTATCGCTACGCCTTCCGCCTCCCGGGCAACCGCATCTCCGCGGTCCAGGAAGCGCACGCCCAGGCCTGCGAGAAGCTCGGCATCGACAAGTGCCGGATTACCGGGATGCGCTATCGCCTGGTCGACTCGAAGGACGTCGAGGCGATGCTTGCGCTGCGCCTCGATCCGAAGCTCGCCCGCCAGTTCGGCAAGGACGCCACCGCCATCGTCGACAAGTCCGACGGCATGCTGGTTGACCAGGAAATCACTGGTGAGGACGTTGGCACGCGGATCCAAGGCGCGACCAAATCCCAGGCAGAACTCCGCGAGGAATTGGCCAAGATCGAAGCCGAACTGGCGCGCAAGGTGCCAATGGTGCGTGGCAACGTCGCGCCGCAGGCGGCGGTCGATCGCCAGAGCCTGCTCGACCGCGCCGCGGAAATCCGCGGCCAGCTTCGCGACCTCGGCAACACCAAGGAGGCCGACGAGAAAGCACTGTCCGGAACGCCGATGGTCTTCAACTACGGTTCGGGCAACGTCGTCCCGGGCTTCGACGTCCGCTCGCCGGTTCGCGATGCCCTTCAGCAATCGTGGGATAATTTCATCGGCGGCTTCGCCGTCATCCTGGTGATCGCCGTTTCGCTGGTGCCCTGGCTGCTGGTGCTGATCGCCGCCGTCTGGGCCTTCCGCTACGCCCGCCGCCGCTGGGGGTGGTTCCCGTCAGGTGCCGGCTATCGCGCTGATTCCACTGCGGAACCCGCGCCGCCACCGCCCGCCCGCCGCAAGCCGGCTACGACGACCGGGGCTTGATTGCCGAGGAGCGGCGGCTCGCCTATAGCCGCCGCTCCTTTCCCAATGCCGTTGGAGTGACGCGAACGCATGGCTCGCCGCCGCCAGATTTATGAGGGCAAGGCCAAGATCCTCTACGAGGGTCCGGAGCCGGGCACGCTCATCCAGTATTTCAAGGACGACGCGACCGCGTTCAACGCCCAGAAGCGCGGCACGATCAGCGGCAAGGGCGTGATCAACAATCGCATCTCCGAGCATATTTTCACATCGCTAACCGCAATTGGCGTGCCGACGCACTTCATCCGCCGGCTCAACATGCGCGAGCAACTGATCCGCCAGGTCGAGATCATTCCGATCGAGATCGTCATCCGTAACGTCGCAGCCGGCTCGCTGTCGAAGCGCCTCGGGATCGAGGAAGGCACCCAGCTGCCGCGGACGATCATCGAATATTATTATAAGGACGACGCGCTCGGCGACCCGATGATCGCTGACGAACATATCGCCTGCTTCGGCTGGGCGACCCAGGAGGAGATGAACGATATCGCCGACATGGCGATCCGCGTGAACGATTTCCTCTCCGGCATGTTCGCGGCGATCGGCATCCGCCTGATCGACTTCAAGCTTGAGTTCGGCCGCGTCTGGGACGGGGATTACGCGCGCGTCATCCTCGCCGACGAGATCAGCCCCGACGGCTGCCGTCTATGGGACATCAAGACCAACCAGAAGCTCGACAAGGACCGCTTCCGCCAGGACCTTGGCGGGGTCGAGGAAGCCTATCAGGAAGTCGCCCGCCGGCTCGGCCTGCTCCAGGGTGAAGACGAAGTCGCCGTCCTCGACCTGGACGAGCACCGCAAGAAGCGCGGGCGCTAACCCTCCCCGACGGCTGCGAAATGCAGCACCTCGGGCTCGAACTCGAGCAGGAAGTCGCGATCCTTGTCGTAATAGCGGGCCTTCAGCAGGTCGTCGCCCGCGAAGCCGCGAATGGCGTCTTCGCTCGCCCATAAGGTGAAGGTCTCGACATGGACCACATCGCCCTCGCGGCGGTGCAGGATCCACGCACCGAGATTGCCGGGCGTGGCGCGGTAATCCGCGATCCCGGTCTCGGTGACATATGTCAGATACTCGTCGGCTTTGGCGGCGGGCACCCGGCCGTGCCAGCGTCGTGCGATCATCGGGACAAGTCCTCTTGCTTGACGTCCCCTCAGCCCGCATCTGCCTTAGCAATGCAGCGGGCCCGTGTCGTCACCTTGAATTCAGCGCTCGGGCCACTCGATTATCGCGTGCCCGAGGGCATGGCGGTCGAGCCCGGCTCGGTCGTCGTCGCGCCGCTCGGCCCGCGCCAGCTGCTCGGGGTCGCGTGGGAGGCCGACCGCCTGCCGGCCAATGAAATTCCCGATACGCGGCTGCGCCCCCTGGCCGGCGTCGTCGGCGTCGCACCAATCACCGCGCCGCTGCGCCGGCTGTGCGAGTGGACCGCCGATTACTACCTCGCGCCGCTCGCCTCGGTGCTGCGCATGGTGTTGCCGTCGTCCGCCGCGCTCGAAGGGTCGCGGCAGTTGATCGAATATCGGCCGACCGGCGCCGTCCCCGACCGCCTGACACCGCAGCGCGAAAAGGCGTTGGCCGCGCTTGAAGGGCGGCAAGGCACGATCCGCGAACTTGCCGAGCATGCGCAAGTCAGCGACGCGGTGCTGCGCGGCCTCGTCAATGCAGGGGCGCTGGAAGCCGTGGCGGTCGACGCCGACCGGCCCATCCAGCGGCCCAACCCGGATCACCAGCCGCCCGACCTCAACGACGACCAACGCGCTGCCGCGTTCAGCTTGTCGTCGGCCGTCGGCAAGGGCTTCGACCCCGTCCTGCTCGACGGGGTCACCGGATCGGGCAAGACCGAGGTCTATTTCGAAGCGATTGCCGAATGCCTCCGCCAGGGCAAACAGGCGCTCGTCCTGCTACCCGAGATCGCGCTGACCGAGCCGTTCCTCAAGCGCTTCGAGGCACGGTTCGGCTGCCAGCCGACGGCATGGCATTCAGACCTTCGCTCGTCGCAGCGCCGGCGCAACTGGCGCGGCATTGCCGCGGGCGAGGCGCAGGTCACCGTCGGCGCGCGCTCGGCACTCTTCCTGCCCTATCCCGACCTCGGGCTCATCGTTGTCGATGAGGCCCACGAGCCAAGCTTCAAGCAGGAGGATGGCGTCCAGTATCACGCGCGCGACGCGGCGGTGATGCGCGCCAAGTTCGAAAACATCCCGGTCGTTCTCTCGTCGGCCACGCCGGCGATCGAGAGCAAGCATATGGTCGAGCTCGGCCGCTACCGAGAAGTCGCGCTGCCGGTCCGGTTCGCCGGCGCGTCCCTGCCCGTAATTCGCACCATCGACCTGACCCAGGACCCGCCGCCCCGCGGCCGCTGGCTAGCGCCGCAATTGGTCGCCGAGCTCGAAGCCAATATCGAGCATGGTGAGCAGTCCTTGCTGTTCCTCAACCGCCGCGGCTTCGCGCCGCTTACCTTGTGCCGCCATTGCGGCCACCGCTTCCAATGTCCGAACTGCACGGCGTGGATGGTCGAGCACCGGCTGATGCATCGCCTCGCCTGCCACCATTGCGGGCATGTGATGCCGCCGCCGGCCAAATGCCCCGAATGCGGCACGGAGGACAGCCTGGTCGCATGCGGTCCCGGCGTCGAGCGGATCGCCGACGAAGTCGCCGAGCTGTTCCCCGATGCCCGCACCGCCATCGTTACGTCCGACACCATATGGTCGCCGCTTCGCGCGGCCGAGTTCGTCGGCGCGATGGAGGCCGGAGCAATCGACGTCGTCATCGGGACGCAACTCGTGACCAAGGGCTATCACTTCCCCAACCTGACGCTGGTCGGCGTCGTGGATGCCGACCTCGGCCTCGCCGGCGGCGACCTTCGCGCGGCGGAGCGCAGTTTCCAGCAGATCCAGCAAGTCGCCGGCCGTGCCGGGCGGGCGGACAAGCCCGGCCGCGTGTTCGTCCAGACCCACGATCCCGAGGCCCCGGTGATCGCCGCGCTCGTGACCGGTGACGGGCCCGGCTTCTACGCGGCCGAGACCGAAGCTCGGCGGGAAGCGGCCATGCCTCCGTTCGGCCGGCTTGCCGCGATCGTCGTCTCAGCCGAGGCCGCGGACGAAGCTGAGGGCGTCGCCCGCCGCATCGGCCATGCGGCGCCCAACGTTGAGGGCATGGCGGTCTTCGGCCCTGCCCCGGCGCCGCTCGCCATGCTCCGCGGCCGCCACCGCCAGCGCCTCCTCGTCCACGCCCGCCGCAGCCTCGACGTGCAAGATGTCATCCGCGACTGGCTGGCCGACATCGAATGGAGCGCAAAGGTTCGCGTCAGCGTCGACGTCGATCCCTACAGCTTCCTCTGATCGCGTCGAAAATTTCGCTTTTTCAAAAGCTAAGCTGTTGCTAGCGAAGCGTTTCCGGGACTCATGGGGGAGTTAACGTGCGCCGTTTGTTTTGCCTGCTTTCGATTCTCGTCGCCACGCCAGCCAGCGCCGAATGGTGGGAGGCCCGCACCGACCACTTCATCATCTATTCCAAGAGCGGCGAGGCCGACACGCGGAAGTTCGCGGAAGGTCTCGAGCGGTTCGATCAATCGCTAAGCTCCCTGCAGCAGCTCAAGCCGGACGTCAGGCTGTCGGATTCACGCCGCGTGAAAATCTATCGCGCCGGCACGTACGTTGAGATCAGCAAGCTCGCCGGCGATTCAGAGGCTGGCTACGGCGGCTTTTATATTCCCTACCTCGAACCGGTTGCCTTCGTTCCGGTTCGTGAGCCCGCGGGCGTCCATAACCTCGACGCCCGGACCACGCTGTTTCACGAATATACCCATCACTTCATGTTCCGCCATTTCACCGGAACCTACCCGAGCTGGTACATCGAAGGGATCGCCGAGCTTTACTCGACCATCGAGTTCAAGCCGAACGGCGCGTTCCACCTCGGCAATCCTAATCAGGCCCGTGCGGATGATATCGCGGGCAAGTATCGTAACATGCTCCATTATTCCGTCCGCCAGATGCTGACGACGACGGCCGAGCCCACCGGCGAGGACGCTTATGCGCGCTACACCTACGGCTGGCTGTTGACCCACTATTTGGCGTTCGAGCCGAGCCGCAAAGGCCAGATGCTGATCTATCTCCGCCTGATCGACAAAGGCACCAACGCGGCCGACGCGGCGCAACAGGCGTTCGGCGATCTTGGCAAGCTCGAAACCGAGGTCAATCGCTACCGGGACGGCGGCAAATTCTACGGCAAGGATGTCGCGCCGGCGACGTATCGGCCGCCTGAGATCGCGATGCGCAAACTCGGCCCTGACGAGGAAGCGATCCTGCCGATCGTCACGCGGACCAAGGTCGGTGTCAGCAAGCGCACCGCGAGGGACGTTGCGGCCGACGCGCGAGCCGTTGCCGCCCGATATCCGACCAGCTTCCCGGTCCAGCTTGAGCTCACCGAGGCCGAGCTCGACGCGGAGAATTTCGACGCCGCCGAGCGCGCCGGCGATGCGGCCGTCGCGCTCCGGCCGGATTCGGCGGAGGCACTCTACTTCCGGGGCATGGCCGCGCTTGCCAAGGGCAAGGCCGATCCCCGGCAATATGCGATTGCCCGGAGCTGGTTTGCCAGGGCGCACGACGCGGATGTCGACCATCCCGGGCCGTTGCTGGGGAACTTCCTGACCTATTCGAAGGCCGGCGGACCGATTCCGGAGAATGCCGTGATCGGGCTCGAAAACGCCTATCGCATCGCCCCTCAGGACGACGAGCTGAAAACGCTCCTGGCCCGCGAGGAGCTGGCTGAACGCAGGCTCGACGTCGCCAAGATGCTACTGGTCCCGATGGCCCTGTCACCGCACGAATCCAAGCAGGCCAAGGCGCTGAGCGAGGTCGTCGCCGAAATCGACGCCAACCGCGGTCCGGCAGCCCTCACCAAGATCGACGCCTGGATGAAGAAAGCCGAGGAAGAAAAGAAGAAGGGCGATTAGCTCGCGGTCGACTGAGCAACCCAGCTCGGCCGCTTGAGTTCGCCCTTCTGGATCGCCTTCCACAGCAGCCAGAACCCGAACACCGTCGCAACCGCGATGGCAATGACCGAAGCCTCGAGGCCGAAGCCGGCGCCGGTCAGCAGCGGGTTTCCAGTCAATTGGGCATCGACCATGCCGTCGACCTTGGTGCCCGAGACGGGGATGTCGTAGATCTCGCCCTGCGTGAAATTCCACGCTGCGTGCAGGCCCATCGGCAGCCACAGGCTGCGCGTCAGCATGTAGGCCGCGCCGAGCATCACGCCGGCCTCGATCGCGATCCCGGCAGCGGCGATCCAGCTGGCGTTGGGATTGGCGAGATGCGCGGCCCCGAACAGCACCGACGTCACGGCCAACGCCAGCCAGCTCCCGCCGAATTGCTCGAGCCAGCGGAACAGGATTCCGCGGAACAGCAACTCCTCGTTGATCGCCGGAAAGATTGCGGACGCGATCAATGCCGGCAGCAGGCCATTGAGGCTGCCGATGCCGACGATGCGGTAAATGCCGAGGGCCCCGGCAATGGCGACGGCAACTGAAAAGACGACCGTGCCGCCGACCAGCCCCCAGAGGAGGTTCCGGGCCCACTTCGGGTCGTCATAATCGTTGCGCTTCGGATAGCCGAGCTTGGCGATCACGAAGACGTACAGAAGGACGAAGATCGGGCTCCCGACCAACGCCACGTTCGTCTCGAAAGTGAACCCGCGGATCGGCGGCACGAAGAATTTCGCGAGGACGCCCGCGATCATGATCCCGAGAATCCACACGGCGATCCCGATCACCATCGCGACCAAAGGATAGTCGACGATCTTGCGCGACGTCGGCCGTTCAACCTGCACTTCTGAAGCCATTGTTGGTCCCCCTCGGCGCCTGTTGAGCCGAGCGGAAGTCGAACGGCAAGCGCTTAATCGACCAGCGGCAGTTCCGGCGCTTCGGTCGGGTGTCCTTCGGACGCCAGCAGCTTCTTCTTGCGATGAAGCCCGCCGCCGTAACCGCCGAGCGAGCCATCGCTGCGGATCACCCGATGGCACGGGATCAGGACGCAAACGTGGTTGTCGCCATTGGCGCTGCCGACCGCGCGGACCGCCTTCGGGTGACCGATCGCCGCCGCGATCTCGGCGTAGCTCCGCGTTTCGCCCGCGGGGATTCTGCGCAGCTCGCGCCACACCGCCTCCTGGAACGCGGTGCCGGCGACGTCGAGCGGCAGGTCGGGCATCGCCAGCGGATGCTCGATCGCCTCGAGCGCGCCTTCGACCAATTCCTTCAGACCGCCGTCGTCACGGACGACGGTCGCCTGCGGGAAAAACCGGCGGAGCGAGGCTTCGGTATCGTCGAACGTCAGCCGGCAAATGCCCTTGGACGTCGCGGCGATCATCATCTGCCCGAGCGGGCTGTCGAAGTGAGTCCAGCGAATGGTCTCGCCGCGTCCCCCGTTGCGCCACGCCGATGGGGTCATGCCCAACCGCTCCTTCGCATCCGAATAGAATCCGCTCGGCCCCGAATAGCCTGCGTCGTAGATAGCGTCCGTCACCCGGCCGTTGGCCTTGAGCGCGGTCTGCGCCCGCTGGTTGCGGAGGCCCCGGGCATATTCCGCGGGCGAAACCCCGAGGTCGCGCTTGAACAGGCGCTGGAAGTGGTGCGGCGCATAGCCGACCGCCTCGGCGAGCACGTCGAGCGTCGGCGCCTCCTCGGCCGCCTCGATCAACTTGACGGCACGCGCGATCGCCTCGCGGTCGCGGCCGACCTCATCCGGCTTGCACCGCATGCAGGAACGGTATCCGGCCGCGCTCGCCTCCGCACCGGTCGCGAAGAATTCGACATTCTCGCGCTTGGGCCGCTTCGCCGGGCAACTGGGTTTGCAGTAAATCCCCGTCGTCTTGACCGCACCGATGACGCGGCCGTCCCACGCCCGGTCGCGGCGCATGAATGCCGCCCAAGCGGTGTCGGCATCGAGGCGCGAGACGTTTTCCATCCGTTCCGATTTAGGCTCGGCGATGGCACTGGCAAGCGTGGCCATGGTCAATTCCTCTCGATCTTGGCCGCGAAGCAACCGCGGGTCGCGTTGTGGGCATGAATTGTCTCGATCGCCGGGTTGTCGAAGAGACTGCGAATGCCGGCATCGGCTTCGCCCTGCTGGGTCAGGGTCGCCGCGGCCATCATCCCGTCCGCGTCGAACCCGCGCAGCGACAAGACACGGGGTCCGAACACCGGCGGGACTTCGTCGACATACTCGCCGGCCTCATCCTCGCCCTCGGTAACAAAGATCGCGTGGCTCGCGCGATACGGATTGGCAACGTCGTGGCTGACGTGATTGACCAGCAGTACCGTCTCCCCGATTTCGCGATCGGTCAGGCTGACGCGGCACGGGAAGCTCGGCTTCTCGGTCACCGTCATGCGCACGGCGCCACGCGCCGCCAGTTCCTCGTCGGCAAGGCCGAAGAGCGGCCGGTACGGCGACGGATCCAGTCCGATAATCCTGTAGGTCATCTCAAGCGCCTCATTCCTGCCTTCGAAGCCGTTTTGACCGAAGCCGATGCGCACTGCGTCCGGAACCTTGCGGTCAAACCCCCACGGCGCAAAAAGGCCTGATGTTCAGCCTCCTGACCGGTGCCGCGATGCTCGCCTTAGCAAGCGCTCCGGCGCACCACGCCACGACCTGTGCGCCGCTGCGGGTCATGACCTACAATATCAGGCTCGATCTCGAATCGGACGGCATCAACCGCTGGTCCAACCGCAAGGACCAGTTCAGCGGCCAGATCGCCCTGATGCATCCCGCGATCCTCGGGCTGCAGGAGGTGGTTGCCCGTCAGAAGGCGGACCTCGAGCAAGCGCTGCCGGACTACACCTTCCTCGGCGTCGCTCGTGACGACGGCAAGTCCGCGGGTGAGTTCTCCAACCTTGCCTTCGACCGCAATGTCTTCACCGCGCAATCGAGCGGGACGTTCTGGCTGTCGCCGACCCCGGCTGTTCCCTCGAAAGGCTGGGACGCTGCCTACAAGCGCGTCGCTACCTGGGCGCACCTCGTCCGCCGCAGCGACGGCAAACGGTTCCTCGCCCTCAATACCCACCTCGACAACGCGGGTCAGCAGGCGCGGCTTGAAAGCGCGAAACAGATTGTCCGCTGGCTCGCCGCCAATCGCCGGCCGAACGAGGCGATCGTGATGACTGGGGATTTGAACACGGAGTCGGACACGCCACCCCTTCGCGAGCTGACGTCCGCAAGGCTTGGCTTGCGCGATTCCCGCACGATCTCGAAGACACCACCGGTTGGACCATCGGGCACGTGGAACGACTTCCAGGCCCTGCCGAAAACGGAGAGCCGCATCGATTTCGTGCTGGTCGACCCGACAATCAACGTCGATCGCTACGCCATCCTCGCGTGGCACGGCGAAGAGGGGCGCACCGCATCCGATCACTTCCCCGTCGTATCCGATTTGCGAGCCTGCAAACCGTCGAACTAGGCCGTAAATATTTCACGCGTCCGGCGGGCTTGCGCTCAAGCCCAGCCGTGCGATTCTCTAGTCATGGAATTGACTTTCCATCGCGGCGATCTCGAGAGCAGTGACGTCCAGGCGCTGCTGGCAATGCATTATGGTGTGATGAAGTCGATTTCCCCACACCGCGCCTGCCACGTCCTACCGCTCGATGGGCTGAAGGACACGGCGATCACCTTCTGGGCCGCGCGCGAAAACGGCGAGCTTGTCGGCGTTGGCGCACTTAAGGAACTGACCCCCGACCACGGTGAAGTGAAGTCGATGCGAACGACCCACCGCGCGCTCGGCCGCGGCGTTGGTCGGGCGGTGCTGACCCATATTGTCGATGAGGCGAAATCGCGCGGCTACAAGCGCCTCAGCCTGGAGACCGGCGGCTCGAAGCCGTTCGAAGCGGCCATCTCGTTGTACGAGAGCGAAGGCTTTACTCGTTGCGGCCCGATCGCCGGCTATCCCGACACGCCGTTTAGCCGCTTCTTCACCCGGGAGATTTAGACCGCTTCCGCGGCCGACGTCGCACCGCGCGAGTAGGAATAATAGGCGATTGCCAGCTGGAATAGGCGGACGTTGAACCGTCGCCGGTAGGTCACGAACATCGAGAAAAACAGGATTGCAAGAAGTACGGAGAGCCCGGCCTGCCGCGTGACTCCGTTGAGCGCCGCGACGATCAGGAAGACTAATGAGAGCGCCCGGAAAAGCTTTTGCTGCCCTTCTACGCGATCAAGCTCACCCACCGCAGGCCCCGACGCGATACGTAAATAGTTTCGCCAAAATGCCTTGTCGTTCCACAGCTGGGTTTCACCACTCGCGACGTCGTTGGCTTCCAAAATCCGCCGCTCAAGTTTTTTCGCGGCTTGACGAAGGTTGTCGAACTGCAATTTGTCTTCACGGGCAGCGGATAGTTTCGATGGCCAGAAGGACGCGGCCGGACGATAGGCACGCTCCGCCAACGGATCGAGCAAGCCTGCTGCAGCGCCGATCAACGCCCCTGCGGCATAAGCGGCCGTCAGGAACAGAATGCCGTCGGTCAGTCCTTCCCCGACGTGAACCGGCTGACCGAGTACGCGGATCGCGATTTCAGCCGGAATGAGGATGAGTAACAAGGCTCCCGGGACCAATACGGCGAAGAAGTCTCGGATTCCCAACGCCAGATCGCCGGGTTTCATAAAGCCCCCAATTCCACATCTTAACGAGAGCCAATGTAGACTTCTCCATCCCGCTCTAATAGCCTTCTTGCATCGCCCGCGACCCCTTGCTAGGGGCCGCGCAACCCATGGGGGTGTGCGAGGCATAAGCTTCGGTCGCGCCCCGTTTTTCGCATGGGGGCTATTCCAGTTCTGGAGCTTTTCGCGCGTGGAGACATCCGGCGGCATTCGGGCCACCTTAGCGGGACGCTATGCGTCCGCTTTGTTCGATTTGGCTCATGACGAGCGGCAAATCGACGCCGTTGGCCGCAGCCTCGACGCCCTTGGCCAGGCCCTGCTCGATTCCAGCGATTTTGCCGAACTGGTCGACAGCCCGTTGGTGTCGCGCGATGAGGCCGGCGAGGCGTTCGCCGCACTCGGCCCGCAATTCGGACTGGATCCGATCACAACCAATTTCCTCGGCGTCGTCGCCCGCAACGGCCGCAAGAACCAGCTGACCGCCATCATCCGCGACTTCCGTCGCCTCGCCGCCGATCACCGCGGCGAAACCACCGCCGACGTCATCACCGCCCGTCCGCTCAACGACGACCAGGTCGCGGCGCTCAAGACCCAGCTCCGCGCCCGCGCCGGCCGTGACGTCACCATCGACGCCCAGGTCGATCCCGCCATCCTCGGCGGGATCGTCGTCAAGCTGGGCAGCCAGCAGATCGACGCTTCGATCCGCACCAAACTCAACCGTCTCGCATCCGCGATGAAAGGCTAAGCAAGACCCATGGACATCCGCGCCGCTGAAATCTCCCGCGTCATCCGCGATCAGATCGCGAATTTCTCGGCCGACGCCGAAGTCTCGGAAGTTGGCACCGTCCTGTCGGTCGGTGACGGCATCGCCCGCATCTATGGCCTCGACAACGTCCAGGCCGGCGAAATGGTCGAGTTCGACAATGGCGTGAAGGGCATGGCCCTGAACCTCGAGGCCGACAACGTCGGCGTCGTGATCTTCGGCACCGACTCCGACATCAAGGAAGGCTCGGGGGTCAAGCGCACCGGGTCGATCGTCGACGTTCCGATCGGCAAGGGCCTGCTCGGCCGCGTCGTCGACGCGCTCGGCAACCCGATCGACGGCAAGGGACCGATCGAATCGACCGAGCGTCGTCGCGTCGAGGTCAAGGCGCCGGGCATCATTCCGCGCAAGTCGGTGCATGAGCCGGTCCAGACCGGGCTCAAGGCGCTCGACGCCCTGGTTCCGATCGGCCGCGGCCAGCGCGAGCTGATCATCGGCGACCGCCAGACCGGCAAGACCGCCGTCGCGCTCGATACCTTCATCAACCAGAAGGAAGCGAACAAGGGCAAGGACGAGAGCCAGAAGCTCTACTGCATCTACGTCGCCGTCGGGCAGAAGCGCTCGACCGTCGCGCAAATCGTCCGCGCGCTCGAGGAGAATGGCGCGATGGAATATTCCATCGTCGTCGCCGCGACCGCGTCGGAACCCGCCCCGCTGCAGTTCCTCGCGCCCTACACCGGTTGCGCGATGGGCGAATATTTCCGCGACAACGGCATGCACGCCGTGATCGTTTACGACGACCTCTCCAAGCAGGCCGTCGCCTACCGCCAGATGTCGCTGCTGCTCCGCCGTCCGCCGGGCCGCGAAGCCTATCCCGGCGACGTGTTCTACCTCCACAGCCGCTTGCTCGAGCGCGCCGCCAAAATGAACGACAGCCTCGGCGGCGGTTCGCTCACCGCTCTGCCAGTCATCGAGACCCAGGCCGGCGACGTGTCGGCCTACATTCCGACCAACGTCATCTCGATCACCGATGGCCAGATCTTCCTCGAGACCGACCTGTTCTACCAGGGCATCCGCCCGGCGATTAACGTCGGCCTGTCGGTCAGCCGCGTCGGCTCGGCCGCGCAGACCAAGGCCATGAAAAAGGTCTCCGGATCGATTAAGCTCGAGCTCGCCCAGTATCGCGAGATGGCGGCCTTCGCCCAGTTCGGCTCGGACCTCGACGCTTCGACACAGAAGCTGCTTGCGCGCGGCGCTCGTCTCACCGAGCTGCTCAAGCAGGCGCAATATGCGCCGATGCCCGTCGAGGAGCAGGTCGCGTCGATCTTCGCCGGCACGCAGGGCTTCCTCGACAGCGTCGATACCAAGGACGTCGTCCGCTACGAGGCGGCGATGCTGAGCTATCTTCGCTCGGACAAGCCGGAGATCCTCGCCAAGATCCGCGACACCAAGGCGCTCGACGACGATACCGCCGCCGCGCTCAAGGACGCGCTTGGCGCCTTCGGGAAGCAGTTCGCCTAAATGGCGTCACTGAAGGCCCTCAAGATCCGCATCGGCTCGGTCAAGTCGACGCAGAAGATCACCAAGGCGCTGAACATGGTCGCTGCCGCGAAGCTGCGCCGTGCCGTCCAGAATGCGACGGCCGCGCGTCCTTATTCGACGCGCATGACCGAGGTTGTGACTTCCCTGGCGGCGAAGATCACGCCGGGCCCGCAAAGCCCGAAGCTGCTCGTCGGCACCGGCAAGGACGACACCCATCTGCTCATCGTCGCGACCGGCGACCGTGGCCTCGCAGGTGCGTTCAACACCAACATCGTGCGCGCCGCGCGGCGCAAGGCCGAGGAGCTTGAGGCGCAAGGCAAGTCGGTGTTCTTCTACATCGTCGGGCGCAAGGGCCGTCCGGTGCTCCAGCGCGTGTATCCGAAGGCGATCCTCGCCCAATACGATACCAGCGAAGTGAAGAATCCGGCCTATGCCGACGCCCAGGCGATCGCCAAGGACATCATCGACCGCTACCTGACCGACGGGATCGACGTGGTGCATCTCGCCTACGCCAATTTCCGCTCGACGCTGGTGCAGGAGCCGACGGTCGAGCAGATCATCCCCGTCCCGCCCGCGGCAGCGGCAACCGACGGCAAGGCGCCGGCATCGCTCGCCGCCGTCGAATATGAGCCGGACGAGGAAGAGATCCTCGCCGACCTCATCCCCCGCAACGTCGCGGTGCAAATCTACCGGGCGATGCTCGAGAACCAGGCCGGCTTCTACGGCTCGCAGATGACCGCGATGGACAATGCGACCCGCAATGCCGGCGACATGATCAACCGCCTGTCGATCCAGTACAATCGCCAGCGTCAGGCGGTGATCACCACCGAACTCATCGAAATCATCTCGGGCGCTGAAGCGCTCTAAGACACGAAGGCAAGGAAGACAGAAATGGCCACCGCCGCCGACAGCAAGCCCACCCGCGCCAAGAAGGCGTCCGCGACCGCCGCGAGCACCGCGACGAGCAACCTCACCGGCCGCGTTAGCCAGGTGATCGGCGCCGTCGTCGACGTCGCCTTTGAAGGCGAGCTTCCCGCGATCCTCTCGGCCCTGGAAACCGACAACGGCGGCAACCGCCTGGTCCTCGAGGTCGCCCAGCACCTTGGCGAGAATGTCGTCCGCACCATCGCCATGGACTCGACCGACGGCCTCACCCGCGGCCAGGTCGTCAACGCCACCGGATCGCAGATCCGCGTGCCCGTCGGCCCCAAGACGCTCGGCCGCATCATGAACGTCATCGGCGAACCGATCGACGAGCGCGGCCCGATCGGCAGCGACCTGTCGGCGCCGATCCACGCCGACGCCCCGGCCTTCGTCGACCAGTCGACCGAGGCCGCGATCCTGGTCACCGGCATCAAGGTCATCGACCTGCTCGCCCCCTACGCCAAGGGCGGCAAGATCGGCCTGTTCGGCGGTGCCGGCGTCGGCAAGACCGTGCTCATCCAGGAACTGATCAACAACATTGCCAAGGGTCACGGCGGCGTTTCGGTGTTCGCCGGCGTCGGCGAGCGCACCCGCGAAGGCAACGATCTCTATCACGAGTTCCTTGACGCCGGCGTCATCGCCAAGGACAAGGACGGCAATCCGACCCCCGAGGGATCGAAGGTCGCCCTGGTGTTCGGCCAGATGAACGAGCCGCCGGGAGCACGCGCCCGGGTTGCGCTGTCGGGCCTCGCCCAGGCCGAATATTTCCGCGACGTCGAGGGCCAGGACGTGCTCTTCTTCGTCGACAACATCTTCCGCTTCACCCAGGCGGGTTCGGAAGTGTCGGCGCTGCTCGGCCGTATTCCGTCGGCCGTGGGCTACCAGCCGACCCTGTCGACCGACATGGGCGCGCTGCAGGAGCGCATCACCTCGACCAACAAGGGCTCGATCACGTCGGTGCAGGCGATCTACGTGCCGGCCGACGACTTGACCGATCCGGCGCCGGCGACCTCATTCGCCCACCTGGATGCGACCACCACGTTGAGCCGCGCCATCTCCGAGCTCGGCATTTACCCGGCGGTCGATCCGCTCGACTCGGTCAGCCGCGTGCTCACCCCGGCCGTCGTCGGGCAGGAGCATTACGAGACCGCCCGTGCCGTCCAGGAGACGCTCCAGCGCTACAAGAGCCTGCAGGACATCATCGCCATTCTCGGCATGGACGAGCTCAGCGAAGAGGATAAGCTGATCGTCGGCCGCGCGCGCAAGATTCAGCGCTTCCTGTCGCAGCCGTTCCATGTCGCCGAAGTGTTCACCGGCATCCCCGGCAAGTTCGTCCAGGTCGAAGACACGGTCCGCTCGTTCAAGGCGGTCGTGAACGGCGAGTACGACCACCTCCCCGAAAGCGCTTTCTACATGGTTGGCGGGATCGAGGAAGCGGTCGCCAAGGCCGAGAAGCTGGCGCAGGAGGCCTGAGCTGGCCAACGACCTCCGCCTCGATGATTGCGTCAACGACATCTGTCCGTGGTCCGGTGACCCGGTCAGCGCCGACAGCCTGACGCTCTACAAGGGGCGGGTCGTCGGCTTCTGCAACACCGGCTGCCGCGACAAGTTCGAAAAGGCGACCATCGCCTTCGACGCCCGGATTGAAAGCGAAGAACAATAATGGCCGATCTGCACTTCGAACTGGTCACCCCGGACCGCCTGGTGATGTCCGACGAGGTGTACATGGTCGTGGTCCCGGGCACCGAGGGCGAGTCCGGCATCATGGCCGGCCATGCGCCCTACATGACCACGCTGCGTGACGGTGACGTCTCAGTCTATCGCGCAGCGGGCGCCCAGCCGGAAAAAATCCCGGTCACCGGCGGTTTTGCCGAGGTCAGCGAGCGCGGCCTGACCGTCCTCGCCGAGAGCGCGGGTTAATCCTCTCCGGCACGCGCCGATTAACGCAGTTAGTCTTTTCTCAAAGTTTAGCGCCTATTCACCACTCGATTTCTGCGGAAACCGAGAACGGACAAGGTGGCATGAGCGCATTCGGCAAGCGTGGTGGCATGAGTGGCGGACGGCCGAGCTTCGGCGTCGCCAAACCCATGAAGGGCAGCGGGAAAGCCCAGGCGATCCCGGCTGAGCCCGACGGCGGCGATCAATTCCCGCCGCTCGACGAACTGACTCCGGCGGCCGATGCGCCGTCGGGTGATAGCGGCGTCGCCCCGCTGGGGGCGATGGACCGCCTGACCGCGCGCCAGAATGCCAGCGGCGAGGCCGGCAGCAGCAAGGCCGAGGGCTTTGAGGCGTCGGTTCACCGGATCAAGGAACAGGTGCTCCCGCGCCTTCTTGAGCGCGTCGACCCTGAAGCCGCGGCCACGCTGTCCAAGGACGAGCTTGCCGAGGAATTCCGCCCGATCATTTCGGAAGTCCTCACCGAACTGAAGATCAACCTCAACCGCCGCGAACAGTTCGCGCTCGAGAAGGTGCTGGTCGACGAATTGCTCGGCCTCGGGCCGCTCGAGGAATTGCTCGCCGACCCGGCGATCAGCGACATTATGGTCAACGGCCCCGACCAGACCTACGTCGAGCGCAAGGGCAAGCTCGAGATCGCCACCATCCAGTTCCGCGACGAGGAGCATCTGTTCCAGATCGCGCAGCGGATCGTGAACAAGGTCGGCCGCCGCATCGACCAGACCACTCCGTTGTGCGACGCCCGTCTCCAGGACGGCAGCCGCGTCAACGTCATCGTCCCGCCGCTCAGCTTGCGCGGGACCGCCATCTCGATTCGTAAATTCTCCGAGAAGCCGATCACCATCGACATGATGAAGAGCTTCGGCTCGATGTCGGAAAAGATGGCCACGGTCCTGAAGATCGCCGGTGCGAGCCGCATGAACGTCGTCATCTCCGGCGGTACCGGTTCGGGTAAGACCACAATGCTCAACGCTCTGTCGAAGATGATCGACCCGGGCGAGCGCGTGATCACCATCGAAGACGCGGCCGAGCTTCGGCTGCAGCAGCCGCACTGGCTGCCGCTCGAAACCCGGCCGGCGAACCTCGAAGGCCAGGGCGCGATCAGCATTCGCGACCTCGTCATCAACGCCCTGCGTATGCGTCCCGACCGCATCATCCTCGGCGAAATTCGTGGTCAGGAGTGTTTCGACCTCCTGGCCGCCATGAACACCGGCCACGACGGCTCGATGGCGACGCTCCACTCCAACTCCCCGCGCGAATGCCTCGCGCGTATGGAGAACATGGTGATGATGTCGGACATCAAGATCCCGAAGGAAGCGATCTCGCGTCAGATCGCCGATTCGGTCGACCTCATCGTCCAGGTGAAGCGTCTCCGCGACGGTTCGCGCCGCACCACCAACGTCACCGAGGTGATCGGCATGGAAGGCGATGTCATCGTCACCCAGGAGCTGTTCAAGTTCGAGTATCTCGACGAGACCGCCGACGGGAAGATCATCGGCGAATATCGCTCGATGGGCCTGCGTCCCTACACGCTCGACAAGGCCAAGCAGTACGGCTTCGACCAGCCGTATCTGGAGGCCTGCCTCTAACAAGTTTCTTAGCCGAAACGACGCTGCTACAATCCGCGCAGGACTAGAATCCTGCCGGGGGAATGACGTGGCACTCTATTGGATTCTCGCATTCGTATTCGCGTGGGCGATTACCTTGCCCGGCGCGCTCGCCAAGCTCGGCGTGATCGGTCACTCGCCGCTGCCCTTCATGGCCGGCATCCTGATCGGCGTCGCGCCGATTGCGGCCGCCTCGATTGTCACTGCGCGCGAGGGCAAGTTCCGCGACTATTGGACATCACTCTGGCGCTTGCCGCGACCCGCCTGGACGATTGCGGTCGCGCTGCTCCTGCCGCCGCTGATGCTCGCGATCACTTATGCCGTGAAGCCGATCGAGGTCAGCTTCTCGGGGCTGGGCCTGTTCGCCCTGCTCTGGCTCGTGCTGGCGTTCGGCGAGGAGGCCGGTTGGCGCGGCTACGCATTGCCCCGCCTGGTCGACCGCTACGGTTTCTGGGTGGGATCGTTGATCCTCGGGGTCGTCTGGTGCGTGTGGCATTATCCGAAGATGCTCGGGAACCCCTACGTCCCGACCGTCAGTCAGCTCATCCCGCTCATCGCCCTGTTCTCGCTGCAGATCATCCTCGCCAACTTCATCCTGTGCTGGCTCTATTTCCGGTCGGGGCGCTCGGTGATCGCGACGACGCTGTTCCACACCTGCTTCAACCTCATGTCGACCGCTTATGCCTGGGCCGCGGCCGATTGGGTGTTCACGGGGATGATCGCGCTCACCGTGGCCGCGATCTACCTGGTCGATCGTAAGGCGCTGCCCTCAGCTAAGTCGGCGACTTGAGCTGGCCGGCGGCTACACGCTGCCGGCTATCGTCGATCAAGGCGGCGCGCGCCGCAGCCTGCAGGCGCGCGAGGTCGACCGTCATCAGGTCGGCCGGAGCCGAGACGCCCAGCCGCCTGACCAATTCGTTCAGGATCTTGCGATTGGCATAACTGTGCGGTGAGGCCGGATCGTCCCCCTGGTCGGTCACGAACCGGGTCAGCACCTTCACCCGCGTCGTATCCGCCTCCGCCACCTCGACCAGCTTCGCCCGATATTCGAGTTCCCAATCCTTCAGCTCCTTGAACCGCGTCTTGTCGGCGAAATGCTGGGTCTCATGGCCAAGGAAGGTAACCTTGAACTCCTCGCTGTCCGGGCTTTCGTAGCGCGGCATGACGGCGAACAGCGCCGTGTCGGTCGCCCAGCCGCCCGTCGCCGCCGCCCCGCAGGTCGCATAATGCGACCAGCCGAAGCTCTTGAAGCCGTTGAGATAATAGACCTTTGCCCGATACTCGCCCTCGGGCAGCGTCACCGGAACGGTCTGCTCATCCTGCTTGGTCCACACCATCAGCTCGCGCAGCAAGCCGGTCCGGCCCTCGAGCGAATGGTTGCCCTCGGCGACGATCCTTTTGTCGATCAAGGGATCGAAATCCGTCGTGCCCTTGGGCGCCTTGAGCAGGGCGCGAAGCGCGCTGTCGAGCTTTCGTTCCTGCGCGGCACGGGTCTCGGGATGCGTCAGCGACGCGTACCAGTAGGTACGATAGATCGCGAGCACGCGGTCGGTGAAGGTCCGGAGCTTGCCGGCGCTCGGCGGCGTCGGCGAATGGAACCGCTGCCGGATGCAGGTGACGAACGTCCGCTGCTTCTCATTCAGCGTCGCCGGGTCCACCGGCCGGACCATCTGGAGGGCGCGCTTCACATCGGCCTGGAGGGCCGCCCCGATCGCTTGGCCGACCGTCTCGGTCGGCGTCGCAGAGGCCGCGCCCGCAATCAGGATCGAGCTTAGATATATCCATCGCATGCGGTCGATTAGCCGCCGCATCCGCCCAGGGTCTTGAACGGATTTGACGCCATGCTTTGGGGACTACGACGCCGTTGCGCATCCGCAACTTTCACCCGACAATTGGGGCCGGGTACTGACGGGGGATTTCCCGATGCATCGCCGATCGTTCCTAGCCCATGCTGCCGCGTCGGTAGTTTGCGGTGCGCTGCTGCCGGCAGCCTCGCGAGCGACCGCCGACGGGGCACCTGCCGAGCAGCTTCGGACGGCAATCACCGCTGCGCGTTACCCGCTGGAATTCGACGGCAAGCGCTTTTCCGGGTCGGGGCTCGACCTGATGGTCGAGCGCGGCCGCGCTGCCCGGGCATTCCTGCTTGGCGAAGAGCACGGCATCGCGGAAAACCCGAGACTCGCCGCGACCTTGTTCAAGGCGCTCGTTCCGGCCGGCTATCGCCGCCTCGCCATCGAGACCTCGCCGACCATTGCCGAGGCCATCGACGAGCAGTTGCGCGGTGGCGGTCTCAAGGCGCTCGAACGATTCGTGACGACGCCCGGATCGCAAGCAGTCTTCTTCGGCCTGCGCGAAGAAGCCGAATGGCTCGCCGCAGCGCGCGCCAGCCTTCCCGGTAAGGCGCCGCTGCTGTGGGGCCTCGACTATGAGCTGACCTCCGACCGTTACCTGCTGGGTCGGTTGCGGGCGATGCCCAAGCCGCCGGCCGCCCGGCGTGCGCTGGCGGCGCTCGACGCGTCGTCCGCCGCGTGGTGGGCCAAATATGCCGCCACGCACGATCCCGGGACCATCTTCAGCTTCGCCGGCGACCCGGCCCTCGCGCTCGCCTTGCGCCAGGCCTGGCCGGGCGCGGGCCCGAACGCGCGCGGGATCATCGATACGCTGGTGGAGACGCTCAAGATCAACCGCTCCTGGACGAGTGGTGGCGGCTACGCCTCCAATCTCCTGCGGAGCCGCTGGCTGCGCTCCAACTTCCTGCGCAACTGGCGCGAGCTCGAACGCTCCGACCCGGGCGCGCGCATCTTCATGAAGTTCGGCGCATCGCACATGATCCGCGGCCTCAGCCTGGCCGACGTCTTCGACCTCGGCAGCATTGTGCCGGACCTCGTCGCGGAGCGCGGCGACGAAACCTTCCACCTGCTCGTCCTGCCGGGGAAGGACAGCCTGACCGCGAATTTCGATCCCACCAGGCTCCGCTACGTCCCCGGGCACCGTGATGAATATGGCAAAGGCATGGAGCCGTTCTTCGCCGGCGCCTTCGCCGACAAGTTCACCTTGTACGAGACCGCACCCCTGCGCCCGCTGGTCCGATCGGATTCGACCAGCTTCGAACCGGTGCTCGCCAAGATCATCCACGGTTTCGACGCCGTCCTGATCATGACCGGCTCGCACCCGTCGACCAACCTCGACGAGTCGCCAAGCACATGATCTAAAAGGAAAAAATGGTGGGCGTGGCAAGGATTGAACTTGCGACCCCTGCGATGTCAACACAGTGCTCTACCACTGAGCTACACGCCCACTCGGCGCGCTACCTAGGGGGGGTCCAGTCGCTGCGCAACCCCAGTCCTTAGAGCCGGCCGTGCTGATCCTCGGTCTGGAAGATGCGGTCGACCTCAAGCACCAGGTCTTTGAGGTGGAACGGCTTCGACAGCAGCTTGGCCTCGGGCGCCGTGCGACCGGCCTGCAAGGCCACGGCGGCGAAGCCGGTGATGAACATGACGCGGATGTTGGGGTCGATTGCGCTGGCCTTCTGGGCCAGCTCGATCCCGTCCATTTCGGGCATCACGATGTCGGTCAGGAGCAGGTCGAACTGCTCGGATTCGAGCAGCGGCATGGCTTCGGTGCCGCAGCCGACCGCCGAAACTTCATAGCCGACCCGCTGCAGCGCGCGCTGCAGATACTCGCGCATCGACGTATCGTCTTCTGCCAGAAGGATTCTCGCCATGGGCACGGACTATGCGCTGAAGCTTTGCATTTGGCCAGAAGCGAATATCGCCCCTTGTGCGTTGCAGCCCCTCTACGCTCGTCCTACTTTGGCACGGAAATTAACCCTCGCTCATGACACCGCTCGCCCCTCCCATTGTCCATGCGCCGCGCAGCGATCTGCCGGTACTGCTGTCGGTGCCGCATTCGGGCCGCGATTATCCCGCCTGGCTGATCGACATGGCCGCCGGCGGACGCCCGGCGCTCGAAACGCTCGAGGATCCGCTGGTCGACCGGCTCGCGTGGCGCGCGCTCGGCCGCGGGCTGGGCGCGGTCATCGCCCGCGCACCGCGCGCCGCCGTCGACTGCAACCGCGCCGAGACCGAGCTCGATCCGGCAGTGATCGATGGAGCGCGCCGCGCCCATCTGAGCGCCCGGGCGCGAGGTGGCCTCGGCATCGTCCCCGCGCGCACGCCGCAGCACGGCTATTTGTGGCGGCGGACCGTCACCGCCGTTCATCTCGAACAACGCCTCGATCAGGCGCACCGACCCTATCATCGCGCGATCGAAACTGGGCTGGCGAAGCTGGTCGACCGCTTCGGCTGCGCTCTGCTGCTCGACTGCCATTCGATGCCGCCACCGCCGGCCGGCGTGCCGCCGATCGTTTTCGGCGATGCGCGCGGCCGGGCCGCCGACGCGTGGGTCGGCGCGAAAGCCATGAAAATTGCGCACGGCTGTGGCTTTGCGGCGGGGTTGAATGACCCTTTCGCCGGCGGGCACGTGATCGAACGTCACGGCCGTCCTGCCGACGGCGTTCACGCGCTGCAGGTCGAAATCGACCGCAGCCATTATCTCGACCAGAGCCTCACCAGGCCCGGTCCGGGCTTCGAGGATCTCGCCGCACTCCTCGAAACGCTCGCGCTTCGGCTCGGCGAGGCGCTGCTCGACCGGCGCTACGCGACCGCCGCCGAGTAAGCGTTCTTACGCGTCCGCCGGGGCCGGCTGCGGGACCTGCTGCGGCGCCTTGCCCTGGGCCAGCTGGCGCGCGAACACGTCGCGCATCTGGGTCAGCGAGAACAGGTGCGCATAAAGCAAAGGCAGCATGCCGTTCTGGTTGTACTTGCGCAGCTCATCGCCGCGCAGCTCGCGCAGTTTCTCTTCGTCGATCATCTGGAAGCCGCGGTAGATGAAGGGCTGCTGGTAGCCTTCGGGCTGAATCGCCACTTCGCCGTCCATCAGCAGGCCCGACTTCTTGACGTCTTCCATGAACGCCGCGGTGCGCTGGCCGGCGGTCTCGAACTGCTCGCAAAATTCGAGGATCGCCTTGGTCGCGTCGCTCGGCTGGTCACCCTCGAACAACGTCTGCCCGTCCGCGAACTCGCCGACCGCTTCCGACGTCGGGTCGAAGCACAGCGACAGCTCGTCGCTCTCCGGGTTGAGGCGCGCCAGCAGGAACGGGTAGCGGCGAATGTAAGCCGGGATGTAGATGCTCGAATCGACCGGGCGGCCGTCGGCGTCGAGGAACACGTTGATGCCCTCGTTGAGCCCCATCAACGCGATCGGGATCGGATTCTCGCCGATCGAAAAGACGATCGGATAGTCGCGCTGGGCCAGCCCGAACTCGTCGACGGTCACCGGGATGGCGTGGGTCTTGGCGATGAACGGCGACTTTTCGACCTGGCGGACCTTCAGCGTCGCGTGCTGCGTCGCGTTCAGCGGCTGGAGGTCGTTGTAGAACATCGGCAAATTCTGGTTCGGCGCTGCAGTCGCCATTGTACTCACTCTCCTGGGGTCCGGTCTTACGGCGCTCCTCGGTAGGGGCCTGCCGACGAGTTCTGGCCGCGCCTCTATTGGCCTAGCGCGGTTTAAGCAAGTCGCGCGCGGGCGCGACGGCGATCGCGGAATTCATTGATTGTTCAACGCGCCGCTGCAAAGCCGCCTCATCCAAGTGGGGAAGGCGTGAATCCGGTATTATTGAACCTGCTCCCCCTGTTCGTCGGGATCTTCACCTGGCAGCCGGGCGACGTGCAATCCAGCGTGACTCGCCTGGTCGTCCAGGACGAGGTGATTTTGCGCGTGCCGGTGCAGCCGCGGCCGGTCGCACCGCAGTTCGATTGGCGGGAGAAAAAAGGCCCCAAATGCGTCCCGGCCGGTGCTATTCGCCGCCTCTCCATCTCGGGCCGCGACCAGGTCGACTTCATCCTGTCGGGCGGCGGTCGGGTCCGTGCCCAGTTCGAGGAGGATTGCCCGGCGCTCGACTTCTACGGCGGCGCCTACCTCCAATATGGCCGCGACCAGCAGATTTGCGCGCACCGCGACGCAGTCCAGTCGCGGATGGGCCGAAGCTGTACGATCGAGCACTTCCGGCTGCTCATCCCCAAGTTCAAACATTGACTTTCGCGCGTTTGTCAGCATAGCCGCGCAGACCGCGCCGGCATTTGCTTGCCCCGCCTTTTCTTCCGGATTTTGAATGACTTTTGCCGATCTCGGCCTTTCCGACGAATTGCTCCGCGCCGTTGAGGACAGCGGATATAGCGACCCGACACCGATCCAGCGCGCCGCCATTCCCAACGTTCTGATGGGCAAGGATTTGATCGGCATCGCTCAGACCGGCACCGGCAAGACCGCCGGCTTCGTTCTGCCGATGATCGACATCCTCCACGAAGGCCGCAGCCGGGCGCGCATGCCGCGCTCGCTGATCCTCGAGCCGACGCGCGAGCTGGCGATGCAGGTCGCGGAGAATTTCGAGAAATACGGCAAGTATCACCCGCTCTCGATGGCGCTGCTGATGGGCGGCGTGCAGATGGGCGACCAGGTCAAGGCGCTGGAAAAAGGCGTCGATGTTTTGATCGCGACCCCGGGCCGGCTGATGGACCTGTTTGGCCGCGGCAAGATCATGCTCACCGATTGCAAGTTGCTGGTGATCGACGAAGCCGACCGGATGCTCGACATGGGCTTCATCCCCGACATCGAAGAAATCTGCTCGAAGCTGCCCAAGGCCCGCCAGACCCTGCTGTTCTCGGCGACCATGCCGCCGCCGATCCAGAAGCTGGCGGCAAAGTTCCTGACCGATCCCAAAAGGGTCGAGGTGGCGCGACCGGCAACCGCCAACGTCAACATCGAGCAGCGGTTGGTGAAGGTCAGCGCGGACAAGAAGAAGGATGCCCTGAAAGAGCTGCTGCGCGCCGATGAATTCCGCAACGCAATCATCTTCTGCAACCGCAAGACGACGGTGCGCGAGCTGGCGACCAGCCTCCGCCGCTCCGGCTTCGCCGCCGGCCAGATCCAGGGGGACATGGAACAGTCGGCGCGGATCGCCGAATTCGACCGCTTCAAGAACGGGGACATCAACATCCTCGTCGCGTCGGACGTCGCCGCCCGGGGGCTCGACGTCAAAGGCGTCAGCCACGTCTTCAACTTCGACGTGCCGTGGCAGCCGGACGATTACATTCACCGCATTGGCCGGACCGGCCGCGCCGGGGCCACGGGAATTGCGATCACCCTCGCAACGCGGGCTGATGGCGAGGCCATCGAGCGAATCGAAAAGCTGACCGGCCAGAAGTTCGCGGCAGCTGCGCCGACAGCCGAAGAAAAGCCGCGGGCAAAGGCAGAGCCGGCAGCCAAGCGCGCACCCAAAGCTGAGGAGCCGCGCGAAGCGCGGCCGGTGAAAGCCGAGGCGCCGCGCCGGGCGAAGTCCGAGACGCCGCGTCCCGCCAAGACCGAGGCGCCACGTCCGGCGAAGGCCGAGTCGCCGCGACCCGAGCGTTCACCGGTGGTCGAGGACATCGAGCCCGACTGGAACGGCCCGCTCCCCGGCTTCCTGTCGGTCAGCGCCGACTAGGCGAGCGCGCAGCCGCGGCTCCACGTGCCGCGGTTCGGCAAGGCACAGCGCTGACACTGGAAAGGTCGCACACCGCTTCCTAGCTTCCTTGCGGGCTGGGAAAACGAAAGAGCGATAATGACCGGAACGAGCGACTACGTTCTCCCCAAGGTGTGGACCTGGGACGAAGCCAACGGCGGCGCCTTCGCCAACATCAACCGCCCGATCGCCGGCCCGACCCACGACAGCGAACTGCCGGTCGGCAAGCATCCCTTCCAGCTCTATTCGCTGGCGACGCCCAACGGCCAGAAGGTCGGCATCATGTTCGAGGAGCTGCTGGCGAAGGGTAACGCCGACGCCGAGTATGACGCCTGGCCGATCCGCATCGGTCATGGTGACCAGTTCGGCAGCGGCTTTATCGCGATCAACCCCAATTCCAAGATACCGGCCCTGGTGGACCGTAGCGGCCCCGAGCCGATCCGCTTGTTCGAGAGCGGCGCGATCCTGCTTCACCTCGCGGAAAAGTTCGGCGAGTTCCTGCCCGCCTCCGGCCCCGCGCGGGCCGAGACCCTGTCCTGGCTGTTCTGGCAGATGGGCAGCGCGCCGTTTCTCGGCGGCGGCTTCGGCCATTTCTTTGCTTATGCCCCGGAGAAGTTCGAATATCCGATCAACCGCTATGCGATGGAGGCGAAGCGGCTGTTCGACGTGCTCAACCGCCGCCTCGCGGAGAGCGAATATCTCGGCGGACCCGATTATTCGATCGCCGATATCGCCAACTGGCCATGGTATGGCGGCATGGCGCTCGGCCGGAACTACGAGGGCTCGGACGTCTTCCTCGCACTTCACGAATATGAGCATGTGATGCGCTGGGCGAAGGCGATCGACGCGCGCCCGGCGGTCAAGCGCGGACGGATCGTCAACAAGATGTCGGGCGATCCCGCCGAACAGCTCCACGAGCGCCACGACGCAAGTGACTTCGAATTGAGAACCCTCGAGAAGCTGGAAGCAGCCGCCTAGCGGCGGTATCGGCTCAGGAAGTCCCTGACGAAACTCGGCAGGCCCTGCGCGGCGATGGCGTCGCGCAGTGCCTGCATCAGCCGCTGGTAGAACCACAAATTGTGCTGGGTCATTAGCATCGCGCCGAGGATCTCGCCCGATTTCACCAGGTGATGGACATAGGCGCGGCTGAACGTCGTGCAGGCCGGGCACGGACAGCCCGGCTCGATCGGCTCCGGATCCTCGGCGAAGCGCGCATTGCGGAGGTTGAGCGGGCCGTCGGCGGTAAACGCCTGCCCCGTCCGCCCCGAGCGCGTCGGCAGCACACAGTCGAACATGTCGATCCCGCGCACCACCGCCTCGACGATGTCGTCGGGCTTGCCGACCCCCATCAAATAGCGCGGCTGGTCCGCCGGCAGCATGTCCACCGCGAAGTCGAGGCAACCGAGCATCGCCTCCTGCCCCTCCCCGACCGCCAGCCCGCCGACCGCATAACCGTCGAAGCCGATGTCGGTCAGCGCGTCCGCCGACGCTTGGCGCAATCCCTTATCGAGCGCTCCCTGCTGGATGCCGAAGATCGCGGCCCGCTCCGCGTGCGCTCCCCCGCGGTCGAACTCCTCGCGGCTGCGCTTCGCCCAGCGGATGGAGCGGTCCATCGCCTCGCGCTGCTGTTCCGCTGTCGATGTCGTCGGAACGAGCTGGTCGAACTGCATGACGATGTCGCTGTCGAGCAGCCGCTGGACCTCGATCGACCGTTCGGGGCTGAGCATGTGCCGCGACCCGTCGAGGTGGCTGGCGAACGCCACGCCCTCTTCCGTCACCTTCGTCAGCTCGCTGAGGCTCATCACCTGATAGCCGCCGCTATCGGTCAAGATCGGCCGCTCCCACCCCATGAACTGGTGCAGCCCGCCAAGTTTGGCCACGCGCTCCGCGCCGGGCCGGAGCATCAGATGATAGGTGTTGCCGAGGATGATGTCGGCGCCGCTGGCGCGCACCTCCTCGGGCCGCATCGCCTTGACCGTCGCCGCGGTGCCGACGGGCATGAACGCCGGCGTCCTTATCTCGCCGCGCTGCATGGCGATGACGCCGGTCCGCGCGGCGCTGTCGGTCGCGGCAATCGAGAAAGCGAAACGGGTCACGCGGGCGGCCCTAGCGGACGCCGTTGCCGCTCGCAAAAGCCGCCGCTAACGTCGGTGCATGCGAAGACTGATCACCCTGATCCTCGGTGCCGCACTCGGCACCTCATCGGCCGTCGCCGCCGGGACCGAATGCCCGAAATGGGAAGCCGGCGCGCGTTACCCTTGGCAATCGAACGAGATCATGCGCGGCGACTATTACGGCTGGGTGATCATGGACGTCGACCGCACCGGCGCCCCGGCCAGTTGCCGCATCGGCAAGAATAACTTCCTCGATGTCGAGACCGCCCAATTCCTGTGCAAGAATTATTCCGAGCGCTGGCGCGGGCCGAAGGCCAGCGCCGCCGAACCGGACCGGCGAAGGTTCGAGCGGTTCGCGCTGATCAACGGCTACGATCATCATCTGGCCGACCGCAAAGCGCGCAAGCAATGGTTCCTCGACCATCCCGAGGCGCAGCCGAAATGCTATCCCGAGCCGTCGCGTCCCGACCGCCTGGGCTAGCCGGAATGCGCGACGTTCAGTTCCTGATCGCCATCGCCGCGTTGGTGGCGAGCACGCCGCTCGCTGCTGAAACGGCACCCTGCCCAACGCGCGAGGCTGGCGCCGCCTATCCCTGGCAGAACCTCGAGCCCATGCGCGGCGACCGCTACGCCTGGGTCATCGTCGACGTCGACCGGACGGGACGGCCGCTCCGCTGCGGCGTTGCCGAGAACAACCTGCCCGATCCGGACATGCGCTTCTTCCTGTGCAACGCCTACAAAGGCGATTGGCGGGCACCGCCCGCGGCGGCCGGCGACCCTGACGTCCGCACCATCAAGCGCCGCACGACGATGATCGGCTACGAGCATGCCCAGGCCGACAAGAAGGCCCGCAAGGAGTGGTTCCGGCAACATCCGGCCGAACGCCAGGCCTGCTATCCCGAATAAGTCGGGTCAGCTAAACCGACGGCATGACGGACAAATCACCCATCGAGCGCGCGTTTGCTCTGGCTCGATCGGGTCAGTATCGCAGCGTTTCGGAGATCATCCGGCACCTGCCGGCCGAGGATCGAGAGGCCGTCCAGGCTCATCTCAGCGATCATGGCGCACGGCGCGAGCTGATCCTGATGTGCAGCGACGCCTGGCTGGCGACGCAATAGCCCGCCGCTAAGCGCGCGACGGCAGCAGGAGGCTGGCGTCGCCATAGGAATAGAAGCGGTAGCCCCGTTCGATCGCGTGGGCATAGGCCGCCTTCATCACGTCGAGGCCCATCAGCGCGCTGACCAGCATGAACAAGGTCGATTTCGGCAAATGGAAGTTGGTGACCAGCCCGTCGATCGCCTTGAAGCGATAGCCGGGCGTGATGAAGATTGCGGTGTCGCCCTCGAACGGGCGGATCGTGCCGTCGTCGTCCGCCGCGCTTTCGAGCAGCCGCAGGCTCGTCGTCCCGACCGCAATCAGCCGCCCGCCAGCGCGCCGGGCCGAGTTCAAGCGCTCGGCCGTCGCTGCGTCGATCCGGCCCCATTCGGCGTGCATCACATGGCCGGCCGTGTCGTCCGCCTTGACCGGCAGGAACGTCCCGGCGCCAACATGCAGCGTCAGCATCTCCCGCCCGACGCCCCGCGCATCGAGGGCATCGAGCAACCGCGGCGTGAAGTGAAGCGCGGCGGTCGGCGCCGCGACGGCCCCCTCCTCGCGTGCGAACATCGTCTGGTAATCCGCGCGGTCGGCGTCATCCGTCGCCCGTTTCGACGCAATATACGGCGGCAGCGGCATCCGGCCGGCCCGTTCGAGCAAGAGCTCGACCGGCTCTTCGCCCAGAAAATGCAGCAGTGCCGATCCGTCATCGGCCTTGTCCGCGACCAACGCGGTTACGCCCGCGCCGAAGTCGATCGTGTCGCCGACCCGCACCCGCTTCGCATTGCGCAGGAAGGCCCGCCAGTCGCGCGACCCCTCGCGCTTGTGCAGCGTCGCGCCGATCGAAGCCTCTCCGCGCCTTCCTTCGAGCTGCGCCGGGATGACCTTGGTATCGTTGAACACCAGCACGTCGCCGGGCCGCAGCAGATCCGGCAATTCGCTCACCTGACGGTCGGCGAGTGCATTCCCCTCGACCAGCAGCAGCCGCGCGCTGTCGCGCGGCCGCGCCGGCCGCAGCGCAATCCGGTCGGTTGGCAGGTCGAAATCGAACAGGTCGACGCGCATCAGGCGCGCCTTAGCGTCACTTTGCCGGCGCCGCAGCGTCGCCGAGGTAGGCCCGGACGATGGTCGTCGGCTGCGGCGGCGGTTCGCCCGGAGCAATCTTGTCGACCGCGTCCATTCCGGCAACCACCCGGCCCCAGGCGGTATATTTGTTCTCGAGCTGCATGTTGGGCGCGAACATGATGAAGAACTGGCTGTTGGCGCTGTCGCTCTTGTCCGCCCGCGCCGACGCTACCGTGCCGCGCAAATAAGGCATGTTGGTGAATTCCGCGGCCAGGTCGGGCAGGTTCGAACCGCCGCTGCCGTCGCCCTTCGGGTCGCCGCCCTGGGCCATGAAGCCAGGGATCACGCGATGGAACTTGAGCCCGTTGTAGAAGCCCTGGCGGACCAGCGTCTGGATCCGCTCGACATGGTGCGGCGCGAGGTCGGGCCGCATCTGGATCACGACCTTGCCGCCGTTCGACAGCTCGATGTTGAGCGTATTCGCCGGGTCGGCGGCGATCGCCGCCGGCGCAGCCATGCTCGGCAGCGGCGGGATGACGACCGCGGCGGGCTTTGCCGCAATCAGTGTGAACGCCAGAAAAGGCAGCGCGAACAACGGCTTGAGCAACTTCCCCACCCCTTATGAACTTTTGCCGACGCCCTATTGCAGTTGCGCCGCTGACGCTAGCGTGAATGTCCCTCGAGGTGGCGCTTGACGTCCGCCGCGACCGCCGGCGGCACGAACTTGTCGATCGCGCCGCCATAGCGGGCGATTTCCTTGACCAGGTTCGAAGCGATCGGCTGCAACGACACGTCAGCCATCAGGAAGACGGTTTCGATGTCGTCATTGAGCTGCTGGTTCATGCCCGCCATCTGGAATTCATATTCGAAGTCGGCGACGGCCCTCAGCCCGCGCAGGATGGCCGTCGCGCCCTCTTGCTCGGCGAAGTCCATCAGCAGCGAATCAAATTCGGTAACCTCGATCGCGCCCGGAATGTCGGCCACCTCGCGCTGGACCATCGCGAGCCGCTCCTCGACCGAAAACATCGGTGTCTTCGACGGGTTGGTCGTCACCCCGATGACCAGCTTGTCGCACAGGTGCGCGCCGCGCCGAATGATGTCGAGGTGCCCGAGCGTCGGCGGGTCGAACGTCCCTGGATAGACTGCGATCTTCACCCGTGCCCCCCGAACATCTGGCCTAATGGTCCCGCTCGATAGCAAAGCGCGCGATGGCGCGCAGCAAATCTGCTTCCTCGCCGTGATCGGCGAGATGCTCGATCGCCTGGTCGACCAGCAAGGCCGCCTGCTGGCGCGCCCGCTCCGCGCCCAGCAGCGAGACGAAGGTCGCCTTGCCGGCGTGCGCGTCGCGGCCGGTCGGCTTGCCGGCCGCCGCCGCGTCCCCGCTATGGTCGATCAAATCGTCGGCGATCTGGAAGGCAAGCCCGATGTTGCGGGCGTAGCCGCGGTACGGCGTTCGCGCGTCATGAGCCAGGCGGACCATGATGCACGCCGCCTCGACCGCATATTCGATCAGCGCCCCGGTCTTGAGCTGCTGCAGCCGGGTAATCGCCGGCAGGTCGAGCTGCTCTCCCTCCGCGATCAGGTCCATCATTTGCCCGCCGGCCATTCCCGCCGGCCCCGCCGCCTGCGCCAGTTCGAGCACCAGGTCGGATCGGACCCACGGGTCCTCGTGGGTTGCTTCGTGGGCGAGGATTTCAAACGCCAGCGCGTGGAGGCTGTCCCCGGCGAGCACGGCCTCGGCCTCGCCATAGGCCTTGTGGACGCTCTGCTTGCCGCGCCTGGTGTCGGCGTCGTCCATGCACGGCAAATCGTCGTGGATCAGCGAATAGACGTGCAGCGCCTCGATTGCGCTGCCGACGCGGACCGCGCGCTCGCGGCCGATCGGGAACAGCTTGGCTGCGGCCACCGTGAGCAATGGTCGCAAGCGCTTCCCGCCGCCGATCGCGGCGTGACGCATCGCTTCGTACAGCCGGGCGCGCGTGTCGTCGGGCAGCGGGAGCAGGCGATCGAAGAAGTCGTCGACCTCGACGGAGACTTCGGCCGCCTCCGCGTCGAGCATGGCCGCGAGCCGGTCGATCGCCTCAACCGGCATCGAACGGCGTGACGCCCGCCGGCTTGCCGTCGCTGCCGAACGCGATCTGCTCGATGCGCACCTGCGCTTCCTTCAGGCGCGCTTCGCAATGCCGCTTCAGCCGGTCGCCCTCCTGATAGAGCTCGATTGACTGGTCGAGCGGCGCCTCGCCCTTTTCGAGCGTGCGGACGATCTCCTCGAGCCGCGCAAGCGCTGCTTCGAAGCTCAGTTGGCTGACATCGTTTTCAGCGGTCGTGGCCATGGGTTCGTTTCTGACCCTCGGTGGGGTTCAAATCAAGGCGACGCTTATTCGGCGGAGGTGTTCTTGAACGGGTCGCGGATGCCGGGGAAGACCTCGTCCGCCGCCAGCTCGCCGCTCTCCGCCGCAAGCGCGGCTTCAGCATCGCGGGCATGCTGCTCGCGCTCGCGGCGCAGCTGCTCGATCAGCGCCTCGCGGTCGCCCTCGAAGCGGGTGTCCTGGAACGCCGGAACGCCCGCCGCCTTGGCTGCCTTGGCAACCGCGGCGTCAAGCTCGCGCTGGGTTGTCAGGCCGAGCGTCACCGGGTCCTTCGGCGTGATATTCGCCATGTTCCAGTGGCTCCGCTCACGGATCGCGGCGATGGTCGTACGGGTCGTGCCGATCAGCTTCGAAATCTGGCCATCGGTTACGTCGGGATGATTGCGGATGATCCAGGCAATGCCATCCGGCTTGTCCTGACGCTTTGACACCGGGGTGTAGCGCGGCCCCTTGGTACGGCGGACCTGGTCCGGCTCGCGGTGCATCCGCAGCGCGTAGTCCGGGTCCGCCTGGCCCTTTTCGATTTCCTCGTGCGTGAGCTCGCCGGCGCGGATCGGATCGCGGCCGGTCAGCTTGGTCGCGGCGGTGTCGTCGGCGATCGCCTGCACCTCGAGGATGTGGAGTCCACAGAATTGCGCGATCTGCTCGAACGTCAGCGAGCTGTTCTCGACCAGCCAGGCAGCGGTCGCGTGGGGCATCAGTGGGGTGGCTTGGGCCACGGCTTTTCTCCGAATTAGAAACAAATAGGGCCGCCCCTCACGGAGCGGCCGGTCTGGCGCGCGATGTAGTCCTGCGGCTGGTCAAGGGCAAGCGCCCTAAAGACTCATTGGCACATAGTGCGGCTGGCCCTTCACCCGCTCGATCCAGTTCCCGATGCGCGGGTACAGATGCATCTCGAACCCTGCCTCAGCAGCGACATGAGTGTAAGGAAACAGCACGACGTCGGCCAAGGTTATGTGGCTGGCGCAGAACCAGTCGCGGGCCTCGAGGTGCTTTTCCATCAGCTTCAGCGCCGCCTCGCCCGCTTCGCGCTTGCCCGGGATCTGCAGCTTCTGCACCTCGGTCAGGTTGGCGTGCCCAACCCAATCCTTCCAGAAGCGCAGGGTCGCGATGTTGGGCTCGTGATTATATTGCTCCCAGAACATCCAGCGCAGCATGTCGGCATGGTCGAACGCGTCGGTCGGGATCAGGGACGAGCCGTCGGCAATGTAATAGCAGGAGGCGTTGCTCTCGGGGATGAAGCGATGGTCGACCTGGAGCACCGGGATGCGGCCGTTGGAGCTGACGTTCCACAGGAACTCAGGCGTCCGCGTTTCGCCCTTCATGATGTCATATTCGCGCCGCTCGAGGTGCTTGCCGCAGATCGCCGCCGCCAGCCGCACTTTGTAGCAATTCCCCGACGCCGCATATTCGTGGAGGATCAGGCGCTCGGTCACTTTCCCACCTCCAGCACGATCTTCCCGACATGCTCGCCCGCTTCCATCCGCGCATGCGCTTCGGCCGCGCGGGACAGGGGGAAGCTGCTGTCGATCACCGGCTTCAGGCGCCCGCCCTCGACATAGGGCCACACCGTCCGCGCGATTTCATCCGCGACCATCGTCTTGAACTCGACCGGCCGCGGGCGAAGCGTCGATCCGGTGAGCGTCAGCCGGCGGCGCATTATGTCGGGAATGACGATTTCCGATTTTGCCCCGCGCTGGAAGGCGATCGAGACATGGCGGCCGTCGTCGGCCAGCGCCTTTAAATTGCGCGGCACATAATCGCCGCCGACCATGTCGAGCACCACGGCAACGCCCTTGCCGCCGGTCAGCCGCTGCACCTCCTCGACAAAATCCTTGGTCTGGTAATTGATTGCCGCTGTAGCGCCGAGCTTCGCCGCCCGCTTGCACTTCATGTCGTTGCCGCAGGTGACGATAACCTTGAGCCCGAACAACTTGCCGAGCGTGATCGCCATCGTCCCGATGCCGCTCGTGCCGCCGTGGACCAGCACCCAGTCGCCGTCCGCCGCAAAGCCGCGCTCGAACAGATTGACCCACACGGTGAACAAAGTCTCCGGCATCGCCGCCGCCTCAACCAGCGATAGCGCGTCGGGGACGAACAGGCAGGTGCCGATCGGCGCCGCACAATATTCGGCATAGCCACCGCCCGCGACGAGCGCGCAGACCTTGCGGCCGAGCAACTCCTCGGCGCCTTTGCCCGCTTCAACCACCTCGCCCGCGACTTCCAGGCCGAGGATGTCGGGTGCGCCCGGCGGCGGCGGATAGAGCCCGCGCCGCTGGAGGATGTCGGGCCGGTTCACGCCTGCCGCAGCAACTTTGATCAGCACCTCGTCGGCGCCGGTGCGCGGCACCGGCCGCTCGACCAGCGCCAGCTCCTCGGCGCCGTCCGGCTGGGGGGCGACGACCGCTTTCATCGACGAGGGAACAGCATTGCCCACGGGACCGGGCTTATTGACTTGGCTGCCCGACCGGTCAACGATTCCGTCATGGACCTCGACGAGCTGTTCCCGAACAAGCCCGACGACCCCTTGGTCGCGCTCGGCAAGCAGGACCTCGATCCACTCTCGATCGACGAGCTCAAGGAGCGGGTCGAGGCGCTGAAGGCCGAAATCGCTCGGGTCGAGGCACATATGAACCGCGCCCAGACCCACCGCACGGCCGCGGAAGATCTCTTCAAGAAAAGCTGACCGCCGGGACGGATTATCCACAATCGAGCGAGTCGCACCCTTGATTGGGCGGCAAGAGCGTATGACATTGGGCATGGAGCCCGGTGCCCCTGCCGGGCGCGGAGTTTTTTAATGCCAAGTTTCGCCCGCGAGCTCGAACAGACCCTTCACAATGCGCTGGGGGAGGCCACCAAGCGCCGCCACGAATATGCGACGCTCGAGCATTTGCTGATCGCGCTGATCGATGACGAGCATGCGTCCAAGGTGATGACCGCCTGCGGCGTCAACCGCGACGACCTGCGCGCCGCGGTCAAACAGTATCTGGACAGTGAGTTGAGCGCGCTTGTCGCCGACAGCGCGACCGACCCGACCCCGACCAGCGGCTTCCAGCGCGTGGTCCAGCGCGCGATCCTCCACGTCCAGTCGTCGGGGCGCGACGAAGTGACCGGCGCCAACGTCCTCGTCGCCCTCTTCTCCGAGCGCGAGAGCTACGCCGTCTATTTCCTCCAGCAGCAGGACATGAGCCGGCTCGATGCGGTGACCTATATCAGCCACGGCGTCGGCAAGGGCGACGCCCCCGCCGAAACGCGCGCGCCCGAGGGCACCGAGGAGAAGAGCGAGAAAGAAGGCGGGAAGAAGGAATCCGCGCTCAAGCAATTCACCGTCGACCTCAACGAGAAAGCCAAGGCCGGCAAGGTCGACCCGCTGATCGGCCGCATGCCGGAAGTCGACCGGACGGTGCAGATCCTCTGCCGCCGCTCAAAGAATAATCCGCTCTACGTCGGCGACCCCGGTGTCGGCAAAACCGCCATCGCCGAGGGCCTCGCGCGCAAGATCATTGAAGGCGATGTGCCCGAAGTACTGAAGGGCGCGGTTATCTACGCGCTCGACATGGGCGCGCTCCTCGCCGGCACCCGCTATCGCGGCGACTTCGAAGAGCGGCTGAAGTCGGTCGTCAACGAGCTCGAGAAGATGCCGCATGCGATCCTGTTCATCGACGAGATCCACACGGTGATCGGCGCCGGCGCCACCTCGGGCGGCGCGATGGACGCGTCGAACCTGCTCAAGCCCGCGCTGTCCTCGGGCGCGATCCGCTGCATCGGCTCGACGACCTACAAGGAATTCCGCAACCACTTCGAAAAGGATCGCGCGCTGCTGCGCCGGTTCCAGAAGATCGACGTCAACGAGCCGACGGTCGAGGATACGATCAAGATCATCGCCGGCCTGCGCCCGTCGTTCGAGGGCCACCACAACGTCCGCTACACGTCCGACGCGATCAAGTCGGCGGTCGAGCTGTCGGCCCGCTACATCCACGACCGCAAGCTGCCCGACAAGGCGATCGACGTCATCGACGAGGTCGGCGCGATGCAGATGCTGGTTCCGCCCAGCCGCCGCAAGAAGATCATCACGCCCAAGGAAATCGAGGCGGTGGTCGCGACTATGGCGCGCATCCCGCCCAAGTCGGTCTCGGCCGACGACAAGCAGGTGCTCGAGCATCTCGAGGCCGACCTGAAGCGTGTCGTGTTCGGCCAGGATTTGGCGATCGAGAAGCTCGCCTCGGCGATCAAGCTCAGCCGCGCGGGCCTCCGCGATCCCGACAAGCCGATCGGCAATTATCTCTTCTCGGGTCCGACCGGCGTCGGCAAAACCGAAGTCGCGCGACAGCTCGCCTCGGTCATGGGCATCCCGCTGCAACGCTTCGACATGTCCGAATATATGGAGCGGCATTCGATCAGCCGGCTGATCGGCGCCCCGCCGGGCTACGTCGGCTACGACCAGGGCGGCCTGTTGACCGACGCGGTCGACCAGCAGCCGCACTCGGTGCTCCTGCTCGACGAGATCGAGAAAGCCCACCCGGACCTGTTCAACATCCTCCTGCAGGTGATGGACAACGGCAAGCTCACCGATCACCACGGCAAGACCGTCGACTTCCGCAACACGATCCTGATCATGACCACCAATGCCGGCGCGTCCGACATGGCGCGCGAGGGGATCGGGTTTGGGGCCTCCAATCGCGAGGATGTCCAGGAGGACGCGATCCGCAAAATGTTCACGCCGGAGTTCCGCAACCGCCTCGATGCTGTGGTGCCCTTCTCGTACCTGCCGCCGGCCGTGGTCGCGCGGGTGGTCGACAAGTTCATCCTGCAGCTCGAACTCCAGCTCGCGGACCGCAACGTCCATATCGAGCTCGACGACGAAGCGCGCGAATGGATCGTCACCAAGGGCTACGACAAGCTCTATGGCGCGCGCCCGATGGGCCGCCTGGTGCAGGAGAAGATCAAGCAGCCGCTCGCCGAGGAACTGCTGTTCGGCAAGCTGATCAACGGCGGCGAGGTCAAGGTCCGGATCAAGGACAATGCGCCGAGCTTCGAGATCGTCCCGGCACCGCCCAAGCCGGCCAAGGGCAAGGCGGCCAAGGCCGCGAAGCCCAAGGCGGATGCACCGGCCAAGGCCAAGAAGAAGGCCGGCGGCGAGGAAGCTCCTGCCGCCGAGTAACCGGCCGATGCCGCAGCCCGCGACCCCGGTGCGCCTCGCGTCGGCCGAGATCGGGCGGCACTATCACCAGCGCCCTTATGCGACCTTTGTGATCGAGGGCGGTTATGAGGAGGCCGGCGATCAGGGCCGCTTCTCCGTCTCGGCGGGCGACCTGTTGCTCCATCCGCCCTTCTCGGCGCATCGCGACCTGGTCCGGTCGCCGCGCACCCGCGTGCTCGACCTGCCGTTGCCGTTCGACGGGCGCGCGTGGCCGGCGATTGGCGCGCTTCGCGATCCGGACCTGGTGATCCGCCTCGCCCGGCGGGATGCCCGCGAAGCCGGGACCGCGCTGCTCGAAGGCCTTGTCGCCGCCGATACAAACGCGGAGGTGCCGGCCGACCGACTGGCGGCCGCGCTAACGAACGATCCGTCGCTGCGGATCGGCGATTGGGCCGACGCCCAGCGCCATGCGCCCGCGTGGCTCGCCCGGCACTTCGTCCGCCACTATGGCGTGACTTCGGCGACGTTCCGGGCCGAGGCGCGGGCCAGGCGGGCGTGGCGCCGGATCGTCTCCACCGCCGAGCCGCTCGCCGAGGTCGCCCTCGCCTGCGGCTTTGCCGACCAGGCCCATATGACCCGGGCCGTCGGCCGGCTTACCGGCCGCTCGCCGAGCGCCTGGCGCGCTTAATCCTTGTCCTGGATTTTGATCGTCCCCTGCGAGCCCTGGGCCGCGGATGTGACGGTGATGACGAACGGGTCGCCGTCCTTGGTCTTGCCGGTCACCGAGTCGCCGGCGATCGCGGCGTCGACGCCCTTGTCCTTGAACTGGCTGGCGAAATAGGAGCGGACGTCATCGGGTGAGCCCGGCGCCTTGAAGGCAATGTCGACTGTGCCACCCTTGTCGCCGGCATCGACGTTCAGGCCGGAGATCGTCCCGCCAGGCACCATCTTGACCCCGTCGATGTCGAAGTCGCCGTTCTTCATCATGCCTTCGGGCAATTTGACCGTGCCGCTGGCGAAGGGCACGTTGAACGTCACCTGGCCGTTCTCGTCGGCCTTGATCGTCACATTCTCGTCGCCGTCGGCCGGGTTCTTGTGGTGGGCGTTGCACGCCGCCAGCGTGGCGACGCCGGCAAGCAGAAGCGCGGTACGGATCATCGGAACACCTCCTGTATTAGTCATGCAATACAGCTGGCGCCCATTGCGCGTCAAGTCGCAGCCTCGCGCCCATACTTAACGAAAGGAAGGGTGCCGCGCGGGCCGCAGTTGTGATACGACCCCGACCGTCTAGGCGAGGGGGTAAGCCATGGCGACAATTGCCGGGAAATTTGGAACGAGCGAGCAGCGCGCCGACGCACTGTCGGGCACACCGCGAGCGCATGCGATCGATCGCTGGATCTTCGTGTTCATGGCGGCGTGGTACATTGGGATCACGCTGACCGGATTCATTCCGGATTCCATAATGAAGGTTGGCATGGTGAAGGCCGGCGTTCGGCCGCCGTTCCCGCTCGTGCTGCACATGCACGCGGTGCTGATGGGCTCGTTCCTGGCGCTATTGCTGGCGCAGACCTGGCTGATGGCGACGGGGCGCAAGGCACTGCACATGCAGCTCGGCATCCTGGGAATGGTGCTTGGCGCGCTGCTGGTGGCCGTCGGGTTCGTCCTGGCGCCGACCATGTATTACGAAACCTGGAATGCGCTGCAAACGGCGCCGCCGGCGGCACGGGGCAAGCTTCAGGAACTGCTGTCCCTCAAGGAAAATATCCTGCTGCTGCAGGGGCGGATCGGCATCGTGTTCCCGCTGCTTTTGCTGATTGGATTGAGGGCTCGCGGCGCCAATGCCGGATTGCACAAACGGATGATGATCCTGGCGCCCGGCATCGCGATCGAGGCCGGTATCGCCCGCATCACTTGGCTGCCCTCGACGATGCCCGCCAGCCCGCTGTCGATGGACATCTACCTGTTGCTTGCGGCATCCCCCATGCTGGTGTGGGACATTGTCCGCAACCGCCGGGTGCATGAGGCCTATTGGATCGCCGCGGGGATCATCATTCCGCTGACCGTGGCGATCGAGCTGTTGTGGGATACGCCGTGGTGGCACTCGGCAGCGAAGGCAATCATGGGGGTGTAGCCAACCTTCGCCATGAGACGCGCCTTTCGTGTTCGCCGTGATCGCGGCGCCGTACCAGCTTTTCAGCGCGGCAACTCGGTAAGCGGCAGGAATGGGTGGCAAGCGGACATTCGACTTCGCTCTCTATCGCGCAAGCGACGACCGCGGTTAGTGCGCGGTCGCTAGTGCTCGCACGTCTCCCAGCAGCATTGGTTCTTCCTCCATTCGCTGCAGCAGACGCCACTGCTCATCGATCGGTTTATCCCGGAAAGCACTGTCGACTGCCTGCCAACCTTGGTCGGAGGCGATGATATCAATACCGAATGCATCGACCATCTTGAGTAGTTGCTCAGCCGAGCGCGGGTTCATCAGTCGATATCGCATTGACAGGTTCTTGGCCGTCCCAACATCGATCTTATGATCGAGATAGTCTCGGATGACAGTTGACGTCGCTCCTAGAACGCTACTTCGCGCCGATATGTATGCCCGCCAAGCCGGTTCGTCCCGCATTCTCAGTCCGGCCAATGGGTAAAGCACCTCCCGCTCGAATTTCATCCGATCTTCGAGCGGAAACACCATCCCCACGCCATATTCAGAGATGGCATCGGAGACCGGAAATTGAGGTTCTAGGCTAAGACCCAACCGGACCTCCGGCCAGCCTTTGCCGCGCCACAAACGCTGATCCAGCGTTGCATAATTGGTGTGGTGTCCCGGATAGGCCTCGTGACAGGACAGTTGGAGTAACCGGTCAACGTCCGCCGGAACGACCGTGCTGACCGCCATCGTCCCCTTGCCCCGCCCGTGATAGTCCGACTGGCCAGGGACGAGAGGGTCGGCCGGAAAAGAGATTGCGAGTTCCTCCTTGGGAAGAGCCAAATGTGCCGCGGTTCGCCGCCGACATTCCGCCACTGCCGTCCGCACAACCGCTTCGATCCGATCGGCGGGCACCTGTGCCCGCTTTTTCATTGCGTCTATCCGGTCAGTGAGACTGCCCTCACCCGGCATCGCCTTGTCTAATCTTTCGATCGCCAGATCGAAGGTGGACAGAGGTCGGAAGATCGGTTCGAAACCGTAGATCCGCCTCACGCGCTCGGCCACCGGAAGCGCCGCCATCTTGGCCGGCTGGAGTTGTAAGGCTAACGAAACCGCATGTGCTCTTAGGTTGCGCTGACGCATGGCGAGAAGCGGGTCTGTCGAAGGCGGCAAGCTATCCAGCCGACTAACCAGTAACCCGAGACGTCTCACGATCTCTTGGCGCCCAATCGGATGCGCCTTTGCTGTTCGAGCAATAGATTGAAGATCGCTGCTCACGTCAAATGAGTCGGGTTCGATGCGCGCCGCTTGGACGACCAGCGCGACGTATCGTTGTGCTAAGGAATCGAGCTTCGATGGGGCGGCTACCGCGCGCCCGGGCAATAGACTGACGAAGAACACGCTCGCCAACGAGAAAATCAGACGCATGCGTCCCTCCCCGGTCGCATAAGCTCGCGTATTGCATCTTGGTGGTCAAGCACCGTCCTGAGCAGCCGTTAAGCTGCTCGATCGACGATCTTCTAATGTCCGCAATGGGTCGAAGGCGGACTCTATGGGGCGATTACCAGAAGCGCTGGATCGCGATTGCCGGCGTTACCGACGACGCGGTGTTATGCCCCTTCGGCACGATCCATACGCCTAGAATCGCGCCCGCACGGTCACTCCAGTTGTACTCGACCGCCGGTGCAAAGCCGACATTCCAGCTCTTCGGTGACGTGGCGCGGAAGGCTGCGCCGCTGGCATCCCGGCCGCGGACCTTGGTCCGGCCCCACGCATCGGCCTCAACGTCGAACGCCAGCACCCATTCCTTGGTCAGGCTATATTCGGCACCGAGGATCAGCGTCGACTTGGCGCCCGGACGGGCATGACCGCGAAAGCCCAGAGGCGTCCCGTAGACGCTGCGGTCGCGGACGTCGGTCTCGATCGGAATCCGCTGCAGCACGTTGATCCGTCCCCGTAGGAGTCGGTCCCCGACCAGTAAATATTGCTGGACGTTGACGCCGATCTCCGGCGCGAAGGCGCCCGAGCCGTGCCCGCTCTTGAGCGCGCCCAGCCGGTCATACTTGCCGGTCGGCACGACCAGGTTGGTGACGATGGCCACGCTTGGCACGCGATGGTCGGGCGTGAAGTTCGACACGCGGACCTGCGACAGCAGCTTGGTATCGCCAACGGCAATCGTGCGGTTGTGCGGCTGCGTGCCCCACGAGAAGAACGGCTGGAACCCGACCGTCCAATTGTCGGCCAGGCCATATTGGTAGAATCCGCTCGATCCCGGACTGTGCTCGCCCCCCGAAATCCCATCGAAGAAATAGGGCTCGGTGTAGACGTGCCCCTGGGGCAAGGTGTTGGCGTTGGACGCGAGCAATGGCCCGGTCCAGCGCGCCTCTTTCATTGCCGCGCGATAGCGGTCGGCGAGCGCATCGTCCGCGGCCACCGCGGGCGCTGCGCAGGCAAGGCCGGCCACGGCGGCTGGCAAGACGAACTTCATGATAAACCCCTCCGGAAGCGATGGATTGCAAGCCGCGGATGTAAGGCGCTGGTCAGCGCCGCGGCTTCCGGTTTCCACTCGTCAAACTCGGTGGAACAAAAGCAGACCATGGGTCCCGAAGGCCAATAAAATTCGACAAACGATCCATAAGCTGCGGCTGACTTTGCGGGCCGCTGACAATCGCCTTGCTACGGCCGTTCGAAAGTTGAATCCTGCGCGCCTTCACCCGGAGGGGACCAACGCCGTGAAAGTCATCCACTCGTTCGCGCTGCTGTGCGCGGCCACCGCCCTGTCGTCGCCCGCATTCGCCAAGCCCGCCGCTGGCCCCAGCTCCGCCTTCACCGGCAACGACCTGTTCAACCTCGAGGTCGCGACCGACCCGCAGATCAGTCCCGACGGGCGGACCATCGCTTACGTCCGCCGCTCGAACGACATCATGACCGACCGCGCGCGCTCGGCCATCTGGCTGATCGACGTCGCCAGCGGCCAGCAGCGTCCGCTGGTCGCCGGCTCCTCGCCGCGCTGGTCGCCCGACGGCGGTCGGCTGGCTTATGTCGCCAACGGCGACGGCGGCGCCCAGCTTTATGTCCGCTGGATGAGCGCCGGCGAAAGCGCGCGCATCACCGGCCTGCCCGACAGCCCCGACAGCATCGCCTGGTCGCCCGACGGCCGGCGCATCGCTTATTCGATGTTCGTGCCCGATGACGGCGCCAAGTTCGGCAAGGCGCCGGACAAGCCCGACGGCGCGAAGTGGGCCGAACCGCTCCAGGTCATCGACATGGTCACCTACCGCTTCGACGGCGCCGGTTACTTCAAGCCCGGCTACAACCAGATTTTCTGGGTGACGGCCGACGGCGGCGCGCCGATCCAGCTCACCTACGGCGCGACCCATGCCGGCGGCGGGCAGATCAGCTGGACGCCCGACAGCCGCGCCATCCTGTTCAGCGCCAACCTCGGCAAGGACTGGGAGCGCAAGACGAGCGAGAGCGAAATCTATCGCGTCGGCATCGACGGTTCGCCCCCGGTGGCGCTGACCGATCGCGTCGGCCCTGACAACCAGCCGGTCGTGTCACCCGACGGGCGGCTGATCGCCTACACCGGCTATGACGACAGGCTGCGGAGCTACGAAAATGCGCGCCTGTCGGTGATGAACATCGACGGGTCGAACAAGCGCCTGCTCAGCGGTTCGCTCGACCGCTCGGTCGGCAATCCGGTCTGGTCCGCCGATAGCCGCTCCGTTTACGTCCAGGTCGAGGACCGCGGCACCAACAAGGTCGAGCGCGTCGGGCTCGACGGCTCGATCCGCGAGGTTGCGGGTGGCCTGACCGGTGCCGGGCTCGACCGCCCTTATGCCGGCGGCGAGTTCAGCGTTTCGCGCGGCGGCGCGGTGGCGATGACCGTCGGCGACCAGCTGCATCCGTCGGATATCGGCGTCGTCGCTGGCGGCGGCGTCCGCAAGCTCACCCGCCTCAATGAAAGCCTGCTTGCGACCAAGGCGCTCGGCCAGCCGCAGAAGCTGCCGGTCAGCTCCAGCTTCGACCAGCGCCCGATCGACGCGTGGATGATCATGCCGCCCGGCTTCGACCCGGCGAAGAAATATCCGCTGATCCTCGAGATCCACGGCGGCCCGTTCGCCGCCTACGGGCCGAGCTTCTCGACCGACGACCAGCTCTACGCCTCGGCCGGCTACGTCGTCCTCTACACCAATCCGCGCGGCTCGACGTCGTACGGCGAGGAGTTCGCCAACCAGATCGACAAGGCCTACCCCGGCCACGACTATGACGACCTGATCAGCGCGGTCGACGCCGCCATTGCGACCGGCCACGTCGATCCGAACAATTTGTTCGTCACGGGCGGCTCCGGCGGCGGGGTGCTGACCGCCTGGATCGTCGGCAAGACCGACCGCTTCCGCGCCGCGGCGACGCAAAAGCCGGTGATCAACTGGTCGAGCTTCGAGCTGACCAGCGACGGCGCGACGCTATTCTCGCCTTACTGGTTCGCGAAGAAGCCGTGGGAGGATCCGCAGGGCTATTGGGCGCGCTCGCCCTTGAGCCTGGTCGGCAACGTCAAGACGCCGACGATGGTCGTCGTCGGCAGCGACGACTACCGCACCCCCGTCAGCGAAGCCGAACAATATTATACGGCGCTGCAGCTGCGCGGGATTCCGACCGCGCTGGTGAAAGTGCCCGGCGCGAGCCACGGCGGGATCGCCGCGCGGCCGAGCCAGTCGGCGGCCAAGGCCAGCGCCATCCTCGCCTGGTTCGATCGCTACCGCAGCGACAAGCCGCAACCGGCCGCGGTGGCCGCCGTGCATTAGAGGCGTCGGGGGCATGGGGAATGAAGGGGATTCTCCACGGCGCCATGCCCCCACCTCTCGCGAACCCAGTCCCGGAGGGACCGTGCCTGGGCCCAGACGGCGACATCGTCAGGGAACGATGGTTGCGTTCGCCATCCGGCGGAGAGGCTATGGTCAGAAATCGATCGTCACCCCGGCGAAGAGGAACCGGCCGAGCGCATCGTAGACTTGCGGGAAAGTATTGCCGGTACCGAACGGCAGCGGCGTGACTTCCTGGCCGGACACCGGCGGCTCCGTATCGAACAGGTTGTTAGCGCCGACCCGCAGGTTGTAGCGATCGGCGATCCGCGCACTTAGCGCCAGGTCGAAATAGCTCCTCGCGTTATACTTGGCATTGCCCGGCGCCGAATGGGGCGTGCCGGTCCCGTTGAGGTCCGGATCGTCGCTCAGCGTGTCGTTGCGGACCGCACTGAAATAGCGCCACTGCCCCGACAGGCCGAGCCCGTTGCGGAACGTGAAGCCGGTCCGGAACTTGTGGCGCCATTTCGGCGTCGGCGTGGCGCACGTCGCGCCGAAGAAGCCACGGCAGTCATAGCCGCCGACACCGTCCGGCAGCGGCTCGAAGATCAGTTTCTTGACGTACGTGCCGACGAGGCTGGCGTTAAGTGTGCCAAGGCCACCGATGCGGCGGCTGTAGGTCGCGTTGAGGTCGATGCCCGACGTCCGCAGCGCGCCGACATTGAGCGTCGTGCTTTCGATATAGCCGGCTGGCGACAGCCACAACGAGCCGTTGCCCGGCGCGCGGTGGATTAGGTCGCACAGCTGGCCGGCGTTGATGCACTGCGCCATGACGGTCTGGAAGCCGATGCCAGGGCTGATGAGGTCGGCGACGTCGATCTTGAAATAGTCGACCGAGACCGCCAGCCCTGGCACGAACCGCGGCTGCAGCACGAGCCCGACGGTATAGGTGTCGGCCGTTTCCGGGACGAGGCCCGGATTGCCCCCGAACAGTGCGTTATACTGGTTGGCCGTGTTCGGCTGGATGTTCCCATATTGCGCCGCCGTGACGCCGGTCAGGGCGCATTGGGCGGCAGTCGCGATGGGCACGGCGCCAGCGCACGGATCGGTGGTCCCGCCGAGTGCGACCGCCTGCGGACCGAACAGCTCCACGACATTCGGCGCGCGCACGGCGCGGTTGTAACTGGCGCGGAGCCGAACGTCGTGGATGGGGGCGAATTCGACCGACAGCTTGTAAGTATCGGTGCTGAAATGATGGCCGGCGACCTTGTAGTCGGAATAGCGATAGCCAGCGCCGAGACTCAATTCCTCGAACAAGCTGTGGCTGACGATCGGCACCTGGAGCTCGGCGAAGGCCTCGCGAACATCGAAGCTGCCATCCACCGGTTTCAGCGACGTCCCGAACCCGGCGAGGTCGCCGGTCGTCAGCTCGACATCGGTCGTATAGTGCAGCGCCTCCTTG